>Ga0247723_1001522_pt1 | contig 13453 bp, 14 predicted proteins | sample MSEWelMarce5H_FC_FD_189079 | JGI IMG/M metagenome (GOLD analysis project Ga0247723, IMG submission 189079) | Subsurface sediment microbial communities from gas well in West Virginia, United States - MSEEL Well Study Marcellus 5H_FC | ecosystem: Environmental > Terrestrial > Deep subsurface >...
CTACGAGGTCGCCAGCAGCACTAGCTGTGCAGCGTAAGGTATCGCCTTCTTCGAGGTAAAGTGCTTTTGAGATTATGTCAAGCGTAGCATCCGCAGGGTGGACGGCTGGTCGAGCCGGTGGCTCTGGTGGCGGAGCAACTGGCAATACTTCAGGGGTTGTGTATAGCGGTGGCGCTGGTACAGCAGGCCAAGGTAGTAATGGCGGCACTGGATTTCACTATGGTGGTGCTCATATTTCTGGTGGCGGTGGCGGTGGCGCTACTGCCGTTGGCGGTAACGGTTCACAGACTACAACTGGGCAAGGCGGTAACGGCGGCGCTGGAGCAACTTGGCTTAATGGTTCATCTTATGCTGGCGGTGGCGGTGGCGGTGTCCACTCTATTGGCGGTACAGGTGGTACAGGTGGTACAGGCGGCGGCGGTAACGGCGCAACACTAAGTTCTAATGCTGGAACTGCCGGAAGCCCAAACACAGGTGGTGGCGGCGGCGGTACAGGAAACACTGGAACTGGCCCTCAACAAGGTGGTTCAGGCATTGTCATTATTCGCTATTTGGGGGCACAACGTGGTAATGGTGGTACTGTTACTTCCTCCGGCGGCTATACCTACCATACTTTTACAACGTCTAGCGTATTTACATCGTGATAGATAAGCGCATCCCTCTTGTCATGTACCCAGACGGATCATTAGTCCGTAGTGAGGTCGTGCCTGAAGGTTGTGTTTTAGTTGTTGAACCTGAAGAACCGCAGGAGAGTGACTTCCCTGCGGTAATAGACCAAACTCAAGCCGTTAAGGAGGCCGAAAGTGGCGACATCGCATGAGCTTGAAGTACAACTTACCTCCCATGAGGCAGTGTGCGCTGAGCGTTACCAAACATTTATCCAACGGGTTGACCGCTTGGAATCGTTAATCATCAAAACCGCCGGTGCTCTGATAGTCGGCATGGCGGGACTCCTTGCGGCTATTATTTTTAGGGGAATTTAAAATGCCTATTAAATTAAAAGAAAAATCTCTCGATGAGATGAAGAAGGATGCTATTAAAGATAGCGTCGATGCACGTGGCTATGCCAAAGGCGGCATGGTTAAAAAGCCTATGGGCTACGCCAAAGGTGGTATGACATTTAAACCCTGCGCTGGCTGCCCTAGTGCAGCAAAGTGCAAGTCAGCGGGTCAGTGCATGAAAAAAAACGGCTCGGGTAAAAAGCCGATGGGCTACGCCAAAGGTGGCATGGTTCAGAAGATGCCTAAAGCTTGCTGATGGAGTGAGATATTGATCCCCTTACTCTATTGGCGATGGCTAGTGCCGCTGTTTCAGCGGTCAAGAAGGGGTGTCAGCTTTATAAGGATGTAAAGAGTGCTGCGGGAGACGTGCAGGCAATTCTTGATGATTTACAAAACCAGTTCGCTGGTAAGAAATTATCTAAGGCACAGGTAGCGCAGTACGAGAAGGAAAAGGAACGGGTCAAGGAGATCGGTAGGTCTGATCCCAATGATGTATTGGGACAACTTGCGGATCACTTAGGCAAGTTCTTTGATGCTGTTGACCAAGTTGAAGCTCTGTTCTATGAAGAAGAAAAGCAATCAACGGAGGTCTACAAAGGAGAGGTATCAGCAAGTCGTCGCGCATTGCAGCGTGTGCTTATCCGGTCAAGGCTGGAAGCGTTGCAAGTTGAGTTACGCGAGATGATGGTCTATCAAACCCCTCCGGAATTGGGTAATCTGTGGACACGCTTTGAAGCGATGCGGGTACAGATCGGGAAAGAGCAAGAAGTTGCAAGAGCAAAAGAGGAGACGCAAAGGGCGATTGCAAGGCACAAGCGAAAGCTAGTCATTTCTAAGTGGCAAGATAGGGCGTTGTACTTTGTCGTAATTTTTATCATGGCATTGGAGATATGGGGCCTTCTAATCACAATAGCGATGACACGACGTTCGTCATCGTCTTGGTAGTCTTGTCAATGATTATTTTGTTGGCAGTGCCTTTTTGCGTTTGGGTGTACATGGAAACAGTTGAGCAGCGTACGATGGTAGAAGTATCCATACGTAAGTTCAACAAGATGCAGAAACAACTTGAAGACGAACAAAAGAAACAAGGGGAAAGCAAATGATTCCAATCGTAGGAGCACTACTAGGCACACTCGCTGAGAGCGGCTTGGGCCTTTTGTCGTCGGCAATCCAAGCCAAAGGCAAAGAAGTTGTTGAGAAAACTCTTGGGGTAAAAATCCCCGACAACCCTACGCCTGAAGATGTAGCAAAGCTACGCCAGCTTCAGTACGACCACGAAGAACGTCTGCTTGAGCTTGGTATTGAGAAGGCACGGCTTGAGCAAGAAGAACTCAAGGCGCTGTTGGCGGCTCAGGCCAACGAGGAAAACAATGTATCGCAGCGGTGGGATGCTGATATGGCATCTGACTCTTGGCTGTCCAAGAACATTCGCCCCATGAGTCTTATAGCTATTTTTGTGGGGTACTTCCTGTTTTCCATGATGTCTGCCTTTGGGTATAACGCCAACGAGTCCTATGTCAATCTGCTTGGGCAGTGGGGTATGCTCATCATGGGTGCGTATTTTGGCGGTAGGACTATTGAAAAACTGGCAGAAATGAGGAGTAAAAAATGAGCCTTAGCCAAGAACAAGCTGCGTTCTTACTGGACGCCTGCAAACTAATTCAATACGCCACCGAGCAAGGCTTCATGGTTACAGGCGGTGAGTTGGCTCGTACCCCTGAACAGCAAGCTATCTACGTAAAGACGGGACGTTCTAAAACACTGAACAGCATCCACCTCAAACGATGCGCTATCGACTTAAACTTCTTTAAAGACGGTAAAATCATTTGGGACAAGGAACTCCTCGCCCCCCTTGGCACTTACTGGGAAAGCCTGTATCCTAAGAACCGTTGGGGCGGTAACTTTAAGTCTCTTGTAGATTGCCCACACTTTGAACGGAACGTCTAAATGGCAGCGGTAAAACTCCTTAAGTTCTTAGGTGAAGCACCGAAGATTTCTTCGGAGTTGTTGCCCGATGGCGCGGCACAGTTGGCGTACAACACCAAGTTGTACTCAGGTGACTTGCTGCCTTACCGCCTACCTTTGTTTGTCTCAAACCTCAACCGCATTGGTGAGATTAAAACAATTCATGCCCTAAAGAATCCTTCTACTGGGGCAATAAACTGGTTGTCATGGATGACTGACGTAGACATCGTGACTGCCTCGTCCTCTGAGGATCAGGAGCAGCGGTTCTACTACACCGGAGATGGCGTACCCAAAGTATCCAACTACGACCTAGCAATCACGGGTGCGGAGCCTTACCCCAATGGATACTATGAACTTGGCTTGCCGCTACCAACAACTAAGGTAACAACCTCTGCTGCGTCTGCTGCAAACGCAACAACATCTACCTATGCGCGTGACGCAGGTAATACAGCAACCATTGTTACGGGTAGTGCGCATGGATTGCGTACGGGCAACATTATTACTATCTCTGGGTTTACCTCTGCTGTAGGTAAAATATTTAACGCGACCAACGTAACAGCCACTGTTACAAACTCAACAACTTTTACGTATTACTCGCCGGGCGATGCCGTCACATCCACATCAGACACTAGCGGAAAAGTAGCTCTGGCGGGTAATACGCAAATTCGTTCCTATGTATACACATGGTACACACCGTGGGAGGAGGAGTCGATTGGCTCTGACCCATCGGAAAATTTATACATCAAAGAAGGTCAGACGGTTACAGTTACCAATCTCCCTACTGCTAAACCTACTGGGAATAACTTTGTACGTGGGGTAAAGCTGTATCGCACAGTCCCATCTGCCGCTGGCACGCAGTACTTCTTGTTGCGCACTCTCTGGTTTCCGACAACGCTTGCCCGTGTGCAACGCACAACCAACGTGTCACGGGTCACTCTATCTAATCACCACAATCTGGCGATTGATGATCGTTTTAAAATTAGTGGGTGCACAGATTCAACCTTTAATATCACTGGCGGTATCGTCACTGATGTCATTGATGACACTACATTTGAGTACGCTCAGACTGCGGGTGATGTGGCAGACAAAGCTGAGACCGCAGGTACTATGTATCAAGATGCTGCTCAGAAGCTAACAGACACAGCCCGTTACTGGGGCGATGGTAGCTACTCGTTTACTGATGACTTCGATGTGTCTTTGTTTACTGAGTCATTAATAACTGACAATTACGATCCTCCTCCTGAGAACATGAAGGGGATTACTGCTGTTCAGAATAATATCTTGATTGGGTTCTTTGAAAACCAGTTGTGCTTTTCAGAGCTAAATAGACCGCACGCTTGGCCTCAGGAATATCGTCTGACGTTTGAGTCCAACATTGTAGGCGTAGCATCCGTCAGTGGTTTTATTCTTGTGCTGACCGAGGAATACCCATACCAAGTTTCTGGTAGCGATCCTGCAACAATGGCGACTGCAAGGATTGATACCCTGTTCCCCTGCCTATCAAAACGATCCATCGTAAACATGGGTTACGGCGTAGCGTATGTTACGCACGGCGGTGTTGCCATCTACTCTCCCTCAACCGGCATTGACTTGTTGACAAAGTATGTCCACGATTGGGACACATGGGGTGCATCTCTTGATCCTACAACAATCGTTTCTAAATACTACAACGGAAAATACTTTGGCTCACATTCCACAGACTCGTTTATTTTTGAACGCGACGAACGGATTGGTGGGTTCTTTGTATCCATTAACTACAAGTTCTCCGCTGGATATAACGACCCAGAGACCAACAAGTTCTATTATATTGGGGATACTCTAGGCAATCTCTATGAGTGGGATGCAGATACCCAGCCGCTGGCGTCGATGGAGTGGAAGTCTAAAACGGTGATTACCAAGGATTATCTTAATCTAGGTGCTGCCCGAATAATTGCAGACTACGCTACATCAGATGCGGAGGCTGAGGCGATTGCAGCGTACAACGCTAGTGTGCCTGCGTACAACGCCCAAGTCTGGACAGACTACTACAACCCAGTAGCCACTGTGTCCTACGCCCGTGCATCTAACGTAGCAACGATTGTGACCGCTACGGCACATGGAATGATTACAGGGTCGAAGGTGGACGTGTCCGGCTTCACCGGGGGCGCTGCATCGACATTCAACACACAACAAACTGTGGTAACAGTTACCGATGCCACCACGTTTACCTATGCAAGTGTGGGTACAACCACTGGCACGACTGCGGATGCAACAGGTACAGTTTCGTCGCTTAAAGGTCTGGGCGATATGAACGGCCCATACGACCGAGTTACCAGTGGTGGTATTCGTATTGAGGCATCTGGTGCGCTCAACTCCACAGTAATTAATGGAGATAACTTTACTCGTACGTCTAAAACTGTAACTGGCGTGTTGCCTGTTACGTTTCGCTTATGGGCAAACAAGACACTGATTTTTCAAGGTACTGTGTCTAGTAGCGACATCTTCCGTTTGCCATCTGGGTATCGTTCAGATACCTTTGAGATGGCAGTTTCTGGGTCAGCCCGTGTGCGAGCAATCCACATAGGTGAAACCCCATTTGGACTGAGGGCTGCATAATGGCAAGATTCTCCGCTGTTCCCGCCGTACCCCAAGGCGGTCTTACCGACTGGCAAGCGGTATTATTTAGTTCTTTAAAAGAGAACGTAGAGCTTTTAATTGGTGCTCGTGGCGAGTCTGACTCTGCCAGCAGAGCGCTTGTTAAGGGGCAAGTCACAGTAAATGAGGCGTCGCAACAAAATTTATTACGTGTCACCGCAGAAGGTAAAGGGTATACTATCAGCGGGCAGAACGTAGCAGATTTAGACGACGTTGGAAAATTAATCAAGGATGTACAGGAACTTGCGAATGACCTCGCGTATACCCGCAGCGTACTGAATACACTGATTAGACAACTGAAAGGTTAATCATGGCAAATGGAAGAAACCCAATTTTAGAGATGCTCAATAGACAGAGCGTCCCAGCGTCCGTACCGCAAAGTACTGTCGCCCCCTCTGGCGCAAGCCCCCTCGGTATGGGTCTGACTGGTGCAGTCGCTGCCCCGCAAATGCCAATGCAAGCGCCAGCAGCACCTGCTACAACATCTTTAGATTTACCTGCTGGACTACAGAGTCTAATTGGTGGTGCATCTCCAATGGTGAATGAAGCTGCATTGCAGACAATCCCAACTGGAACTGTTGCGTCTAACCCCCAGTTCCCAGCACTAGATTTTCGTATGCAACCAACTTACGCACAGGGCGGCATGGTAGGTATGGACGGACAACCTGATATGACTGGGGCTGCTGGCATGAAACCCGGAGCAGGTGGGGGTCGCATGTCGCAAGCAGTGATGGAACAAAACATCAATGACATGATGCGTAAGAATCCACAGATGGTTCAGCAGATTCAAAACACTATACAAGCTGGACTTCAGTCAGGTGAATTGACACAACAAGAACTTAACATGGCAGTTCAGCTTGCTACTGTAGCCCTCCAGAATCCTGAGATGTACCCCTATGTCAGAAACTTTGCTATTCAGCAAGGGCTGGCTGATGAGCAGTCGCTCTCCCCACAATACGATGAAGGCTTGCTGTTTGTAATTTTGTTGGCTGCACGTATCGCCCAGCAAAGTATGGGTGGGCAGAACATGATTCAAGGTGGTAGCCCAGCAATGGCTGGAAACCAACCGCAGATGGCAATGGCTAATGGTGGACAGGTAAGTGATGGTACTCAAGGCGGTAAAGTTGTTGGCCCCGGTCACGACACAAGTGACAACATTACGATTGCTGTTTCACCCGGCGAGTACGTGATTCCTGCCAAGATCGTTAAGATGAAGGGTAAGGAATTCTTCGATTCACTTTTGGATAAATATAAGGATACTTGATGGCGCACCCACCGGGGTTTGACCCAATTCCTCTTGACGAGTTTGATGCGCTATTGCTCTCTACAAAAGAACAATTCGACAAGTACTGGTCTGCGGCTAAGCCACTTATTGAGAAGTGCATTAAGAGATCAATGCACGGGGAACTTACGGCGGATGATGTTTACACAATGGCACTTCAACAGAAAGTGTATGTGTTTGTTGTCAAGTGCGATAAAGGAATCATGCCATCTATAAAGCTGGCTTTAGTTCTTGAGATCGTCAACTATCCTCGTTTGCCTGCCATGAACATACTGGCACTTGGTGGCGAGGAACTTGATGCGCTCTATGAGAAGTATTGGAAGCGCCTGTGCGGATGGGCGTATATGAACGGTGTCCGAGCTATTGAGGGATGGGTGTCCCCAGCAATGGAGCGGGTAATTTCAAAATATGGATTTAAGCATGTGTACACGCACATGCGACTCGATTTGACGGAGGACACAAAATGAATCACGTAGCTCGTATGCCGGGGCGCTTTAATAATCGCTCTATGGCGCTGATGGGTATTCCCGATTTACCAGAAGCGGCCTTTGGTGGAGACCTTCCACCTTTCCAACGTACTGCACTTGTCCGAATGATGGGCATTAAACCCCAAGGTGGTGGCGGTGGCGGTGGCGTTATGAAACTTGTTGCTGTCGCGGCGGCTATTGCAATCCCATTTGCAGCCCCTGTTATTGCGTCATCTATTGGACTCTCCGCTGGTATTGCTGCGGCAACTACTTTCTCTGCGGCAACTTCCGCAGCTATTGGTTCAGCAATGGTCGGCGCTGGTCTAGGTGCAATAAGTGCTTCGGTTACTGGCGGTAACGTAGGTCGAGGTGCTCTGATGGGTGCAATCGGCGGTGGTATCGGTGGATATACCTCTGTACCTGCATCTGCATCCGGCTCTCCTACTGCCTATGGTATTAGTCCAAACACAAGCGGTACAGCCACGGGGCTGAGTATGCCCGGCACAACTACACCATCGTTGGCTGGTTCTCCTTCGCTGGGTTCTAACCTCTCATTCACTCCTGATTACAGCCTTGCCTCTGGCATGGCTCCAACTGCCCCCGGCATGGGTGGCACTGGTTTAGTGTATGGTGGCGGTGGTTATGGATTGAACCCAGCCGAAGCTGGCCTCACCTTAGGTGGCACTACACAGAGTGGACTCTCCGCAGGATTGTCTAGCCAACCTACTAACCCATACTCACTGTCTGGTATGAGTTCTACGGCTGGTGCACCATCTGTTGCATCTGATCCTTATGCTCTGACAAATACGGCTTACGCTGGGCAAGGTAGTAACTTACCTATGTCTACTCAGTATGGCAATCTACAACCCACTGACTACAGCGTTTCTGGTGCTGCTCGCTCAGCCGGTGGCCTTAATACCGCTAGTGCTCCTACTGCGGCAACCGAGTTTGGTCTCAAAACAACTACTGCAAGTACAGGTGGCTTAGGTAATGCAGCAGCCGCGCAAACCGCTGGTGGTGCAGCAGCTACTACGGCAGAGAAACTTACGTTCACTCAAGCCTTGGCAAAAGTTCCTGAAGCATTGCAAGCTAAGTTCACTGACCCTAAAGCGTTGGCTGACCTCACTATGCGTGCGGGTGCACAGTTGATTACAGGACAGTTGGCTGACGCTGGCTTGTCTGACGAAGAAAAACAATTACTGCAAGCTCGTACAGAGGAGATGAAGGCTAACAAAGAGATGAACAGTGAATTGTTCCAGACTCAGTTGCGTGAAGCCTACGACATGTTAGGTCGCAGTGACTACTTTGATCCGGGCTACTTTGGTCAGCAGTATGCTGGTCAAGCTAAACAACGTACTGCGTCTCAGAAAGAAGCAGCCTTACGCAAAGTTAATCCTCGCAACAAAGCTAGTCGTGCTGCGCTTGAGCGTCAGTTCAACTTGCAATCTGCTCGTGAAGAAGCTACTGCATACGACAAGGGTTCAATGTTTGGTTTTGATGCTGGTTTGAAATTGACCCAGCAAGCGCTGGCCGCTCTGCCTAAGAACGCACCAAGTTCAAGTGCTGACGCTACTGCACTGAGCACTGCGTATGGCAACATTGAGGAACGTAAACGCAAGAGCCAAGAAGGTTTGAACAAGACTCTCGGTGGCACATTGTTCACTTAATAAGGGGGCACTATGGCTATGTCATTCGGAGGCTCCTTTCAAACGGGGCCGGATTCGCTCTACCAAGGTGCTGATCTTGTTCGCAAGAATGAAGAAGCAAACCTGCGTATGCAGGAGTTGCGTCGGGCGGAAGAAGCTCGTAAGCAATTAGCTGCGGATGAACTACTAAACCAAAGCACACCTGATGTGCGTGCAAGCTGGGCATCTGGGATGACCGATGTTGTTAATGCACCAGCACAAAATAGACCAGCAGTTCAGCCACCACTTAATCTCCCACCTGCACAGCAACCTGTTGTGGGTCGTGTAGCTGAACCTCCTCCCGGTGCATCTAGCATACGCCGCATGTCACCTGAGGAAGTAGCTCGTCTCAAGCAACAACAAGCTGGCACTCTACCCGTAACGGAAATGACTGCTGCGGAGTTTCAGTCACTATCTCCAGCAGATCGTCTGCGCCGCTTACGAGATGAAAACGACCGCCGCACATTTAATCGTGTAGATGCAAATGTTGCAAAGCCACCGGCTGCTCTATTTGATATTATGGCGCTGCCCTATACCGGCCCCGCTGCTCTGCTAGAAAAAGGGCTAAACGCTGTTGACTTTGCCCGTGTGGGCCGAGCCGCTGGTGTCTACGATCCTGATGTTACAAGTGTCACGATCCCCGGTGCAGGTTCAATCACACCATTCTATGACCGCCTTCGTAAAGCCGAGGCTGAGAGTCAACCACTGACCGAGAAACAACTGCTTGACCAACTCAAGCAAAAGGATGCTACTCGCGCCAAGGAAGCCAAAGTAAAAGGCGAGAAAGTTGCCCAAGAGGAAACACGTTTAAGTTCTGAGAAAGCCAACAAACGCCTTACCGATCTGGTGAACTTAGCACCGCAGGCTTTGCAGAAGGACGACACAAAGTACCTTGTTGGTCGTTCGCAAGAGTTGGGTATTGATCCAGCGGCTGCGGTTGCCATCTATGGTATTGAGTCTTCCTACGGTGCAGCCAAGGGAGCTAGTACTGCTGGAGCAAAAGGCTCAATGCAGGTCATGGATAAGACATTCAAGGGAATGAAGACATGGTTCACTGATCCTAAGAACATTGAAGCCTACAACATTTCTCCTGAGTTGCAGCAAGCGGCTGCGGCTATGGTTCGTGGTACACCTCAGGGTGAGATGGATGCTGGCCTATTGGTACTGAAGTACAACGAGTTGATCGGTGTGCCTAAGAATCTATGGGGCGCTGGCTATCAAGGTAACGCAAACCAAGTGCTGAAGAAGGGTGCTCCCCTTAACGCAACTGATGGTGGCATGACCAACAGTGACTACAACGGTGTGTATGTTGGGTTGTACAACAACATCTCCCGAGCACTGGGTATAAATTCGACGCTGATGGCAGCCGGGCCGACACCAACTGCTCCTGCTGCTACGGCGGTACGCCCCGGCGGTAATATGACAGAGGCACAGATTGCAGCACTACGAGCAGACCCGTTGGCGCTTAATAAAAATCCTCCTGCTGCTACTGCTCCCGCTCCTGCTCCTGCTCCTGCACCTATTGCTCCTGCACCTATCGCTGCCGCTCCTGCACCAGAGCAAAATCGTCCAGCGTCAACGACTTCAGTAGTAGCCCAACGAGTGGCGGCTGAACCTGTACCAAAATTTGTAGAACCAAAAGAAATCTACAACGCAGGTGCTTACGCAAAGCCGCTTGAAGTTGGTTTGCTCCGTCGTGAACAGACCAAGCGTATGGCTGACATTATGATGCGCACAGGCAATGTGTACAAAGCAATGGAGTTACGTGGCGTTCTCGACACGATGGACAATCAGTTGTACAAGATGCAAGGTGACCAAGGTGTTGCTGAGTTCTTGCAATCAGGTGGGCGGGACGCAAACCGCATGATGGGTGTGTACAGCTACTACACCAATCAGCAGTATCAACTACAACCTCGACGCGATGGTTTGTTTAATCTTGTTGCCAACGGTCAAGTGGTCTCCCAAGGTATGCCCGCAGAGAAAGTTGTTGAGCGTATTCGCCTGACACTAGACGAAGGGTTTCGCCAACAGCAAGCTGCTATCGCTGGCAAGTTGTTTGACTCTGACATCAAGATTCGTGAAAAGAGTGCCGAGCAGATGGGCAACTACATCAAGGAAATTGGCATCAAGACTATTGAGGGTAAGACTCAACTGGATGTCGAGAAGCTCAAGATGATGAAGTACGATGTCAAGCCTACAGGCGCGGGCGATGGTACAGTGGTTATCACGCCCCCGTTTGGTTCGCCATTTGTGTTTAACCCATCGGGCACAGCGGTAAAGATTGACGGTATTGAGATACAGTCATTCGCAGCAAGACCAATTACAGGTATGCCCAGCTTAGTTTGGGCCAACAAAGGATGAGGTGAAATATGGCTAAAGCCGGGTTGAGTTTTGTCAGCCCCCTGTACGGCGGCACAGATACTGACGTATCACGGTTTGCCACCGCAGAATACATGGGGAATCCTGCTGCAAGCTCTGGGCTTAACGGCATTGGGGGAACTTCGCTCGCTAGTATGGCAGCGCTGACTGAGCAGATTGTTAAGTCCAGCCAGTTCGAGATGCCGACGATGAAGAATCCTCCGGCCATTGCGTTCAGCCCATCACAAAAGAAGTTGTTTGTACAAGGTCAAGAGTTTGCTGCTGACGATGCTACTCGTGCGCTTCAGTCTGAATCTTTGCTACGTGGCCCTTCTACTGCACTTCCGCAAGGCGGTGACTGGGTTCCGTTGGATGAGGCTGCGTATTCTCAGTACCTCGACTCGATTAAAAATCCCAGTATGGGTCGTCTTGCCAAAAAGAACTTTGGCATCGGCATTGACAATACGCAGTTGCTTGCTGGTCGGGCACTGCAACTGGCTGGTGCTGAGAAACTTGGTGGGTCTATTGTTGAACAGCAACAAGAAGATTTAGGGAAAACCCTACCATTCCAACGTGAGTTCACGGACATTGGCTCCAAGCCATACGGTCAAAGCCGTGGTGTTCTTGACTGGTTTGTAGCCAACTTTGCGCAGCAAGGGCCGAACTTAATAGAGTCAGTAGTCACTGCCGCCGCAGGTTTCGTTGGTGGTTCTGCCGCCGCTGGCCCTCTTGGTAGTGTTCCCGGTGCACTTGCAGCTTTGGCTGGTAAAGCAGAAGCCAAGCAAGCCATCCTTGCTGCTGCCAAGAAATATGCTGCTGGTCAGGCAACCAAAGAAGAACTCAAAATCCTAAGTAATGCCGCTGGTGTTCTTGGTGCAGCGACTGCTTCACTGGCACAGAACTACGCAACTGGCGCTGCTGACATTTACGGCGAGAAGCGGGAACAGGGTGCTGGCGCAGATGATATGCGTGCCCGTATAACTTCTTTGATGGGAGCTTTCCCTTATGCAGCGATGGAATCTCTGCCTGAATTTATGCTTGCCAGCCGAGTACTTGGCGGCAGTAAAGGTATCGGTTCAAGCTTGGGCATGGCTCCCGGTGCAACACGCCTACAACGCGGCGCTGGTTATGCTGGTCGTGCATTAGCTGGCGGTGTCGTTGGTGGCACACTGGAGGGGCTTACAGAACTTGGGCAAGAGTCACAACTGCTTTACCAAACTGACCAAGACTTCTCTAGCCCTGAGAATATAAACCGCCTGATTAACTCCTTTGCCGCTGGCTTCGGAGTGGGTGGCCCGATTGGTGCTATTGCCAATTTGAAAGGTACAGCACCTGCCAACATTCTCACTGGTGAGAGCACTGATCCCACTGGTAAAGAAACAGGTGGTGGCATTGTTCCGTACAACCCACCTCCTGCACCCCCCGGTCGTCCGTTCACGGATGTGGAGTTCATGGGGTCTACTCCTCCTGAGTCTCCAGCACTAGGTGGCCCAAGCCCAACTACGCCACAACTCCCCGGCCCTACTCCTCCTGTCTCCCCCGCTGGTAGCCCAATGATGATGGTCACGCCAAGTGGCGTGGCTTACCCTGACCAGATGCTCAATCAGACTGGTAATGTGCCACCCGGCGCACCCGGTACACAAGGCGTATTAGATGTCTTCGGTGGCAATATCTCTGCTCAGGAGTTGGCTTCTCGTATGCAGCCGCAGCAGCAGCTTCCCGGCCTACCACCACCTTCCGCTGGAACTGCGGTTGATCCTCGTCAGGGTGCGTTGCAGTTCAGTGGCTCAGCCCCCCAAGCTCCTGCTAACCCAATCTTGGCGCAGCGGATGCAGGCGGCTCTTGCATCACAACAACGTGCACAAGAATTCCAAGCTGCGCAAGCACAGCGGGCCGCCCAAGAGGAGGCAATCAAGCAGCAACAACTTGATAGATTACAGAACGAGGCTCGAATCCAGCAGCAGTTGGACTTGATGACGCAATCTCAGCAGCCTGCTCCGCAGTCAATGCCGATGCGTCCGATCCCCGTTTCTCAACCACAACAACTCCCACTGTTCAAAC
>Ga0247723_1001523_pt1 | contig 13450 bp, 10 predicted proteins | sample MSEWelMarce5H_FC_FD_189079 | JGI IMG/M metagenome (GOLD analysis project Ga0247723, IMG submission 189079) | Subsurface sediment microbial communities from gas well in West Virginia, United States - MSEEL Well Study Marcellus 5H_FC | ecosystem: Environmental > Terrestrial > Deep subsurface >...
ATTTAACTATTGATACATGTATACACATTTATAATGGTGCAATTGAAAATATGCAATTTATATTACATCATGTATTTTGTATTTTTTTCACACTATGGGGAAAAATAAATAATTATGGAATCGAAAATTTTCCAAATATGCTGTTAATTCTTGTACTCACTGAGTCTAGTACATTTTTTCTTAATTTTAATGTGCTGATTAAAAAATATTTAATTTTTACTTCCAAGTCTGGACCTACTTTACTAAAAACTGTATTGGAGAAAATTAGTGTATTAAATTATGTGTTTTTTATACCACTTTTTATCTATACACGGTTTAATAAAGTTTTTAGTGAAATACTATTTAATCCCGAATTTTACACTTCTCTACTATCTCCCAGAGACGATATTTATCATTATTTGAATAGAGGTATACTGGTCTTTATATTAGCGTTTACTGTTCTTAATTTTTACTGGATATATTTGATTTTAATAAGTACATCTAAGAAATTAATGAAGTTTATAAAATCCAAATTGAATCCTGATGATAACAAGACAGATGAAGAAGAACACGAAGAAGAAGATTTTAAGGACCCAAGGAATCCAAAGAAAAAGAAAAAAACTGAACCTAATGATGATCCAAAACCAGAGGAGGTTGAGAAGGTAGAAACTGAAAAGCAAGTCGAAACTGAAAAGCAAGTAGAAACTGAAAAGCAAGTAGAAACTGAAAAGCAAGTCGAAACTGAAAAGCAGGTAGAAACAAAGGAATAAATATAATAAATAACTAACTAAAATTTGTTAGTTATTTACTTCAAACTATGTGTTTTAAAAAGGAGGATTGTCAGTAAACGCAATCGGCGCACTTGTTGCTGCAACTGTTTGCTCAAGCGCCGGTGTTACTTGCTCATAAATAAAGTTTCCAGCAACTACACTAACATAAACAACCAATGTGTCTCGTATAAGGAACTTTAATGGTTTACTTTCCTTCTCAACAAATCGCATCTCCAAAAATTTTACAATAAAAAATATGACTGCTATGATTCCCGCGACTACAAATATATTATCCATTTTACAATATATTTTTAGTTTCTTATTTCAATATTAACGCAATTATTGCACTTTACGTCAACACTTCAATATCATCTAACAGCAAATCGGGTTCTAATTGGACCCCTGGTTGTCCAATAACATGAACGTCTAAATTACCCAATTCAATATCCTGATCAGATATTTGTAACTTGTCATCATCCTCTTCTTCATCCATCTTTCGTTGAATGTTCCTTAATGTACTAATTTCCTCCAAACGCTCAATTGTCTTTGGTGCGTTAACCATTTGTTCCTTATTATTGTCATCTAACATGGAATCCATATCGTTGAATTTGAGTGTTTGTGATGAAGATGTTTCGCTAGATTCCAATTTGTGAACCTCATTACTTTCGACCTTCTCAACCTTCGTTTCCTTAACTTCCGAAATAAACTCAGACTCACCTTGTGCATTAATCGGCGCACTCTTCTCAACTAATTGTTCTTTAATCTCTTCGATAACATCTTCCTCAACCGTTTCGTCCATATATGCCCTCAAAATGCTCTCAATTGGTATGCTTTCTCTGACTGCGTTTAAAATACACTCTTGGACTATAGTCTCCAATTCACGATTATGTCTTTGAACTTGTAGTGGCATGGAATTGACTTCAAATAAATATACATTCTTGTAAACCTTTCGCGCTACATTTACATACGCCTTGTGGATAAAATCGTCCAACTTAGGAATGTTAATATCAATCTTCTTCTGTTTTTGACCTACACGCATAGCAGTTAGTAATTTGAGTTGAATAATATGAACACATGTAACCAATTCTTCTAAATAATTACAGCAACTCTTCTCAATAATTCTCTTTCTTTCCATTTCAATTATGTTGGCGTTCCACTTTGGAATACGTGTAATTAGGTTTTGAAATGTCATCAAATATTTGTCCATTTCGCCATTTGATCTGCAAAGACTGATTGACTCATCGAAGATTGATCTAAACCCTTCGATAATTAGCGGCGTCAAAATTGTTAGCAAACGAGCGCCCCATTCGTTCTTCGATTCGTGTAATGAACTAACATTGAAATCATCCATGTCTATATTTATGTTATTATTTAATCTTATATTTTTCCTTTTCAAACTTAAAACGCTAAAATTTTGGATCCTGTTTTCTGAAAAATATGCAGCAAAATTGACTTTTTACTTGTCTTACCATATATCGTAACAAAAAGACATGGAAATATTCTATGTTTTTTCTCAATAACAACTTTTTCCCAAAAAGCCAAAAGGGAAATGGAATTTGGACATTTTTAAAAATGTCCAGAAATTGGAAACCGAAAATAGTGTTGAAAATGGGTCAAAAATGCGATTGTGACGGAGATGCTCACCTTTATTTTTTTTGTGAGAAAAATTTGTGACGATAATTTTTTGTGTTTTTCGTCCAAAATATAATATTTTACTATTTTATATACTATATGGAAACCAAAAATAGTGAAATGGAAATAGAATTTAGTGAAAATAGTGAAAATGATACGACCAAATTCAGTTGTAATTATTGTGACTATATATGCTGTAAAAAACATCATATGTTCCAACATTTGAAGACGATGAGACATATTTTTAACAAAGGAAACTTTGTTTCCAAAAATGGAAATATTTGGAAACCGTCTGGAGATTTTATTTGTGATTGTGGAAAACAATACGCAAACAAGAGTGGACTTTGGAAACATAAAAAAAAGTGCGAATATGGAGTTGATAAAAATAGTGAAGACGATAAACTCAAGCAATTAGACCCGAATACAATGGAACCATCTACTAAGGAGATTATCGATCTAATGCGTTTACAAATGATTGAAAACCAAGAATTGCGCAAAATCATGCTTTCGCAGCAGCAACAAATCATTGAATTGGCCGCCAAAACGTCAATTTCAAATACCAATTGTAACAACAACAACAACAATACAAACACATTTAATCTGAATATGTTTCTTAATGAGAAGTGTAAAGACGCACTCAATATAAGTGAATTTGTAGATAATGTCAAGATGCAGTTGTCCGACCTGGAAAATTTCGGTCAAATGGGATACGTTGAAGGCGTATCAAGGATACTTATTAAAAACCTGAAAGATTTAGACACATATTCAAGACCAATTCACTGTAGTGATTTGAAACGCGAAGTGCTTTATATCAAAGACAACAATCAGTGGACAAAGGAAACGGAAGACAAACCTGTGTTAAAAAGCGCCATTAAGCAAATCGCAAATAAAAATATAAAACAGATCCAAACATGGAAAAATGAGAATCCGGGATGCTGTGACGCAGAGTCCAAAAAGAATGACCAATATATGAAAATTGTTATGAACTCGATGTCTGGCGGTACAAGTGAAGAACAAACTAACAATATTTCACAAATTGTCAAGAACGTCGCCAAAGTTGTCACGATTGATAAATAAAAATATTATTTAAATATAAATGGAAAGAGAAAGGGAAATGGGAAGGATAAGACATGATTTAACAATACAGTTACAAGAATTTTGCGAATTGAATGAATTAAAAGTGTGTTGGTGTGTAAAAGCAAAAACACAGGCGATTGCTGAACACATAAAGGTTGATCCTAATGAATGCCTCTTTGAATTTGCCGATGACTCGCAGAATTTTTGGAGTGATTTGTTCTCTGCTCCTAAAGATGTAGACTCATATGTTACCAATTTTTATGCTACTAAAACGGTTCAAATGATGCGAAGCATATTAGGACCTGATTTATTCCTAGAAATGAAACTTCCTCCTCAGGTTAATAAGGAGAATCCTCGTGTTACTTCTGTAACTATTGACAGAAGTAAAGAAGTTGAAATTAAGTTAGCTGAAAATTTTATTCAAACTGGAAAGGTTGTCCCTAAATTTGCTACAAATGTTAATGATGGGGATGTGTATCTTGCTTTAATAGGACCAAATGGAGATAGAGAAAAACTGGATGTTTTTTGTATTTTGAATATTAGTGTTAAACAGTGGGTTGATTTTTTAGACGTACTTTTACCTATTTATATTAATCTTTTAGCAAGAAAACCAAGTGCTCCTGGTGATTCTAGGATAATTTCAGGATCAAAATGTTGGGAATTTTTTTCAGGGTTGCTTAGTGCAATAGAATATCCACCCGATATGAAAATATCAGTACCAAATTTACACCTCCTTATTGATGCAGGTCTTTTGACAGCAAACACTACTCATACAAAATGTATAGGTCTTGCTTCTGACGAGAAATCTTTTCCATTTTGGCGCAGTCGACCAGGCGCAAAACCAACCAATGAGTATGATTCTATAATGAACACTACAGAACTTAGAAGTGCTATGGCTGCTGGTGGCGGTGGGTTCGAAATTGAACTAAATCCACAAAGATCACTTGCAGAATTGACTGCTGCGAATGACTTAACTAAAACAACAGCACTAGCAGGAGCAGTAGCAGCAGCACCAGTAGAAGATACAAGGTGTGTAGGAGGATCTCAAGATAAATTAATAGTTACACGTAGAACATTATTGGGTCTTTCTCAAAATATTGAAGACGATGCTGTACAACAACATCTGTCTCAAGTGATTGAGGCAAAAATACGTAATTCTCAGGGAGATGATCTTTCCAAATTACAGAGTCTTCATGAAAAACTGACTACAGCGTCTCAACAGACATCTAAAAGAATACCTCATATATCCTCTTCAATACAACAAAGTGCGTCTAGTGCTAGGAATCCTTTTGAGGTTCGTTATCGCGACTCAAACGAGTTGGCAGCGGAAAATGCGGAGAAATATGAAGCAGTATTAGCAAAACACAAACCAAAATCGGAAAAAGAAAAAGATTTGGATCGTGTGAAAAGGAAGTTAGATCAATATCAAGATCAAGAACAAAATAAAAATAAACACCAACGTGATGATGATTATGATTATGATTATGGATGGATATACAATGAAGACCCGGATAAGGGATCTCAATTTCCGGATGAGGGAACTCAACTTCCTCTAGACAGATACGGTGGAAGAAGACCCAGACGACAAAGGCGAAAAACTAAAAGGAACAACAAACAAACAAAACGAAGAAAACAAAAGACAAACAAACGGGTCAATAAAAGGCAAACAAAAAGAATTAAAAAAAGGCGAACAAAAAAGATATAACAAAATATAAATATTAAGTTAATAAATCAGTTAACTTAACATTTCAAGTATTTACATAAATGAGATATTTTCCAAGACAATTTTGCTATCTAAATAAGTGAAATTCAATACAAATAGCAACAGCAATTTCTCATTCCGAAACTCCTTCCGCACTTTATTAAACGCAATCAGTAACTCATATTGTCTGTCACCCGACACGTTAAGTTTACCATCTTCGAGCAGTTGAATAATATCTAAAGCGTTATACGCCTTTTCATATAACTTGGTCACAAATGTTAGTATAGCAGTTTCACTCATATTCCCGTTCATATTTTTCTCTAACTCCGCCTTTAACCAATCAAGTCGCTGCTGCTTTATCTTCTCCATTTTAAACGTTTGATCCAAATTATACTTGTAAAGATTGATTATCTCACCATTATGCTCAGGTTCTGGTATATAGATCTCGCAAAAGCGCGACAAAATAGGTTTCAACAATTTATACTTGTCTTCTACAATAATAAAAAAACGCGTATTGTGACTGAACAACTCAATGCATCGCCTGAGCGCTGATTGTGCATCCATTGTTAGTTTGTCGCCATTTAATAAGATAATACTTTTGAAAATATCGCCGCCATTCGAATTGATATGCGTCTTGGCGAAGAACTTCAATTCGTCGCGAATGAATTTAATGCCCTTGCCATGTGCGCAATTGACATACATGACAAAATCCTTGATCTTTTCCTTATTGTTGTCGTAAATTAGTGTAATAAAATCGTTTACTATCTTACTCTTACCGCTGCCAGAAGGTCCATTAAAAATAATGTTAGGAATACGTTTGTTTTTGTGAAAATAATCCAATTTTTCCTTTATATTTTGATGAATATTTATCATTTGCTTTGTTAGTTATCTATTATTAAAATAGTGTTTTTATATTTAAATAAAGCGTATTATATTTTGTTCAAATACTTGAAGGGAACTTGTTTCGATCTTGAAAAAAGACACCCCGGTGTCCACTAATGTAACTTTCCAAATCGTATCTTACAACAAATGTAGGATAAATTATAGAGAACATTTCTACACAAACATCCATATATCTTTGTTTGGTTACAGATCGCGCAAATGTGAGTAGTTCTTTGGCGCCCTTTTTAGAAATACCAATCGCGTGTAAACCTCTGACATTTCCTCTTATAACGCTTATATCATGATTACAAATTTTGATCGGATGTTTTTGTCTAATTTGTTTACCATAATCGCAAACACCTAAATAAAAGAAACGTGGTGTTAGTGCTTCGTATTTTATAATTTCATCCAATGTAATATTCCCTAAAATATTAATGTCGTCTTCAAAGACATATACCCATTCATCGTCCCCGTTAACAATAAACTGATATATGCCCATCATGCTGATTTTATTTGAAAGGACCTTGTCTTTGTGTGGAATGGCGCGAAATAAATACACTTGGAATCCGACTTTTTCTAGTACACTCTTTGTAAATTGTGTGCGTTCAGATTTTTCATTACACGTCAAAACATAACATTTGCGCAAATACATTTTATATTTAATAATATTACATATAAAAAATAAACACATTTTCCTTGATTTCTTTCACTTTGTTTTACAGTCATTTTGCTTTCAAGTTGCTCCGCTTTACAGTCATTTTGCTTTACGCTACACTCGACAAACTGTGTGTGTAAGGATTGTCCTTGAACGCTTGTAGCAAATCTGGTGCCATTCGGTTGTTATCTTGATATGCGTTCACATATTGCGGTGTATTGGTTGTTCCATAAGTTTGGACAGATGGACCGGATGCAGTCGTTGCACTTGGCGCCCATAACCGGTTATTTTCACGATCAGAATCCAATTTAGACATTGACATATTAATTGAAGAATTAAAATTCTTGGCGTTTCCTTGATTAATTCTTCCAGCAACCAATTTTTCCTTGCTATCGTTATTTGTCTGACGATATACAGAGTCGTATTGTTTGGACCCGTGTCGAGACGCAGCGCCGCCGGCAGGCATCAACTGGTAGCAGTCAGTTGTAGTATCACGTTGATTAGCAATAGTTTGGTGCTCATGAACCTGATAAGCGCCGTTAATCTGGTTTCCAATGTAACCATTGGGTTCATACAATGTAGTCTCCTTAATTGTTGTTCCGGGAGCGTCACCGGCAGTCTGAACATAATTTCCAGACACTTCACCACCAGCGTTTCCGTAAACACGCATATTACAACTGTATTCTTCCTTCTTCGAGGGTTTAAATGCGTCCATTAGAGGAGCAATAACAGCGCCAATTGCACCGGAGAATCCAGAACCAAATGTCTGAGGTTGCTGGTTTACACTTCTATTGTTAGTATAATTTGTGTGACTCTTTAAAAATTCTTCGCCGTCAGTGTGAGGTCCATGACCTCCTGCATTTGAATGAGATACATCAAAACACTCTAATTGAATACGTTTGGTATCCTCGTGTGTTGTTGGCACGTAACCCGCAGTTTTCAAAGTAGAATTGGGTGTTCCATGAACATGCTTAGTCGTCTCATTACGATTAGATGTATGGAATATTTCATCGGCAACCAAACGTGTCGCCTTCTCGGCGCCAGTAGTCGTCAACCAACGATCCTGTGAGTTAACATAAAATCCATCTGGTCTGTATTTTTCTACCTTGCCTTGGATTCCAATGTTTTTAATTAAAGTGGAAGCGGGACCCTGTAGGTTGTCTAAAGAATATTCCAACTTGGGATTTGTCTTAACACGCATCTCGTCAACATTGCGATCCAACCAGGCGTTACGGTCTTCCATTCCAGAGTTATATCCACCACTGCCTTCCGAAGTAAAACCCTTTCCTAAACCAGGACCAACATGAACAGACTCGAATGGTTTCACCATGTTGTTCCTTAAACCAGGTGCGACCCGCGACTGCATAAAATCACTCATGTTTGGCGCACCATACGCCCACTGGATGTTGTCTTGTGGTTTGAACAGCGGCGCCTGCTCAATCTTCTTAATTACTTGAGATCCAGTGCCTGCGTAATTATCTAAAATGGTCTCGGCGTTGTTATTATTATAGATTTGACCCTTGGGTTTGCCGCCATTAAACGGCACCATGTTATTATGTCTAAATTGTTCAGTATCCATATAATTTCCAGTTAATGAATAAACCTGCTGAATATTGCTGTCCACTTTGCCACCGGATCGCTGTTTTTGTTCATAGGCGTTCTGATTGAAATACTTATCGGTGGCGACATTTGCATTCGGATATTCCTGAACAGTGTCAACTAGTTCTTTATTGTTCATAATAGGATAGTTTGAGGGAGGCACATTGGTGTTAGGTAAGTAGTTCACCTTGGAACCCATTCCAGTGAAGTTCTCTTGCTTAGCGTTATTGTTATTATTACTGTTTGAAGTGTTGCTGTTATTTGATCCTGAATTTTTATTATTTTTGGAAGATGTTTTTGTTTGATTTGTAATAACATACATTCCTCCTAATGCTAGTAAAGGTATCGCTAATTCCATTATATATTATATATACCTTTTTATAAAAAAGTATTTATAAAAGTATTTATAAAAGTATTTATAAATACTATAACTCTTAAATAACCAATTTTATTTACTGTTTTAATTCTTTTCGATAACTAGTTACGTGGTTATTACTAATATTTGTATTATAATCAGGTTTAACAGATTTTGTTTCAGATATTAGTCCGGGTGAAGCAGCGGGTCCGCCAACATCGCCCATAAAACCTTCCTTTCCTTTGCCTCCTTTGTTCCCTTTGCTTCCTTCTGTTGTCTTAGTTGGCAACTGGGTATATCGTTGATCATTTTGCGGTATGCCACATTCTAGATTGCGTTGAAAGTAATCTTTTTCTAAAATTCTGGTACTAACATTATTTCTAAAGTTCATTTCAGTATGCGCCTGGGGATCAATGGGCAGAATGTAAGCGTGATTTTGAGGCAGATCACGAGCAGTCCATGCAGGCATAATTGCCCTGGATTCTTCTGTCGTCAAGTTTTCACAAACCGGATACACAATCGGTTCTGATCCCTTGACATATTTTGAATTAGGCGCTAGACAATCTCTGTTCAAAGGTCTATCTATTCCTAAAAGAGAACTTTGGATGTCGATCGATTTTGTCCACAAATTGCCGCCCCATTTTTGCGGAATGATCTGTGGGTCCAACATGTAACACGGTTTGTCGCCATTACCGGGCACATCTAAAACCCATCGTCCTTGATCTGTTTGTTGTTGTAATTGTTTTGCAACCCTCGCCGGATCATCATGAAATCTTGTAAATGCCATTATTATTATATATATATACTTTTTTTATTTCATTAATTCTGCTTCGCTTAAGAAAAGTATATCAAAACTCAAAGGCAACACTCAAATATTCTCAAGTATACATCAGGATATATTGAAAATTTTAAGTGTATGGGTTCCAACCAGTTCCAATCTGCGAAACGATAAAATATTCCACACCGTTCCAGTTGAGAAGAAGGGTGTATCCATCAACGGGAGTGGTATTAGAAATACCTCCAGTGTATGTTACTCCACCGCTTTTAATAGTCCGCCCTGATTGAAGGACAAAGGTATTAGCAGTAGAACCGAGAAACGCCCATTGCGTTCCAACACCTTGCCGATTGAACCAGGTAACTCCTGTTTCTTTGAACCTGAATACCCACGGAGTCCAAGGAATGGTCGCATACAGACTCCCATTCTGGATATATTGACTGTTTGATGCGGTCACGACCTCTGTATAACCAGAAGAGAAGTTGTAGTATAAACTCGTCACTTTTGCGTTGAAAGCACCAGCACCGACAACGGCAGGAGTCATCGTTGCGTAAGGGCATTCTGCTAGGTAATTTACACCACTACCGTATGTATTGTTTCCTAATGCGACAAAGAAGTTCGACCCGTTATTATCAATACAATCCCAACAATTATCAATAGGGTTTGTAAGGACTCCATTACCACCATCAAACAAAGTCACCGACCCTATACTATTACCTGAAACGCTAAAAGAGAGGCAATAGGGACTGTAATTACTTCCGCTTCCGCTTGTCAAAGTGGTGAATCCTCCAGTAACACAAATATAACTTGCACCCGAGAGAAAATCTATATTCCACACTGCCCCGTTAAAACCGTCAATGTCATTGCCGTTGGGAGGATAGATTATATTATGGACTTGGTCGTAAAATCCAATATATCTAAGTTGAATACTATTATTAAAGGTGTATGTAAAATCACCTGCGAAATAAATATATCCACTATTGTTCCCTGTAATTGCGTAGCATTGACTGTTGAACCCAGGGTCTGTAGCACCAACCCACGACAGTTTCGTGACTGTTGGTGTTGTTGTTGTTGGTGCCTGGACGTAGCAAACATTATGTAAATCGGAAACAGGGGGGACAGGGGGATCAGGGGGATCAGGTTGGGCGAAAACTTGACTATCAAATAGTCCTCCAATGTATAGGCGGTTGAGGTAGGAATCGTAGTGAAGAGCGGAAATGCTCTGTCCAGAAGCACCTGTAAATGTGGCATACAACGCCCAATTATTCACCCCTGAGTCATATACATATACTTCACCATTATCTAACCCCAACCACTGGTATGAAGCAGAAACGGTAGAGCAACGAATAGTAGCATTCGTAATGTATGGAACTTGCTGGGTGAGTGTATCAATAGTGGGAACTGGTTTTGCTTTTAATAAAACTTGGTGGTTATTTCCGTAAGCAGTAATTTGAACTGGATTATTGCTGGATGCCTCAATCGTCCCCTGCGGTAAAAAGGGGAGTGCTTGAAAGTCGGTTATTGTAGTCACGCCGAGGATAGGGTGAGTGGTCATATTAAGAAAAGGTGCGGACATATCAAGACTGCCCGCACTCCCATTAGCGGTCAGATAATTCGTCACTACTCCCGATTGATTTACCGCAATAGTGTATTGTCCGCTGTTGCTGGTGGGTGTATCTATTCTTACCCTTGCTTGCTCGGTCTTTGTTCCTGTTCCATTTTTTGCGAAATAACTATCTTGGATAGAAGAAGTGGAGAACGAGGCGGTTCTCTGATTGTATTTTTCGGTGTATAAAATGACCGAAGATAGATTGGTTTGGTTAAGGGTTAATAAGGACCCTAACGTTCCTGTTCCGAGGGAATTATTAATGGTTAGATTTCCAGTTCCAACGGGTCCGTTACTAATTAATATTTTCTCTGACCTCAAAGCATTTTGATTTACACTATCTACCCATAAAGGATTTGTAAATCCGATTGGACCGCTTGTTTGTGGTGTTAATGCTAAATAAGTTGGATCAATTCCACCAGTCACTAATAAATTGCCATAAATAAGCACGTCTCCTGTGTAACCTGTACCAGTGTATCCGCCCGTTATTCCTAGACCATTCATTGGTATCCATGGACTACCACCGGTGGCGCCTGTGGCACCAGTTGATCCTGTGGATCCAGTTGCGCCAGTTGCACCGGTTGATCCAGTTGCACCAGTTGATCCAGTTGCACCAGTACTACCAGTTGCACCAGTACTACCAGTTGCACCAGTAACACCATATCCAGTTGCACCTGTGGAACCAGTTGCACCTGTGGAACCAGTTGCGCCTGTTGATCCTGTTGCACCAGTAACACCGTATCCTGTTGATCCTGTGGCACCTGTTGATCCTGTTGCACCTGTTGATCCTGTTGCACCTGTAACACCTTGCTCACCTCCACTAGGTCCAGTAGGTCCTTGAGGTCCAGGTGGTCCAGCAGGTCCAGAATTGCCTTTACAACCAGTCGGTCCTCGAGGTCCGGTAGCGCCAGTATATCCAGTCACACCCGCAGGACCAATCGGACCACCGGGACCTTGATTACCATTAGATCCCTGAGGACCTACTAAATTTTTTTCACAACAACGTCTAGCGCCTAAATAAGTTGTATAACTTGACATTATAATATACCTTTAGAAAAGGTTTTTAAAAGCAAATCGAAAGGCAAAGCAAAAGAATCCCAAATATTTAATTATGGTGGTAACAAGGTTAATGAAACAGAAAAATAACCATCAACAACTTTTAGTCCTCCTCCTTGCCATAATTCAATATCAAATGATGTATTGGAAGTTCCAGTTAAATCAAGTACATCATTTCCACTACCACAAGTAATACCAGAACCAACACTAGAGTTCAAGTAAAAATATTGAGTGTTATTAAATACAATAGGGTAGTATGTTGTCGCCGCATAATTATCATGAAACGCTAAATAAAAATTGCTATTAGGAATATGTTTGTTTTCTTGAATTGACCATGATACCGCCCATTTTTTTTGAGGAGGTAAAGTAATATTAACGGTATTATCGATGATGTTAATACTTGCCGGAATAGTTATACCACTTAAAATACCTGTCCAATTAAAAATAGTTCCAACACCGGCAGGTCCAGTGGGTCCGGTGGGTCCGCCAGCAGGTCCAGTGGGTCCAGTCGGTCCAGTCGGTCCGACACAACATGGTCCAGTCGGTCCAGTCGGTCCAGTAGGTCCCGTTGCGCCTTGAACACCTTGCGGACCAATCGGACCTGTATTGCCAACAGGTCCTTGATCTCCCGGAGTTCCCTTTGCTTTAATATTGCAGCATCTGTTTCTAGAATAATAGTTTACATAGCCAAGCATTGTATAAATTATATATTATAAATAGTTTATAAAATTGAAAAAATAAATTAAATGATTTGCGTAAATGTGATATTAAATGTTAATGAACCAATTGGAATCGTGTTAGAAGATGTTGTTGTCTGTCTAAGTTGAAGTGTAAAATCACTTTCAGTTGATAGAGTTAGATCCAAAAAATCATTTGCTGAACCATACATGTTAGTACCTCCATTTCCATATAAAAAATATGGATGATTACTTTTAAAAGTGTATGGTTCATGATAAGCGCCGGGGTTATAATATTCATCGAATCGAATATAAAATTGATTACTGGGATCTGACCAATTTTCTACAATATCCCAACTGATCGCCCATTTTTGCTCACTTAAAGGCAACGTTATAGGTGTAGTTCCTAAAGTAACAAATCCACTCGCGTTATTGTATGTGCCGCCAGCAGTTGTTGAAAAATAGTAATTATGATTAATAATATAAGGTCCGGGTGTTCCAGAAGGTCCAGTAGCGCCAGTTAATCCACCAACAGGTCCTTGAGGACCCCTAGGACCTCGATAGCAAGGACCCGTGGCGCCAGTTGGTCCCATAGGTCCATCAGGTCCAGGAATACCAATAGGACCAATAAGTCCATCCTTTCCATGGTCTCCAGTTGCGCCTTTTGGTGGATTTGGTATATCAC
>Ga0247723_1001527_pt1 | contig 13442 bp, 15 predicted proteins | sample MSEWelMarce5H_FC_FD_189079 | JGI IMG/M metagenome (GOLD analysis project Ga0247723, IMG submission 189079) | Subsurface sediment microbial communities from gas well in West Virginia, United States - MSEEL Well Study Marcellus 5H_FC | ecosystem: Environmental > Terrestrial > Deep subsurface >...
TTTGCATGGGGTGTTGTTGCAGACCGCTATCCAACCAAGCAGTACGGTCCAATGTGCCGTAGTACCACACGCGATCCAAGTAGTTAAAAATAACGTATTTATCTATCTGGGTTGAGTTTGCCGAACAGTAAAACCACCATATCTCACTGTACCCTTCACTGGTGCCGGCGTACACCTGATACCCTTGGTCTTTATTAATATTTTCAAAAACATACTGCCGTAATGAGCACGGCAACGTTTCCGTACGCCCTGAGTAAGTATAAAACTTATCCGTCCCCATCCAATACGTAACGCCATTAGCTGTTGTAGCGGAGTTGGGTCCGATAATGGAAATGTTATCCACCAAGAGGGTAGGACGCCATACATCTGGATAGCCGACGTATTGGAACGAATACAGCGCGGATTCTGTCCATACTAAAATCTCTTGGCGCGTTTGAAGCGCCGTAATAATTTGCGAGCCGTGGCTCAACCGAATACTGCCGGCCAAGTTACGAGGTATTGTAAACGGGTCCCATACTAAATAGTTTTGTGCAGAAGACCATCGAATAAGTAAAGGGTCTATCTCCGTTGCTGGCGGGTAGTCGTTACAACCAAAGGCAATAACAAAGTTGCCTGTATCCGACACCATGAGCGTATTACACACGGACGGGCATGCAGTATCTGGCTGATAAATCGGATCAGGGTTAGAGTTAGACAGTATTTCTGCGCGTGTGGTCCACGCAGGGATGGAGCTATTTCCCGGAATCCACATGTACAAAGCGCCACCACGGGGATTAATTATCAGGTACTCGCCAAAGTTTGCTTGGCTCCATAACCGCAACTGTTGCCCAACGCCTGCTGAGAATCCAGACCCCCACGTACCGCGCCCCCACGTACCTGTACTCCACCCCGTACCTAATGTGTACGTAGCCAAGCCTGTTGTTAACTGATACTCACCAATACACGACGCCCCACCTGTACCTGTGTCGGCAGTGGAAGCAAATACTACAGCGCCCGGCGCTTCTACCGTTGTGTTTGCGGCACGCGCTTGGATTGTATACGTGTTGGCCGTTATAACCGTTACTTCATATTCTTGATTAAGTACCGCGGCGGTCATGTTACCGCCAAGACTAGCTGCACCACTGAACGTTACAAAGTCGTTTGTCTGCGCTCCGTTTGAAGTATCCGTTACGATGAGGGTGGCGGATAAGACACTTGCTCCTGTGCTGTGCGTTACGGCAATTGTGCCGTTATATCCCCGCGTGCAGTTAATTAGCGTGCTGCCACTTACGCCAAGATACCGAATTTGTTCGGAATCAATAATAACTAACCCACCTATTACGGCAAAGTTAGTTACGCTGGTTACCGGTATTGTTTGTGTGGTTGCATTAATGCCCGAACTTAACGTGGTTCTTGCGGCAACAAAAGTTACATCCCCTGCTGCCGTTACGGCGCGAAGGGGGGTGATGTCGTAGTACGCGCCACCATTGAGCAAGTAAAATTTAAGATTAGTACCTAGCGAAATAATGTTGTAGTTTTTAAGCGTGATCCAGTTCCACAGCGACCGGCATACACCGAGAAAAATACTAGTTGTTATGGCTGCCCAACCGCCGATTTTTTGTGGATAGCCTGAACGAAACCGCACCTTGTCACACTCAAACCAACCACCCTCATTGGCAAGTGTCGTACCTTCGCGGTTTACGCCGGGACGGAATTGAAGTTTCTGTAATGGCATGATTACCTACGATAAGTACATTGCGCGTTCATCTTTACGGCGAGTTTCGAGCCCCTTTTGGACCACGCCACTTGCCATTCTGTATAGCAGAAAAGCGTCACTAGCGCCATCAAAATCCCCCCGGTTATGCTTGGTGCGGATTGATGAGCTTTGTAACCGTCCTAACCCAGCATTAAATGCAAAACTGACAAGTGCGTTGTACCTGCCTTGAGTAAGCCCAGTAGGGCAATAACGTAAAACACCTCGTTCAAACCGAGCAAGGTCTGCTTTAAGAATCTCGTCAACTTCTGCATTGGTTAGCCCCCTATCCCACTCGGCTGGGCATTTTAGTAAGCCCGCAGCTTTAGCTTCCTTGCGCTGAACAAGCGTCATTTTTAGATGTTCTGTCGGCGCTATCAGATGCCCCACCCCTGTCGTCCACAACAGCACACTGTCCAAGTAAGGCTTCTTCCTCACCCCTTCGTGGTACTTGAGTTCATGCAGGGCGGTGAAGTTCATTTTTTGCTAAATGCTTGGGTTCCAAACCAGAAGCTGATGACTGACGCCCAAATGATCTGCGTGTCGTCATCCCAAACCGCATCAATCATGACGTTGAAAGGGACGTTAGTCGTCCACGCGTACCAAACGCCAGCAACATCAATGATTACAAGCAGGAAGAAAAGGCCGTACGTAATAGTCGGTCGTACCATAGCGCGGAGGTTAATTACCCACTGAGACGCGCCTTTGCCAATCTCGATGTCGTGGGCGTAGAGTGCTTGCCGTTCAGTTGTCTGTGCCTGAATACTGACCTGTTCGGTGCGAATTTCCTCGATATGCTCCTGCGCTTGGAAGCCAGCCTTCTGCATCTCAAGTTGAGATTGCACCTGAATCTGAGCCAAGGCCAGTTCGTGCTTCTTATCCTGCTTGTCTTGAAAGAAGTCCAGTAGCTTTGGTAAGCCACCAGACAGGAAAGAAATCAGCGTTGTAAATAGCGTCATCATTATTCATCACCCCCGTGCTTAAACATCCACCACACCGCATACATAATAAAGCTGCTAATCGACACGCCCACAACGACCGCCAGCCACTCTTGAATGTTCTGAATCCGTTGTTCTTTCTTACGTTTAATAGCGTATTGGCGTTGCCTGATTTCGTATGCTTCGTCTTCTAGTGCTTTACGCCTTGCCTGAATGATAGCGTCCCGTCGTTCGCACATCTCTTCGTACAGACCAGACTCGTTACCAGAGCCGTAGATCAGAGCTTCACGTAGCTCCACTTCCATCTTGAACATCTGGCGCGACGCAAACATTGCATCGAGCGCCTCGGCAGTAGCATCCCTCTGTACCGGCTTGCCTAGCTTCTGGTCATGCTCCTGCTGTATTACCGCAGCCTGAATCTCACCTTGCGCCGTAAAAAATGCGCTTATGTCGTGGTAGCACTCCTGCACTTCTTTTCCGAGGGCAATAGCTTCCTTTACCCCAGCAACAGCCGCTTTGGCTACTGCAAATGCCGCCCCGATTGTTATTGGGTCCATACATAATCTTTATAAAGCAGAAATTATGAAAGCAAACAGTTCGTCGTAGCGTATTCCGAGGCGAGTAACTTCAATACCGTTATCCGACCATGTGTCCGAACAGAACACACCATACTGCGCGGGATCAAGACCTTCTGCCACAAACGCGGCTTGCACTTCTTGCGCAATAACACCAACGTGAATTCGCGCTGCGTCACCTTTTTTAGCAACCGCATCTTTAAACCGGAACTTTTTAATTAGGCTTTTAAGGCGTACGGCTATACGGCGCTCAATCTCGTCCAGTTCGGCAATGTCCTGTTTTGAATTTGCGTCAGAAGTGCTGATGGTTCCAATGCTTGAATAAATTTGACCCCAACGAAAAGCCGCTGTGCCTAATCCCATACCAACATCAACTATAGGTCTAAATGTTGAAGTTGTCCAAGTAGTACGTCCAACACCTCCTGTTGAAACGGTAACGGACCCCGCAGAGCCGTAAATTGATTCATTTGTAGCCGTAAAATTATAAGAACCAGCAGAAGAAAGAAATCCATTTCCTGTAACTAATCCGTTAAATCCGCCTGTACTTGAACATGTAAAAGCTCCGCCAACGCCAAGCGTGCTACTAAATCCTACTGCACCGCCAACGTCAAGCGTGCCGTTACAAACAACGGCATTTGAAAAAGTTTTAGCTCCAACAAGTGTCTGCGCGCCGGTAGTAATAACACCTGATGCTGATGCCGATGCACTTGGGATAGCCGCGTATGAAACTGACGATGCTCCTGATCCAGTTAAAGTACCAGTAGGACCAGCGGTTGTTCCAGCCGTCCATGTGTAAGTAGTTGGTATTCCTGTTACAGCATGTGCGTGGGTTCCGGCAGATACGGTATTAGTTGTTGCAGATGTCAGTGTAGTGGGCGTACCCATCGTGACTGAGCCGGTGGCAGTGATGGTCGTAAAGTTCATACCATTGCCTGCAGCAACCGAAGTTACAGTGCCCGCACCACCAGATACCGTAGCCCACGTATTGTCACCACGCAGATAAGTCGTCGCACTTGGCGTGCCAGTGGCACTCAGTGCGCTAATGCCAACTTTACCCCAGCTAGGCGCAGCACCAACACCGCCAGAAATGAGCACGTTATTAACTGCCACATCAGCTAACTTAGCCAGTGACGTGGTAGTGTTGGCGTATAGTAAGTCACCGATAACGTAAGACGTGATCCCTGTACCGCCCGTAGTTGCAGGAACAGTACCTGATATAACTTCAAACCAGTTCATCGCCGTAGTGTTAAGCGTGTCGCTTGCCTTAAAGGTAGTAGCAAACTGTTTACCGCCGTTAACCGTGCCGTACTGAACAACCACAAATGTGGCAGCAGCATCCAGCGAGGTAGACATATCGTTAGAGCGCGTCCAAGCACCGGCTGCGGCAACATACACACCATTACCCGAAGCTGCGCCTTGATTTTTTACCAGTACACGGTCGCCGGTAGTCGTAGTAATGCCATCAACAACCTGAACGCCTGTCGTAGTAACTGCCGCAGTGGTAGCAATCTTAACAATAATCGCCGCAGGCACAACCCAAGATGTAGCAGTAGCGTTTGTACCTAAAACTTTATTGGCGTTGCTAGTTTGGGATGGAAGCGCGGTTGGGGTAGTCCATGTTAGTGCCGATACGCCTAGCGTATCAGTTGATTTAAATCCGGTTGTAAAAATTAAACCGCCATTAGTTGTGCCGGCCTGAATGTTAACCGTGGAACCTGCAACATTAGCAGATGTATTGAAGTCGTTCGCCCGAGCCCATGTGCTTGCGGCTACCACGTAAATGCCGTTGGTTTCTGTGGCAGTCTGGTTTTTAACCAGTATCCTGTCGCCAACAATTAACGCTACCCCGTCAACTGTTTGCGTTCCAGAGAGCGTTAGTGTGCCGGTAGAGGCTGCTTTTACTGTCTTAATGCCGGTTACGCCCCACGAGGCTATTGTACCGTCCGTGGTTAAAAACTTACTTGTTTGGCTAGCCTGCGCTGGTAATCCACCCGACGCTGCTGGCAACGGTGTGCCTAGCGTTAGGGACGAGATGTAGTTTTGCCCGTTAACAACGTCTGTGCCGTTGCAATACAGAATGGCGATCGCCCCGTTGGGGATAGTAATACCGGTTTGGCCGGCTACTTTAAGCGTCAGGGTAAATCCGCCAACGGTGTTGTTTGCTACGATGTATGTTTTCTGGATGGCCGGAACAGTGACTGTACCTGCGGCGGTTAACGTACCCACAAAGTTGAGGTATAAAGAACGAAAATCCTGTAGCCCCGTAGTATCCGCGTAAGGCAGCGCGTACGAGTTGGAGACGAGCGTGATTAAGCTATAGCCCCCGATCGACTGTTGAATGGCGTACTGAAGATTGTCGTTGGTTGTGTTACCCCATTGTCCAGACTGCTCACCAGTGCCAATCAGTTCGATTTTATAGCTGCTAAAGGTACTCATGATTTATCCTTTGATATTGCCAACCTGCGGGTTAGTGCGTAGTTTACTAACCATTACCAAGCCAAACAAGTATAGTACTGTTGCCGCCACTACCAGCAGCGGCTTGATTGACGGCTCCGTTCTACTACACTTTTTCAGCCATTTGATTTTCTGCTTGTTTTTTTATTTCCACCATTAATGGAAATGCGCCGGATGATGTTGGCAATTGCCCAAGTGTTTGCAAAATTGCGTTTACTTGATCCGTTGTTAATTCTAGTGTAATTGTTTTGTCCATTTTAAGCAGCCCAAGGCATCCCAGTTTGTTTAACTTCATTTTTACGGATGATGTATGCAGCTAGTTCAGCATCCGCGCTTTCCTCAGTTGATGTGCCAACCAAGTCTTTTACCCAATTGATTACTTGAGTTTCAGTTAGATTATTATAATCAATCGGCGTATCTTTTGGCGCTGGCAAGCCAGTGCTGTACGTATGTGTAAAGCTGTCAGTGCCATCTGATGCAGTCACGGAAAACGACACAGTTTGCACAATGCCATCACCGTTACGTTGCATATCAAGAACTTTGTATTCGTAAGTGTTCATTTATTACTCCTCTAAAATATTAAGCAGCAGTTGTAACAGCAGTCCAAGTTGTAGCGCCATCTGTATTGACGTACATCCGGTTGTTAGTTGTGGTTCCATCTGATCGCAAGTATAGCGACCCTCTTGCAGCCGATAAAGTCGGCGCACCTGAACCAAAAAATACACCGAAGTTTGCGGTTGATGAAAGTTTGTAACCAGAGCCAGCAGTACCACCAGCAGGTATAGCTGTGCTTCCGTAAACAGTCAAATCACCATTAAAATAGTTGGCAGCAGTGCCAGCCATATAAAGATTGTATCTAGCTGATACCGTTACAGTACCAGCCAATACCGTAACCGCTGCAAATGTTTGGCTTGTTGTTGTTGTATATGTGAACGAACCTGATGCCGCGCCAGCAACCGTTTTACCTGATCCCTGTACGTTTAATCTAACCGTACCTGTACCCGTACCTGCACCGGTAGCAGTAAACGATAAGCCGACTGTATTAGATGCAGCGCCGATTAATGTGTAGTCAGTAGTGCCAACAGTCAGAATTGTTGCAGTTGCGCCTGATACCAAAGCCGTTGCGTTAGCTGTCGCGGCAATAGTTACCGTTTGACCATTGGTATAAGTAATCGCATTGTGGCTAACTGTAACCGTTGTACCGCTGCTTGATATTGTGCTGATTGTTCCGGTGGTAGTAATACCTGTAGTCGGTGCAGCTATGTTGCCGTAAAAACCGTAGTTATTTGTTGCGCCGGTTACGTTTGCATCAACGATAAATCCATACTGGTTTGTTATGGATGATCCAGCGCCTATAGTAGATTGCGCTGCCCTAAAATGATGTAACCCTGTAAGGGTAAACGCAGTCGCTTGTGTAGAAGTATTACTGCTAAAAATAAATGCGTTAGTTACATCTGAAAGAACAGATGACGATTGAACAAAACCATAAGATGAAGCTGCTCCTGTAATGGTTTTCCCAAGAACAACGCTCCACCCTGCCGGAGGAACCGCTCCAATCCCCAACGACCCGGCCATGTAATTATCAGCAGTACCGTTCATGTATAGGTTAAAACGATTAGCGCCTGATGCTATGTTTCCGTAAAAACCGATGTTGGTTGTTGCTCCGGTTAATGATGCATCAGCCCAATAACCGTATTGAGTTGTTACTGAAGACGTTGCGCCAATAGTGCCTTGACCAGAATCAAAAATACGGAGATTTGATAATGCAAACGCTGCTGCCTCAGTATTAAGTCTTGCCCTATATCCAGATAAAACATTAGTTGTTCCACTTGGAGAAGTGCCGCTTAATTGTTGCACAAAAGTATTTGTGCCGGATGTTGGATAGGTTCCAAGTAATTGAAATTTTGTGTCAGCTCCAGCAGTCCCACCAATCCCCACATTACCTGAACTGTTAATCCGCATACGCTCAGTCGGACTACTAGCACCATCAGCAGTTGTGCTGAATACCAACCTGCCGGGCATATCGTTAGTGCCGGGAGTGCCGTCTACTTCCGTTGATATTTTTGCGGCAACTACATAATTTGCGCCATCTGCACCTTGAAATACAACATCACCAACAGCATCATTATTTTGAACAATTGTATTTGTTCCAACCGTTCCAGATCGAGATTTATATAAACTTAATCTTGGTCTATCAACATCATTAGAAAATCTACCAATAGCAATTTGAGCAGTTGGGTTGTTAGTGCCTATAACTTGTAATCTAGCTGCATCAATAGCAGTTGAAACTGATGTTGCTGATCCTAATAGTACGTTTCCTGCCATGTAATTATCAGCAGTGCCAGCCATGTATAAGTTATAGCGATTTGCAGCAAACGGAATGTTTCCCCAAAAACCATAATTGGTTGCCGCGCCGATTAATGATGATTCAGCACGATAACCATACTGGGTTGTTACTGCGGAGTCAGCATTAAATGTGCCTTGCGAAACAGAATACCCGATTGAGTTAGGTAATGTATAAGGAACACCCCCATTTGACGCAGTGACTAAAGTTGTAGAGTTACCATAAAGAGCGGAAGTTAAGGTTGATGTGCCTGTTACGTCTACTTTAAGTCCTATGCCATTAGTTGAATCAAATAGAGTTTTGGTTACTCTTAATCCATATTCTGGGCCAAGTACCGTAGTTCCAATTCCCACTGCTCCGTCTGAATTAATCCGCATACGCTCAGTCGGACTACTAGCACCGTCAGCAGTTGTACTAAATACTAACCTGCCGGGCATATCGTTAGTGCCGGGAGTGCCGTCTACTGATGCTGTAATTCTAGCTGCTTCAATAAATTGAGTGCCATCTGATGCAGAATATGAAATTACCCCAACATCATCGTTTAAAATAGCCGCGGCTTGAGCGCCAATAGTATCTGTTCTGGATTTAGAAAATACTAACCTTCCAGCGCCGCTTGATGCAGAATATCTATAAATACCTCCAGCAGACGCACTTAGTGACGTTCCAATTACTTCAAAATTTGGAGTAACTGCTGTTGATGCTGTTGTAGTTGCAATAGCAGAAGTATATCCAGCTATAACTCGACCACTAGCATCAATAACAAACGGACTAGCATCAGGATTAGCAATATCCTCAACCAATAGTGCGTTACCTGAACCAAGCTGCGTGATGCGTAATGCTGCGTTAGTGTTGTCTGTGACTGAAACAATCTGATTAGCTGTGAACGTGTTTGTGTTTGGCGTGGTGACTGCGTAGTCGGATGGGTACGTGACGAACACATCTTTAGTGCCCGCAGTAAATGTTGTTTTAGTCGGTGCGCCCGCACTGGATGCCAACACGGTGTCGCGAGAGAGCGTTGTACCGGATGATGTGTATGTGCCGATGCCCACTTCCCATTCGGAAGTGCCTTGACCGGCAATGGTGTAGTACGTGGTATTACCGTCACCGATGGCAGCAAACGACTGGTATCCAACCGATGCCCCGTCCAACGTAACAGTGCCCTGCCCCGTAGTAGTGGTTGTTTCTTTTACGCGGTTTGCTAGTACGAGAGCCATGTGCCACCTATGTTGTGTTTATTACTTGCCATTCGGCAGACTGATTGTCATCAATTAAACCCCAGTTAGCGGTGTTAGTTGTATTGATGTTTTGCCAATCAGCAGTTTGATCGTCTGGGATTAACTCCCATAAAAGCCGTCCAAAGAACACCTCCGTAAACTCCGCTTGTTCCTGTATTGCGGCTATAAAATCCGCCGTTGCTGTTGATGCGTCAAGTGCGTCTATTGCTTCAGCCTGCGCAGCTAAAAAATCTGCCCGCGCTGTCTGCGTAAAACTAAACCGTGCCGTCTCTGCTTGTGCCGAACTAAATGTAGCTAACACTGTTTGCGCTGCGCTTAACTGTACCGTCTCGTTACGACTCGCCGAAAAATTACTAACCGCTGTTTGCGTTGCGTTTAACTGTGCCGTCTCGGCCATAATAACCACAAAGTCGCTAACTACTGTCTGCGTTGCGCTGGCCTGCACACTTTCTGACAAATCTACTATCGTAACAGGGGAAAACAACGTTGCTTCGCTAAACTGTGCCGTCTCCGAAACAGACACGTTAAATGCTAAGTTGCCTAAAGCAGCAAAAGGCGCAGCAGCAAACGGTGTTATGCCGAACATGCGCCCGTACTCCTATTAAACGGCAGCCAGTTCGGACTCTTCAAACCAACGAGTTTGTACCGTACCGTTTACATCAGTCCAACTAACCATGTACGAAACGTTGCCGTCCTCATCCATGCGCATAGCCTCAACCGGCCCTTGCGGTAATACCGCAATTGTCTTGACTGTATCGCCTTTTTTAAATGCTGCCATGACTAGCTCCTATTAAACAGCATCAGCCGAGAATGTGTACGTTACGTTAATCGTGTCGCCCGAAGCCACGATTTTATCGCCGCCTGTGAAGTTACCCACAGAGAACAACACACCGGATGTGCCTGAAGTAACCGTAGCCAACAACGCACCAGCAACCGTACCGCCCGCGCCAGTAATAACAAACACCGATGGCAATGCAGAGTTACTAATAACGGATGGGTCTGCTGTTGTAGCCGTACCAAAGGTTACCGCTTTACGTGTGCCTGAGTAGTTTGTAAATTCCGTCCAACCGGCATGTGTAGCTAGCGTATTACCCGCAGCGTATGTATTACTTGCGCCGGGGCCTGTTACCAGACCAAGATACCAAGCAGCGGTGTATGCCGAGCCTTTAAAGTACTTCGTGTTCAGGTCTTGCAACCCCTCGTTAACGACGAGGTTGTGAAACGTATCTTCCCACTTCAGCTGACCGTCAGCATCGAAGCAAGTTACTGTGAACATGCCGCCCAAACCAACAGCAGCTTCGCCTGTTGCGAACTTGCCGATGCCGGCTTGCACAGCTTCGCCCATTGTTGATTTTGCGAAAGGCACGATTGACTCCTTATGGAAAACGAATTAAAGCCGTCGTTGCCGTGTTAACAGGCATGGTGACGGTGTTGCTTATCGAAGAAAAACTTTTGTCCGAACCAAAATCTATTACTGCCACAGACTTATTACCTTGCGTGACGTTGTAAATCAGTGCTCCACGCGCAATAAAATCCGCTCCCGGCCAAGACACATTATCAAAGTTAACGTACACCGTACCGGCGGTTTGGCCTGTAGTGGAGGTGTTAAGCACTGCGCCTGTGACTTCTGTACCGCCGGCTATGTAGCCTGTGCCCGTTATCTCATTAGTGGTGGTGTACACGGTAGTCAAAGGCCCAATGTCAGAGAAGGCCGTGTACAGCGCCATATACAGCGTGTCAGTCAGCAGGTTCTGCTCTTGCTGGAGCATCCCCTCTTTAAAACTGTTTGTCAGTCCTTGCTGGATTGCCATTAAGTCACCTGTACTCTAGCTTGACCAGAGCGATAAGCATCCTGCCGCTCCAGACCATCACCCAGACGTTTAAGCTGCGCAAGCGCCTCGTTATACTTAGCCTCAACGTTCTGAATAATATCGACCTCACCCTTCATGAACAGGTATGCTTCGCGTAAGGTTCCGTACAACAGAACGGGGTCAAAGTTATCCCCAAGCCATGAAGTGCCGGTGGTGTTTTCAACACTAGCAACGCTGCCGTAAAAACCGCTTCCCGCACCGCCTAGACTTAATTGGGCGAAAGTAAAAACGTCATCAACTAAATACTGAACGCCGGGGTTTACAATACTAACGGAACTAACTGAGCCGTCTTGTACCCTAACATCCGCAGTTGCGGATGTTCCCGCATTTGAGCCAGACACGTTTACTAGCGGTACGTTGGTATAAACACCATCCACGTACAACGACCCCGGACTCAGCAAGTTAATACTAGCAATCGTACCTTGCACAATTGTCGGTGGGTAATAGTAATAGTGCAGCTCAACGTAATACAACGCGTCAGGCGTTGGGCCAAGAATAAAACTCAAGTCCGTAGTAGCTTGGCTGTCGACCACCGTGGGTCCAAAAATAGCGTAGTAACGCGGGAGCCCTATATCCGCTGGCGTGGGGTATGCCTCGCGGATGTAGTTCACATCTTTGTTTAGCAAGTACGTATATGTCTCCGTTGCCTCTCCGTAGTTTTCGATGACGGCTAAAGAGTACGCAGATAAAAAATCTGGCGGGGACGATAGGTACTTGTTACTGGCCGTAACAACGCCCGTTTGATTGCGACGCAGTGCCGGAATTTGAACCGTGTTATAGACGCGCTGCTCCACCTGCTTAATAAAAACAGGTATGTTGTCAGTAAACGAAGAGTCGTAATTCTCCGTGTACGCCTTAACCGCTTGTACAATTTCCGAGTAATTCATATTCAACCCATTGGTCCGCGAGCCATCAAACCTTTAGTTGCCGCGCCTGTACCGCGAACTTTAATGCCGTCTGACTTAACGTCATCCCGAGCAGGATCGCCCATGCTCACGCGGGGGGACAGTGTTCTGTTAGTCATCTGCTTGGCAGACAACGTGTTAGGGTCAACAGGTTTTTTCATCTTCATAGGACCTCCGGTCATTGAATGGGGCTTAGCATACACAGCGGCTTGGCCGACTTCTTTGCCTTTAAGCTTTTGTGAAAACTTAGCCATGATTAGCCCGTTTTTTGATTTGCTGCGCGTGCAAGATTACGTCCCATGCTCTTCATCTGGTCCGTAGTAACGCCGCCCTTTGCCATACCCTTGGCACCGTGCATGCGCTTTTCGTGTGCCTTAACTTCTTTACCGGCAATTTTTTTAACCTGTTTTGTATCCATGATACGCTCCTATGAAACTGTTACAGTTCCCAGCACTCCTGCCGAGGACAAATAGTTTGGTGTCAGACTGATGTCAAAATAACTCGCGCCGCCTATCGGTGCCCAACCCCACTGAAAAACCCGACTACCGCCGCTTGGCACACCGTTAGAGTTAATACTCGTCGATGGCACTGTGGTTAACTGCAAGCCCGTATAGCCAGACTGCCGGTAACTATTATCAGGCCGCGGCTCACGTACAGCCTGCGGGTCTGACACGGGATACATACCCAACTGCAACTGAGGCTGGTCTGGTTCCCAGCAAGCGCTACAGACTTTTATCGAGACTTGCTTAGTCTTAATAACCAGCTTAGTCAGCTCTTTCAGCTTGAATCGAAATCCGCACCGATCGCATTCCGCAATCGAATTTTTGCCTGATGAGAATCTATTGCCCATGATTACACAATAAACATTTGACGCGGAACCAGACGATCCGCAGCCTTCTCACGATCCTCGCCAGCAGCCAAATCCCAAGCCTCATCATACTGCGTCTTCAGCGTTGAGATACGGTTTTCTGAACCATTTAGTTTTAGTGCCAGCATATACGCCAGCCCAGACACCAAAGCGTTCTGGAAGCGGAAAGGAATGTCCACAGCATTGACGCCGTTGCCCGCATCATTCAGTCGCTTCAAACGCCAGTAATAAAAAACGTAGTACGGCTGCTCTTCCGTACCTTGATCTGGAATCGGCCAGACATTAATCTGCGGATACGCAGGAGTAGCGCCTACTGCATTTGTTGTTTGCCCCGATTGGCGGTTAACCCACACCTGAATCGGACGGCCTATCGCCAACTTGTTCGGAATCGTTGAGTACGTCGAGACGCTTATTCGCGTGATGTTAAGGTCTGTTTGGTTAGGACCTTGGTTGGCAAAAGTACGAATAACATGTTCCAGTAAATCCACGGTATCGTCAGGTAGATCATAGACCCCCACAC
>Ga0247723_1001528_pt1 | contig 13440 bp, 20 predicted proteins | sample MSEWelMarce5H_FC_FD_189079 | JGI IMG/M metagenome (GOLD analysis project Ga0247723, IMG submission 189079) | Subsurface sediment microbial communities from gas well in West Virginia, United States - MSEEL Well Study Marcellus 5H_FC | ecosystem: Environmental > Terrestrial > Deep subsurface >...
ACCCAGAGATTCTTGTGTGGGGCAAACCAATAACCCGCAGCAAGAAGCAAAGAAAAAACAATGCATTTTACATTGAACGAAAATGGCCGACCTGGAAATATCCCACCGGCCATGAGTCCTAATATTATTTACGATTAAAAATCAGAAATAGAATTACAAACAGGAGCAGGACTATAACAGCAATTTTGAAATCAAATTTAGTGGAGACGGCGTCACCATGTGAGACGATGTTTGCCAAGGCGGCCTCGTACGAAACCTCTGGTTTTCCTAGACGCCTATTCACGATATTGTGAAGATCCACTGACCAATTGAAAAGGTCTTCGGCGTCTGGAACCGGGTTGTCGACCAGAACCTGCTCAAAGTGTTCACGACAAGACAGACAAGGGATAATTTCCTTGTACACCTCCACAAAGTCCTTGAGGATCTTGGTGTCTTGGCACCCTAGACAGGCTATATGAAGCGTCATCCAAAAGTGAGGTCCCCATTTCGACGGTGGAACTCTCATATCTAAATATTACTCAGAAGTTTCTGGGGCGGCCTCTGGGACTGGCTCAGCCTCTGGGACTGGCTCGGCCTCTGGGACTGGCTCAGCCTCTGGGACTGGCTCAGCCTCTGGGACTGGCTCGGCCTCTGGGACTGGCTCAGCCTCTGGGACTGGCTCAGCCTCTGGTGCTCCTACTGGAATCAAAACCCAAGAAGAGGGTACAGATGTCACACGAAGGGACAGAGTATCTTCATCGTACTGGACTATATTTTCGGTATCAATTGAAATCACGCCATCTTCGATGGTCCACACGGTTGGCCAGCCACCCTCCATAACGATGTTTCCTGGAATGTTGATATTCATACCCGTGTCTACATTCACGATAAAACCGGTGGCGCTATCGTGGGTATAGACTGAACCTTTGTCACCGAGGCGGACGCGATCCCCGCCGTCAACCTCCCAAAACAATTTAGATGATGGATCCTGAATACGGAAGGCCATTTAGTATTGGGAAATATTAATTTACAGAGAACCGCCACGCAATCTCAAAACAAGGTGCAAAGTCGACTCTTTCTGCACGCCATAGTCATTTAAGATCCTGTCGTCCTCGAGCTGCTTTCCAGCGAAAATTAGGCGCTGCTGGTCCGGTGGGATGCCTTCTTTGTCGGAAATTTTCGCCTTGATATTTGCGATTGAGTCATTTGCTTCAACCTCGAGGGTGATGGTCTTTCCGGTCAGAGTCTTTACGAAGATTTGCATTTTGTTAATTATGGTCTAAAATTTTTAACTGCGTCTCGCTAGAGAGTATGAACCGCCAGGCTGGAGCACGAGCTTGTGGGTTCGACGAGCCTCATAGTTCTCAATCTCCTTAATCATCTTTTTGATACGGGCTTGGTTGCGTGCCAGAACAGCTGCGTTATACCCCTGCAGGGTGGCGACTGTGCGCTTGGCTCGGTTGCGAAGACGCGCGAGGGACGTCGAGGTCTTTGGAGAGGTGTGGTTGCCTGACGAAGGGCTGGTGCGCTTTTTGTAGTGGCGGACGGCACGGCCTGCATTGGCGCGCATCCACGTGCTGAAGTTCAGCCCCGATACGGAAGGGCGTCGGGGTGACATTTCTACTTTGGGTGGCGAAAAAAACGTGTCCTGTCCAGGTTAGGGTTTCATGGGTTTTAAGGCATTCCACCTAAAAACAAACCATGGACATCCAGAAGCTCCGCCCTACCTACAGCCAGTGGCGCGCACCCCTCGGCACCGCCGCGGAAGGGCGAGCCCGCGCCACAGCAGCTCCCACGGCCTCGGCCGCAAAGCACCTCTCGCACCCCCCAAAGGGCAAGGGTGGCCCCCTCTGGCAACAGTTTTACAACGACGCGGTGGCCAAAAACCACCCATACCCTGAAAAACTGGCCGACACCCTTCTGCGATCCCGCGAACACGCACAAGAGTTGGAGGCCAAGCGGCACAGTGTCAAGGAGTACACAGGGGTTCCCAAGATGCAGGAGACGGTCGCAGCGAACAAGGGGACGGTGAAGAAGGGGGGCAAGCCGGTGCTGCACGACGCTCTCCGATGCAAAGCGCTGACGCTCGAGGGAAGGCGGTGTGGGTTCAAGGCCACCTGCGGGGAGTTTTGCAAGAAGCACAGCGTCGCAGAAAAAATGTGAACCAAGTGTAACGGATGGAGGATTTCAACTGGAACTACGTCTGGGCTGCCCTAGTCATAAACTTTCTGCTCGTCTATATAGTCCCCCGCTTGATAAAGAAACCCACAGGCATCAAAGTCTTGGACGACACAGTCCTTTATCTCAACTCGACCAAGAGCTTTTTGCTCTCGAGCTCTCTCGTGGTTGCTCTTGTGGTGTACGGTTCCCATTACTGGGTCGCATCTGCAGCAGACGCTAAAAGCTCAGGACCATCGAGCCCTAAATTTTAATATTTAGATTTTATAAATGAATCGCTCGCTTAATGCAGCCGTGAATAACACGGTCAAGGCTCAGAACCAGATGGCGGCTGCCAACGCGCAGGCCGCTATTGGTAATATGGGCAACGCTAACCGCATGGCCAACGCCGCCGCTGGCAGCGCCATGGCTGCCAATAACCAGTTCCGCACCGCGGCCAACCAGGCCAAGACCCTTGGTTTGAACAACGTGTCCAAAAATCTGAACGCCGCCGCCAACGCCGTCAAAAAGGCTCAGATCATCAAGGCGCTGAAAAACGCCGCCAACGCCATCAAGGCGATGGCACCCAAGGGCATGATCGTCACTGCTGGAACTCCGGGCAACATTTCAGCGTCTGCATAAGCTCGCGTGTATGTGAATGATCCCACGACGTCACCTTCTTACTATAACAGTCCCACATATGTTTTTGTAGCTCTTCACCAGATGGCAATCCCCAGTTCTGTTCGGCCGTAAATAGAAAATCATCAAACCCGATCGGGCTCTTTGTACACGACACAACCCAAGGAGTCTTCACATATTCTTTCAGACCCCCAAAATCCGTGATAATAACAGGCTTGTCCCTAAGAGCCGCCTCAACCGCCCCCATTCCGACGCCCTCGGAGTGCGAGCAATTGATATAGCAGTGACCCTGGTCATGCACCTTCTCGAGATCCGCGTCGCTCAAAAGACCGTTGATGACGGTGACGCCAGGAACCCGCCACGTCACATCCTGAATGCACGTCGCCTTGAGCACAAGGTGTGCTGCGTCTCGGAATTCACATCTCAAATAGGCGTCTATGAGTCCTCGGATATTCTTTCTCGGATCCATGATATTTCCGATGCTATAGAAAATATAGGGACCCGTAAGAGGCTTGGGTACAGATGGCGTGCCCTCTGCATACAGATGAAGGAGTTTCCAATTCACATCTGGAAATTGTTTCTCAAAAACTTTCTTGCAAAAATCAGACGCGACATACAATGTGCCATATTTGGCCAACTTTCCGTAGGCCGGGTTGACTGGTTCCGTCTCGCAAATTGTCATGTACATAACTGAATCACAGATTGAAGCATACTGATCCACTATGGTGATGTGGTCATCTGTCGGAAGGACGAACGCAAACCCCCGGTCATACCGTGCTTTCTGGGTTTTCTGTCCAAACTCCACATACTCGGTATAGTGGCCTTGAGCACGCAGCAACTCTGCGTAACGATTCGTCACCTGGCCGATCCCCGCCAAGAGACGAGGGCCGATGAACAGCCACTTCATTTACAATCATTGCCAACCATCCGTTTAACTAATTCACGGAAGGAAATCTTTGGACGCCAGCCCAGCTGGTCATGAGCCTTGCGAGCGTCACCTATGAGCACATCCACCTCGGCAGGTCGGTAAAACTCGGGATTCACTTTGATAATCGTGTTACCAGTTGCCACGTCGACGCACGTCTCGTCGACTCCCGTGCCTGTCCAGCGGGTCGTGACTCCCAGCTCATCGCATGCGAAAACCACAAACTCACGGATGCTGTGCGTCGCACCAGTGGCGATCACGAAATCCTCTGGCTGGGGTCTCTGGAGCATGAGCCACATAGCCTCGACGTAATCCTGTGCATGACCCCAGTCGCGCTTGGCATCCATGTTTCCGAGCTCGATTGGTTTGCCCGTCTTCTTCCACTCGGCCAAACCGAGTGTAATCTTGCGCGTCACAAACTCCGCACCGCGCCTCTCCGACTCGTGATTGAAGAGGATACCCGTACAGGCGAACAGATTATAGGACTCGCGGTAATTTTTAGTTATCCAAAACCCAAAGAGTTTGGAGACGCCATATGGACTCCTAGGGTAAAAAGGTGTGTTTTCATTTTGTACCGGCTCTTGAACCTTTCCGAACATTTCACTCGTCCCAGCCTGATAAAATTTGAATTTAGAACTAAAATTTGTTTGATGAATTGCCTCCAGAATCCGAAGGGTTCCCATGGCGTCCACATTCGCCGTGTACTCTGGCTGTTCAAAAGAGAGCTTCACATGAGACTGTGCACCTAGGTTATACACTTCAATGAGATCATAGGTAGACCCAAGTGTACACACTATAGAGTTGATGCGAGCCGTGTCCGTCAGGTCACCCTCCAGGAGCCTGAATTCTGGATGAGATTTCAGGTGCTCTATTCTTTCATGCTTTCTCTCTGAACAGTAACGCACTAGACCGTAAACAGAGTATTCTTTTTCCAGCAAAAATTCAGCCAAGTAACTGCCGTCTTGACCCGTCACGCCTGTGATAAGCGCCGCCTTCATAGTTTATTAGAGAACATCTTCCTTATTTGGTATGTCAAAATAGCCACACGTAATTCAAGAGGATTTTTGTACAAAATTGTTAAAATTACTTCACGAGCACGTCTATTCAGGGGAGGTACCGGATACCACGAGGCTAACCACGGGATCCAAGATTCCATCTGAATTTTGTTCTGAAAATAGTTTCTCAGGAATTACAAGAGATGAGCTTCATATACGTACTGGCAATGACGGCCGCCGAACTTATAGGTAACGCCCACCTGAAATGGTTCGCCGATGAGGGCAAGCACCACAACCTCATGTTCGGTGTCATGGCCTGGATGGCGGTTCTGTTCTTCCTCATAAAGACACTGAGCAGTGCCAGCATGATGTGGACGTGCATTATGTGGGAAGCCATGATTGTGATCGGTGGTGCGATCACAGCATGGCTGTTTTTTGGTGAGAAATTCGACCACTGGATACAGTGGCTCGGGCTCGTGTTCGCTGTTGCGGCCGCAATGTGCATAAATTACAAATGTGGAGACAAATAAACGTTTAAGATTCTGATAGTACAATGGGATCTCTCTCCGAGTTCGAGCGTCACGTGTTCCGTCGGCTCGACAATTTGGAAGCTGAATTGACTGAGTTGCGAGAGGTCACGTGGCCAGTGAGTCAGGGGTTGGTCGAGGAGCGTTCAGGGTCTTTCCAGTCCATGAAAGACAAGCGTCGTTTTTTCAAGTTTATGCACGTCGATGACATTATGAAGCTTCTCAAGGCCAAGGCGCGATTTATGCGAACTTCCCAAGATTTAGTCTACGAAGAACTTCGACAGGTGCGGGTAGAGATACCTCGGGTGGGCGAGGTATGAGCTGCGTCTGACCGTCGATATGGACTCCGCCCTCTATCCACTTCTGGTACGTCTCTGGGTCGTGAATAACGTGCGTGGCATCCCTGGCGTGTGCGTACGTGCTCATCTTCTTCCACACGTGCATAGGCGTCCCGAAGCTGCTCAGGTGCCACCCGGCTGTGCGAAAACATGGAAACTTCCAGCGGTTATCCCGAAGATGATTCGGTCCTGCCCGCTTGAAGAGTTCACAATTAGTGATGACCGTGCCAAACCATGGCTCACCAGTAAATAGATAGTCCATAGAGTACTCGAACATCCACATGTGCACGGAGCAAATGAGGTGTGGGAGCTTTTCGTACGGCACTAGACGCATATCAGGAATCTCATCCACGTCACTGATCATCACTATCGACTCGTTTGGCACGTCAGTTAAGCCCCGCAAGACGCACTCGCGCTGGTACTTTTCACGTGCCCAAGGATTCTCGTCCTTGGGTGCCTCGTCAGCCTTGACGATGATGTGTTCAATCTTGTGGAGCCACTTGGAGTATCGGTCTTTATTTTCTTGAAAATACAGCGGCTTTGGATCTCCCACGTGGTTCACCTCGGCCTCGACGAGCACGAAACGGTCTACGTACCTATCGAGGCACTCAAGCCTAAGCTCGAGCACATCAAACTCGTTATAGAACATAAATGTGTCACAGAGCATTAAACTTGTAGTAATTTTTACCCTTATCTTCAAAATTTTTCAGGATCTGACGGTTATTGGCCATGTGCCCACCCGTTCCAGCCACGTGGTGAAGAGCGTCAGCCTCGAACCCGTACTGGTACTGCTGAAGTTGCCCCAAGTTGCATTCAGGGACGAAAACCGTCTTGCGCTTGATGGCGTGCTTCTCGAGAAGGTTGCACAAGATCATGTCATCGTGCCACGTCACTTCCAGGAGTTCTTTGAACTCGGGTAGCGCCTTCTGTAGCCACCCCGCCTTGACGATGACCGCCCCATAGCCCTCGAGGACATCCAGAGGCACCCCGTGTTGGCGGGGGAATTTACCCTCAAAATATGTTTCAAAATTAAACCCACTCAGACCCCATGCACTCTTCGTGTCGGTCATGAACCATTTCAAAAGATTTGTCACTAATTTGGGATCATATTTGGTATCATCATCCACATAGACTATAAGATCCTCAGGGTCAAGATGGGTGGCGGGTCCCATGAACTTGGTGCCCGGCCCGAGATCTTCACAGTCCCGATTAATTTTTAATTTTGAACCAAAATTGGAAAGATCTGGGAGCTGACCGTCCCAGTCTGGAAACCTATTGTACCGGGAAGGAACATTGAGCCAAACTTCATGACACGTTTGAGTCAAAAGGCCTGGAATAACGACATGCAACTTGTCGAACCGACTTGGGATGGTTGTCAAACTAACTATAACCTTCATCCTTCTATTCAAAAAAAAGCTCAAATATTTAAGCCCTGATCACGAATGAAACACAGCCGTCAAGCGCCAACCACCAAATTTTGTAACCATATCTGTGACAAAATTCGCTGACGGCTCGAGCCACCCCAAAGTCATAGCGATTATTTGTTTTTGCGGGGTTCATTGCAAAATCATGACCACATATCCACCCATTCGGTTTGACCCACTTGCGGCCGCGCTCGAGGTCGCCCGCTACTCCCTTATAGCTATGATCACCGTCAATATAGAGTATATCAAGTGACTGCGAGTCTATGACCGCATCCGATGAAAACTTGCGCTGAATTTCAATCTTATTTTCATTTGAAAATTTATCGGTCACGTGTTTATAGAGCTCATCCCCGTGATAATACACAACGTCATTACCGTTCTGATCACCTGAACAAATCATCTCTGGGAGCCATGGGTCTACGAGGATAAACCGGCTCGGGTTGAATGTCCGGTATAGTACATCTGCAAACTCTCCTCGGAAAATACCAATCTCGGCAATTGTGGGACTCTCCGGAACCTTTAGAATGGTGTGAAGAAGTTCACGCGTGTCTATGACGGGTACGTCGCGCCCCATTATCAATTTCATATGAAAATTAGCCATGTGCACTAGTTTTTTAGACCAGTGACAACTCGCGTTGGCAAAATGATTGATTATGGATCCGGTGAAATCATGAGTCTGTTCGGCCGAATTGAATATATGACATTTTGTATCGAGATTATATAGAAGATGTTCACCCGTACAGAAATAATTATTCATAAAAACTTGCTCATAAAAGTGAACGGCTGGATTGAAAACGGCTTTTATTTCTTGCAACACATTTTCAAAGTGTTGATGCATCTCTGGTGATTTTTTGAAAGCAAATTGTCCACAGTTAAATGATGATATTCCGTGGTCTTTGAATCTATTGAGGGTCGCAGTGTCATATGGAGCATCAGCGCGCGACCAGTAAATATCGGTATGACTACCCTCCTTTTTAACATATAGCTTAGATGGATCTTCTACGCAGTCGAATATAGACCCAAGGGAACCTGATATCACTATATCTGAGTCCAAGTACAGAATCTTGTCATATTTTTCTATGTCAGCTTTGAAAATCTCCACCTTGCGCATAGAAGCCTGCATAGCCGTCACATTCGACTCGGTGATATGAATGCGCACCGGAAGATGCTTAATGTTCTGTGAGTACTCGGCGTCACACATCACCATAATATCATAATTGTCATTCTCAGGGTAGCATCTTATGGTATTTATACAGTACTCGAGAAGTTGAGAGTATTTAGGTTCAGATCCTATTACGAAATACACGAGATTCATAATTATCTTGGAAATATATTCTCTATACCGGTGAATGTGTAAAAATAATATCGTTTACCTCGACTCCATCTGGTGATGGACATGCGTATCTATGAGACTTTCCATAAACCGCGAAATTGACAATTTCACGAAATACTACGTTTTTTTCAGGGATATTGTGGAGTCTCATGATTATATCGTATGGAAAGATGTCATCCTTATTCAAATAAAATTGACGTGGCCATTTACATGTTGCGACCCCTTTCTCCACTATCTCGTCATCACCCGTCATTATCTGTTTGAGAACACGAATGTCTGTACCCTTTTCGATTACAAATGAAATTGGGCGCTCACATGGCTCCCAGAAGTTCAGTTCCAGTTCCGGGGCATCACCACGGCACTTGCGGTCAAGAGGCGTGGGGAACTTCCGCGTACTCGGAACCGCCTTCACGAGATCTTTGCGTACATATGTACACTCTAGATAACGCGGCATCTTATGGACGCGATCAATAAACATCCATGGCTGGTTATGGCAGTTATTACCATGAATATGCACCAAATAAAACATCTCGTTAATTTTCTGAATGACATCTGAATTCTCACCCCGAGGTTCGTGAAACTCCATGATCAACTGGCTGACCCGTGAAAGGTCGGCGCTTCGAAGAACGTCCCACTCGGCGCCCTCGACATCCATTTTTAAAACAAAATTAGAACCATCCGGGACGAAACGCTTGACATGATTCTCGAGGCTGAAGAGAGGTGGGGCGTCCGTCGCGCCAATCCCTTCCTTGACGTATTTAACATTCGATCCCGTCAGTGGAACCTCATCGATCGTGTGATCAAAAATATGAGCCTCGATACCCCAGGCCTCCGTCAATTCATTTTCAAAAGAAACATCCTTGTCCACTCCATAACCCAGAAGGTGTTTGGCACCTAGAGGGTCATCGTAAATGACATAGCCTCCATCCTCGTCGCGGCCGTAACGCTTCATCTTCCCATCTGGAACCACGTCGAATGGCGTGAAATCCATATATTATTAAAAGGGCTGGTATCTTTTAATAATATGTTGACAGATTCCCAATTGCGCGTCTTGTATGCACATTTTAGGTTTGCTCGAATTTGCGTGTTAACTTCAGCAATGATGCTTACTTCAGAGTTAGCATATACAGTGTCGAGCGAATCAGGGCAATTATCTCATCCTGAATATTCTTCAGGTACGTGTCGCCTCGTGGGAGACGGATGCCGCGAACGCGCGTCAGAAGGCTCTTGAAGTACGTACGAGCCTTGGTGGGATCCTTCATGAAGCGTTTGTTCAGACTGACGCGGCTGAGACGGCCGTATTTGCCCATGTAAGCCTCCGCCCACGAGTCGAGCAGAGGCACGATGCCCTCGTAGTAGGCCTGGAGAGCCTTGTGCTCCGCGAAGGAGCTGGTCGTGAGGTGGAAGGCGTGTGCCTGTGTACGGGAGTTCATGAGGAGACCCACATAGCGGTTCGCCATCTTAACATTTCCGGATATTTATTTCTGATTCAATATTAGAATGGTCTTTACAGAGACGATCTTCCCACCAGGGAAGGTTCTGTACAAGGGTCTTGAGGGGATTCCGTGTCAGGTGCTCCTGCATGACACGAGGTTTTTCTACCTTACGGAGAGCCGCCCAACAGCGAAAAACTACGGAAACCTGTGCACGTTCAAGGTCAAAAAGACGCTGCGCCTATTCGACTTGACGCACAAAAACGTCGCGATGCTCATGAGCAGCAAGTACCCTATATCGAGTGATACAAAGGGGCTCCTACGTATCGTTCTGGGCACGGGCATCACTATCGGTGAGCAGGTGGCGGCTGTCAAGGAACTTTTAGGGAAAAACGCCGGGAAACTTCCCAAGAACACAAACACTCGCGAGGGTCAGCGCCTCAGCTACAAGGAGCTGAACAAAAAGGCCTTTGGAGCCCTTGCCAAGGAGTTTCTTATTCCAGAAGGGTACGACGGGTACTATGCACCGGCCAAAAAGTCGGTCTTCCATGGAGGTACATTTCATCATGAAATTATGCTGACCAATGCCTACCAGAAAATAGAGAGGGCACGGGGTCCCGCGCCGGTGATTTCTAGCAAGTCATTCACCTCCGCTCTTCCCCGAATTTTCATGGATTATTGCAAAAATACCAAACGTCTCGTCCGGCCTTATGGCGGTGGACTCACCATATTTTGTACCGGAGGTATGGGTGTCCGTTTGTATCTCACGGCACTCGGCAAGGATCTTCCTCCTAAAATTCGTCGTACAAACGATTTTGATTTCACATTCGCTGTGCCCCGCAAACTCGCATCGGAAAAGCTCGTGTCGACCTACGCTCTGACGATGCGCACCATTATGTACGATCACCTTAACGCCTTTGTCCGCTACCTGAACAGACACTACAAGGGAATCAACGCTTCCCTCCGTGTGAACAGATTCAAGAGATCAGCGTACGATGCACCCCGCCTCCAGGTTCCTGGCACTGGTCGCCGCGTCTACCAGGTTATGACGTGGCAGATCATAACCGGTAATAAGGAGGTCACCGACCTGGTGGACACGGCTTTGGCGGTTTACCCAAATGCCTCGCGTGATATGCTCCACTTGCCATTCTCTTACAGAGCAGGAATTCCCATCCAAAAATTGAAATACCAACTCAAGGACTCACTTGCTTTGCTGTCAGGTTCCATGATTCATAGGGGTCTAATTTCCAAACGAAATCCCTTGATCGGAGAGGCGAAGGAAAAGGGTCAGAAGAATGTCGAGCGGGTCAAGGAGCTCATGAAGGTTATCCGTGGAAAGCGTACATACTACAAAAATCTAGTGCCTATAGCGAATTCTACAGGCCCTCTGCTAGTGAATTTAAATTTAGAAAATCTACGGGCGGCTCGGAGGAACGCGGTCGCTGTGAACAGAGCTCTCAAAAAAATTAAGTGAACTTAGTAACAGATGTGGATTTACTTCGCACTTGTGGCTGTGCTTATCATCCTGACATGGGCGGTAATGACGTGGCGAAAAGGTGGACGCGGGTTCGCCGAGACCACCAACCCATGGGAGCCTCCAGTCGTCGTGGATTCCATATTGACCAATGACGACTGCAGATATTTAATTGAAAAAGCAAATTCGTTATTCAAACCGAGTGGTGTGGTTGGTGTAGAAGGTCAGGATTCTTCACGGACAAGCGAAACGGCATGGATATCCAAGGACGATCCTGTAGCCCGAAAGGTGTTTGCAAAGGCGTGTGAAATGACGGGAAAAGAAATGAACTGCTGTGAAGATCTCCAGGTTGTCCGGTACAAACCCGGCACCTTTTACAAGGCTCATCATGACTCGTGTTGTGATGAAAGTGACGCCTGTAAAGAATTTGAAACGAAAGGTGGGCAGCGGGTAGGAACTCTGCTCGTGTATTTGAATGATGAATTTACTGATGGTGAAACTCATTTCCCAGACCATGGGGATGTGAAAATGAAAGCACCCCCTGGATCGGCTATTTTCTTCCGACCCCTTGCAAATGATGCCCCTAAGTGCCACCCCAAGGCGCTTCACGCGGGTCTCCCTATATCATCCGGTACGAAATACGTGTGCAACGCGTGGGTACGCGAGGGCATATTCTAAAAAACGTGTCATGTTCACGCCAGGCTTCGGGTGGCGACAGTCCAATCACCCAAAAAAAGCCTCCAGCCTCCCCCGACAACCGTGTGTTGTGAGAGCCACTTAAACGCACCACCAACTCAACTACCAACCAAAAACCAAATGGCTTCCTTCGCTGACGCTATCAACGCCCTTGTTGCCGAGCGCGACCGCCAGTTTGTGCAGCGTATTGCTACTGAGTACAGCCTGAACTTCGAGGAGCTCAACAAGAAGTACCTCGAGACTGCGGAGATGGCTATCAAGGTGCCTCGCAAATACACCAAGAAGGCCAAGGAGCCCAAGTCTGTGGAGGTGGTGGGCGGTGCTGCGCCCGACGCCACCCAGGTGGCCAAGGCACCCAAGGTGCCCAAGGAGAAGCCTTGCTGCACTGCTCAGACCAGCAAAAAGGAGCCTTGCAAGTTCAGCGCGCTCAAGGGTGAGGTGTTCTGCAAGCGCCACCTGAAGCAGTCACTGGAGGAGGACGTCATGAAGGTGCCCAAGGAGCCGAAGGTGCCCAAGGTGGTCAAGAAGGCCGAGCAGCCGGTACACAGCCACCCGCTGACGGAGGCTGACGAGGCTTGCGACCTCTGCAGCTCGCACGGCAACCCGCTGGAGGAGGCCGAGCAGGACTTTGAGATTGTGCTGAACACCCCTGCAGTTGGCCCCGTCAAGCAGCTCACGACCGCTCAGCGCCTGGCTGCTATGCTCGAAGAGGCCGACGAGGAGGACGAGGATGATGCCGAGGAAGCCGAAGACGACCTCAAGCTGGGTCAGGAGGAGTACGAGGAGGACGACTAGAAGGGCCAAGCCTGGCGCATACCGCGGATTTTCGCGCGCAAGTGAGCAAAATCGGTCTTTTGTAATCTAAACAACGTTATAAACCAAAGAGTGATCATAGCCGTCCACACAAATAGGTTCTCCTCCTTTTGCGTCCTGAATTTATAAACGGGTCCTATAATTTTCCCGAAAAACGTCTCCTCGTCGCACGTCTTGCCCGTGACTAGCTTCTCCATCTCAGTCAGAGCGCAAACCGATTGGTTAGTAGCCCAGTGTAATAAAATAAAAGGAACTATGAGCAGGTGCAGCGTCATCAGGTATTCGCTTGGTGTAAACGGTGCCAGTACTAGAAACAAAAATAATAGGAGGTGAATTATCTTTATGACGATCATATCTACTTAGGGCACTACAAAAAAAGCGTCTTGTCCGTGCCAAAAGTCTCTAGAGTCTTGGTAGGTCAAGCTCAAAGCCATGTACAAGCGCCCGATCCCCCGTCCTCTCAGGAACGTGCCTACCCAGTTCGTGTCGAGCGCCTTACCTGGAGGTGGTGTGGTTTCTCGGTGGGCATCTGGCGTGTCCAAGCCTCGGATACCCTCTGGTCACCCAAGTGTAACTGGCCAAATTATAGACAAAATACGTAAAGGGGACTGCCCTATAGTTCCGAAGGCGAAGGAGTGGACGCCGCCTATCAACCCTGAATTCCTGGCCAAGCACATGGCCAATCCCGAGGCTTTCCTTAAGAGGCG
>Ga0247723_1001529_pt1 | contig 13437 bp, 27 predicted proteins | sample MSEWelMarce5H_FC_FD_189079 | JGI IMG/M metagenome (GOLD analysis project Ga0247723, IMG submission 189079) | Subsurface sediment microbial communities from gas well in West Virginia, United States - MSEEL Well Study Marcellus 5H_FC | ecosystem: Environmental > Terrestrial > Deep subsurface >...
GGGGATGCCCCCCCCCCTCTTGCCTCACCACCGAGCTTCTCACCTCTGAGCATCTCAGTCCTGAGTAGCTCACCAATGAGCCTCTCAGTACCGAGCCGCTCACGCTCGCTCACGTCGCACGCTCGCCACGTTGCACGCTGTCGCGACGCTGTCCGCATTGTGTCGCGTCAACCCTACACCAGCTACAATAGGACGCGCACGGGGGCGAGTGGCTGGATGGGGTGTGCGCTGCCCTGAGCCTCTCTAGCTGACTGTGTGTTCCAAGAGCTACCCTGCCTCTGTGTGCCTCCCTCGCTTCCCTGCCCCGTGCGCTGCCTCTGGCGCTGGCCCCGTTGCTCTCCCCCTAGCCTCTGAGCCATTGATCAAAATAACTGTTGACATACCGAAGGGGATGTGGTATCATACCTATGTAGTCAATCACACTAACACACACCACACATGAGCTACCGCATGCCATCCCTAGACACACCCGCTCAGATCGAGACGTTTCGCGCGAAGGTCATCTACTCCGCTATCGGCCTGTATCTAAAGACCGGAATGAAAGCAAACCGGATGTACACACCGGCCAATATGCGAAGCGCCGTCACGCAATACACTGGCACCGTCTACGAGGTGAGCCGGAAGGGGTTGGAGCAAGCATACACCGACCTCGGGCAGCTACTCACGGACAGCGGTGGGGCCGAATTCGTGGAACGCATCGGACGAATTGCGTAATAGGCCGAAACGGGGGACGCTCCCCCGTCCATGGGTTAGGCCCATGCTGACGATGGCCGCTAGGCACCACACACCGCCACGGGGAAACGATGCTTTACCGCACAAAGTACCGAGTCGAATGCTATCACAAACCGTCCGATACATGGCCCGTCATTTTTGGGGGCACCTACGGAGTACGGGCCGTATCGGTACGGCACGCGCTTAACAAAATGCTTCGCGTCGTGGCTCGCATGCCGGGGTATGCAGACAGAGTAAACCACGAAGACTGGGCAGTTACCGCCACGGTATCCGATATCACATTAGCCGAGAATCAATAGCCATGTTTACAGATACCCAACCCAAACTTTCAAAAGGTGAAGCCCTCGGTTTCCTTTCCGCCGGGGTTCACCTTGCCCCTGCGAAGCTGTCTGGGTTTCAAGTGTGCTCTAGCGCATCATTAGGATGCAGCGAAGCGTGCTTATATTTTGCCGGAATGGGGGCATTTAATTCCACGCAGCTTGCACGAATCAAGAAAACGCAATGGCTGTTTAACGACCGGCCCGAATTCATGGCAAAGCTTGTGAAGGAGACGCAACGCATCATTCGGAAAGCATTCCGGAAGGAAATGACTCCCGCATTTCGCTTGAATCTGACAAGTGATGTCCGGTGGGAACTCGTCCCGGTTACAGTCGGTGGCAAGGAATATCCGAACGTTATGACGGCATTTCCAGACGTACAGTTTTACGATTACACCAAACATCGTACCCGCCGAGACATTCCGGCCAACTATCACCTGACATTCTCGCGTTCCGAGGATGTCACGCTTGAAGAATGCGTGGAAATGATCGACAGCGGGACGAACGTCGCCGTGGTGTTCGACGTACCGAAGGGCCAGCCATTGCCGGAAACGTTTATGGGGCGTCCCGTTGTGGATGGTCGCGTGACTGACTTGCGTTTCCTTGACCCGAAGGGTGTGTGGGTGGGGCTGTCGGCGCTAGGCCGTGGCAAGTCTGACACGTCGGGTTTCGTGGTCAAGGTGTGAACACTACGCCATAGGGGAAGGAAGCTCCCTTCCCCTAGCTTTCTTATGTTGACTCTGTTGGCCCGACGCTGTACCCTTCTCTTGACTATCACACTACATCCCGAGGGAACCACCATGCGCGACCCTTTAGCCTATTCCGTTCGTGTCTCCGCATTCGACGACTGCGACGTGCGCCGCACCTACGAGGCCGTATGGGAACTGGGCGAAGTGCCCACAACGTGGGACGCGGCGCGAGACGCGGCGCGCCGCTTGCGCGCTATGCTCGCGCGTGACGGCTATACGGAGGAAGTGAAGACCTGCATTGATACTTACTTCACACTTTCTATTTCAGGGGTGACAGAATGACTACCGTACATATCGCTGGGTACGATATCGCCCTCAGTGACGCGATTAATCGCGCCGTCGAATATTGCGAGGACCACGCAAGCGACGGCGTGAGCGGGGCAGATCTCGCATACATCTACCAGACCATCCGGCCCGAAAGCGACACGGGAGCCGCGCAATATCCAGCCGACGCCATGTTCTGGCGCTTGACCTACCGCCGGATGATCGGATCAACCACGCCATTAAATGGACTGGACCTGTCCACCGTTGATATCCCCGAAGCATTTCACCCAACACATTGATTACCATATGCGAACCTTTACGCTCCCCACCGTCAACTTGAACGGTAGTTCGGCTCACGAACTGCTAGAGCAACAGTTACACGTCCTACGCGCCGTCGATGCGCTATGGGAAGTTATGCGCGTGGCCGCTCCGCACGGGCGCGATTATCAGTACGCGCCGGAACGGTGGAACGATGCCCGAAACGACTTTAACGACACCGTGGAAGCTCTGGAACTCATTAAAGTTCGCGCCCGCTACATCGCGGCGCACCTTGCTGAGAGTGTGAAATGAGCGCCGCCCGCGCCATGCCCACGCATACGACGTTCCCGCGCCTGTGGGCGGGTTGCGAAGACGACGCTATTGCCGGTCGCCACCTGTCGCCCGATGTGCTGCGAGAGGTCGCCCGGAGCCTCTCGGCAGACGGGTTCCCTGCCTTGTCGCGCTATCTGGCCCGTCCGCTTGATTAGCCCTAGCCATGCCCATATATTCCCTTCAGGCGCGACTGTGGCGGTGGCGTCGGTTGGGCTCCGGCCTGACAGTGTGGGGTACGGAAAAGCCCTCTGGCGCACGCGCTAGGGGGCTTTTTCTTGCTCGCGGGAGTGACTTGACGGGCGATGGATTGCGCCGTACGTTTGCGGTGGGATTCTGACACCGTTCCCCGCTATCGCTTTCCGCCGAAGCGATACGAATAACGGGACGAACGCTCCCCCGACTCAAATTCCCGCGCTGCTGAGGAGCAACGGGACCGGCACTATAGGGGAAGTGGGCAGGAAGTGGCGACAGCGGCCACGACGCAGCGCGAGGGGTACCGCCATGACAAGCGGGAGAGCAGCGCACCGAGAAGGGCTGGCTACGGCGTTCGTTTCCACCACACGACACATTCCGGCTTCCTAGTGCCGGAAAAACCTTGTCACGCCGTACCCTTATGACGCCACCGATCAACAATAAGGCTCACACGCAGGCTGTCCGCGAGTTCCTGCGCGAGAAGGAAACGAACAAAGAACGGGCGCGGCGGGTACGGTCGCCGGAAGCCTCTCAAGCGGCGATTCAAGCCGCTGCAAACCGCGAACTGGCGCGGAAATACCGCGAGTTGGCGAAGGAAGTGGAAGCGCGTGGCGCACTGGTACATGACACGCCAAAGGAAGGGTACCGTCCGATGGTCCGTAGGCGAATACAGCCCCTGCGAAGCCCTACCGACCCCACGCCGACACTCTAACGCTATCGCGCTCGGCGCGGGTCGCCCGGGTCAACTGGCGTCTGATCCCGATGCACGGACGCAACCGGAAGTCCCAACAGTCGCGCCCGGATCGGGTTCACCCACTTGGGACTGTCTTCCTCGACCGCTTTCGGCTTCGGGATAATGCAGTCATTTACGTCCACAAACGGGTAGGCGTAAATATCCAAGTGACGCACCCCGCACTTGAACGCCGCGTGATCGGGGATAAAGGCAACGTGCGTGACTTCGTGCATGGCAAGTGCCTTGCGCTTGTCCTGCCACGTCAGGGTGGCCCGCTTGAACGCCATCCGCTCGTATTGCGTCCCGTCTACCGTTCGCACCCGATACAGGCCCATATCACGCAGGACGTGCGCGGACTTGCTGCCATCGCTCGTTTTCTTTTTGCCAGTGCCAACATCTCGGAACGCCTTGACCGCGACTCCGACTGACGGCGGCAGGTAGACCCACATACACTTGCCGTGCCCCTTCCGCTCCATCCTGACGATCCCGTAGTCGCGCAGCTTCTTCAGGACGTTGGTCAAGGCGGCGCTTTCCACGTTCGTGGGAAGCTGCTTGAGGATGCTCCCGTGATTAATCGGGCACTGCTCGCGCACGATCTCAATGATGAGCAGCGTGGTCTTGCTGACGGTGGCGGCGTCGATGCGTGGGTCGATGCTCACGGCTGCACCGCCAGCGCCCGATCATCCGTGACCGCGACCATCCGCCGCATCAGCCCAACGGGGTCGATCGTTGCCCATACGTCTGCGGCTGCGGCTGCGTATGCGGCTCCGGCTGCGTATGCGGCTGCGGCTGCGGCTGCGGCTGCGATGTTCGCAGAGTTTACTGTCCGATCGCGCAGCATTGTCGCCCACGCCGTACCGTAGCCACGTGTATCGGCGGACGGCTGCACTAGCGCCATTGCGTCCCACACCCACGAAATCAGCAGCCCAAGCCGCTCTGCTTCCCGCTCGCGCCCCGTGCCCGCTGCTAGCACCAGTAGCTCACGCCACGCCGTGCTGTCGCGGATCGTCGCGGGCATCTTGTCCTGCACCCCAATGATCCATCGCCCGATCACGGGGCTCATGCAGTCGGGCACTGTGTCGGTGAGTGTGCCGGTAAGCGCCAGATTCAGCGCGGCGATACTGCACGCTTTCTCGGCGGTGCCGACGCCCACCGCGAGGTGCGGCATTGCCGCGAGGGTGGCGCGAATCGACTGCTCTTGGTCAGCGGTAATCACAGTGTCTCCTCGGCTGAGGGTAAAGGCTGCACCGCCAGCGCGGCGCGTGCTGATTCAACGGCTACTTGGCACATATACAGATTCCCGTGATACCACGCGAGGAACTTCGCCTCACCAGCTGGCGTGCCACGTTCGTCGGCCTGTATGCCACTCCCCGCATCTTCTCGCTCTAACCACTCTACAAAGAGCGAACACGCCTTCCGCAGCATATCGCGTTCGATAACCCTCTGTATGCGATCGTCGTCAACCCTTGACAACTCTGCAACGGCGTCAGCCCACAGCTTGTCTATCGCGTCGCGCTGAGCGCGAACAGCTTCGATCTCGGCTCGCAGAGTCGCCCTGAGTGCGTCGCCTCTGCCTATGTGTTGCGCGGCATCTGCCAAGTCGAGGCCAGCTGCATCCCGCTCCGCTTCCGCCGCCTCCGCTTGCTTCCGCAGCACATCGCGCTCGGCAACAGCGATGTTGTACCGCTGCTGCCATTCAAGGCTGCTCTTTTGATACGCAAGTGCGGCTTGTTCAAATTCGTTTGTCATGGCTTAATCCCTATCATGGAGGCGGCTTGAATGAATCGTGTTTCGATGTCTTTGATACTGGCTTCGATCTTCTTCGCTGGCACTGGCACTCCAAACATCTCGCCTTTTGTCAGCACTTCCTCTATCGCACGGCACCGCACCGCTATCGTCTCGGCGTGTTGCGCGAGGATGCGGATGTGCTTGCGTAGCTGCGCGTCACTCTTGTCGATCACGCAGCAGTCTCCGTGTCCGCCGCACTACCGCTGCCGCTGCTGACAGCAAGAGCAGGGCAGCGGCGATGCGTTCGTAGGTGGTCATACTTGCGCGGCCCGTGCTTGCTGGTGGTGCTTGTCAGCACTCTCAAGGCACATCTGGACCCGGCGCAGGACGGCGATGTCGTTCGCCGTCAGCGTGTGCCCTTCCTCAAGCTTCGACACCCAGTCGGACAGATATGTCGTTGCCCCGATCTTCATCGCATCTCGCTCCAGACGCGCAATTGTCTGATACAGCGCCGTAATCTCCCGCGTTTGCCGCTCGACGTGCTCTTCCAGCACCGCCTGCATCGACTGCATCACTCTTCCTCCTCTCGCATCACGTCCATCGTCTCAAACAGCAGCGGATCAAGCTGGTGGCCCGTGTCCCGATCTTCCTGCGCTTGCAAGAAGCGGTGGCGATCAGCCGCGATCTGGTATGCACGGCGCGTGGCCTCGCAGTACTCGTGCGCCTCGTCGTCCGTGCGTATCGTCCAGTCGTCGTAGGTCATTTGCGCCCCATTTTGTCGTCCAGCCACTTGCCCGACTCCCGCGCCTCGCACTCTGCGTCCAGCACGAACGCATACACGACCAGCGCCACCACCACCAAGAGCCAGAACACCCACAGCATCCACGTCATCAAGCCTCCAGATCGTGATGGTTATTTTTCCCAGAGGGGAATAACACTAGATAGCTTTTTGGCAATCTCTTTGTACGCCTTTTCATCAACGACACGCACGGTCACGGACGGGTGGTACTTTGCCATGCGCTTGAGCTTCGTTGCGCTTTTCTTGTCCATCCACCCTTTTACTTCCTCGTACCACACGCTGCCATCTATGCCGTACACCTTGAAGTCTGGCGTGTACGAACGCACCCCGCGCCGTATCTTCTCAAACCAGAACGTGTCTACCTCAAACTCCCATCGCAGGATGTGGCCCTGTACGATCAGCAGGTTGAGATACCGCGCATAGTTTGCTTCCCATCGCGACCTAAAAAAGATTCTGCCAAGGTCGTCTCGATATCCACGCTTGGCGTGAGAGTAAATGGAGTTTGGCGCGAATTTCACGCGCTCAATTAATCGTCGTGATGCGGCGGTAAGCTGCTTCTGTGTCTTCTTCTTCTGGAAATGGTGCGTACCGTCCTGCACTCGCTGACGTTCACGACGGCTCTGATCTGCACAGAACTCAGCACTGTGCTTTTTGCCAAGCATACCCCTCGCGTGTTGCTGCTCCCCGGATGCCAGCCGCTCGGCGTATGCTTCCCCGCGCTTCTTGGCAACTTCAGGGCTTGCCTTGACGATCTTCCCTTCCAGCCAATTCTTTTTCATCACTGCGCTTTGGTCGTGCCATCTTGCCTTCCCTGCACGAACCCATTTCACATCGTTTCGGTACGCCCACATCACAAGGCCACGATACGAGAACGGATGACCAAGCATATCGGCGCACAGTGTTGGCCCAAAATCTCCGTAGTGTTCACGCAACCACTGCGCGACTTCTGGTGGGTATGTGGCTTTACTCTGTTGCTTCTCTTCTTTAGTAATACTGCCTCCGTGTGTTTTTAAGTGTCCACGGCTACACAGTACTGTAAATTAAAGTCTCGCGCAAGCCCAAAGTTCAAGTCTCATCAATTCCTTTCCTTCCATCGGGGGATCATCGGGCCATGCACCTCTTCAGCCTCGCGGATGCTGATTGTCCGCTGAGTCAAGCGCAAGGTGCGGAAATCCCACTGCACAGGAATATCACACACGCCACCCATGCGGTTCTTATCCACAATCAGCCATGTGTCCGCCAAGTTGCCAGCGCGGGTAAAGCGCGAGTGATCGAACAGCAGCACTTGGTGGCTGTCGTTCTCAATGGCGCTGCCACCCATCAAGCCCTGACTGATCGGGCGCTCTGATCTCGCGGCGCTGGTCTGCCGATTGAACTGGGACAGCGTGACCATCCGCACGTTCAGGCGCTGCGTGATCTCGCGCAGTTGGTGCGACACCGATTCGATACGGTCGTGAATGCTTGCCATGTTGCTGACGCTGGCAAGCTGGAGGTAGTCCATGACGAAGTAGCTGCTGCCACTGACCTCGGCGTGGTGTTTGATACACGCGGCTACGTCGGACATCTTGGACAGCGGTCTGCGATTGACCAGCACATGGCCCCCGGTACGCTCCCGGATTTCGTCGAGGGAACGTGCGGCTCTGGCGTAGGCATCCTTGTCAAACGCTGGCCCCTGCTCCAGTGCGATCACCGACTCCCCGCTGACGACCGACAGCAGCCGCGTGGCAAGTTCGCTGCGCCCCATCTCCAGCGAGATGAAGGTCACCGTCTCACCATGTTCGATGGCGCGAGCGGCGAGGTTGATCCCGATCAGCGACTTGCCGGTGCCGGTGTTCGCCCCGATGGTGATCAGCCAACTGCGGGCGATGCCGACACCGCCACCGCTTGACCCGCACACTTTGTTCCATGCGTCGAGCGGGGTCGGCACGGCGTCCACCGGAGCCAGCTTCTCGCCCAGCATCTGCACCAGCGTATCGCCGCTGATCGAATCAAACGCCACGGCTGGTGACTCTGCGCCGATAGGCGTGGTGGTGCTGATGATCCCCTGCCAGACCGTGGCCCAGTCGTCCCCGTGCGCTTGCACGGACTGGTGCAGGTCGCACAGGTCTTTCACGATCTGGTCGCGGTGCTTCACATCCCGCAGGATGCGCGCCTTGGGCAATGACGCAGAGATCGCCGCCACCATCGTCGCGCCACCCTCGTCAGGCTCTTGCCAGACAATAACCTCACGGTCTGACAGGAGGCTGGCGTAGTCAGGCTTCCACTGGCTCGCGCCCGGGAGCCCCACCACCGTCACGCCACGCTGCCACCCTGCGTGGCAGTCAGACTCGCCTTCCACGACCAGCACGGGGCTTCTGGGGGCCGCTGCCAGCACGTCCTGCCCGTACAGCGGCGTCCCTTCCCCGTCTCTGTCCCAGAACGTGCCCTTGCGGGTACGGAACTTGGTGCGGATGACAGTGCCGTCAGCGCGACGGTACGGCATGGCAATGATGGCATCCCCGTACTTCCCCACCCGCTCCTCAACGCCCGCCTTTGCCAGTCCGTCCAGCGCCAAGCCCTTCCGCTCGGCGTACTCCCGCAACGTCAGGCCAGACGGGGCCGACTCGTCAGGCAGGGTGACACCCAGCGCCTCACCAAGGCTCGCCAGTGGCTCTGTGAAGCCACAGGCAGAGCATCCCCATGCGTGATCCCCCAGCCATGCGCTGCTGGTGCTGTCGGTGTGACGGACGCAGCGGAAGGCGATGGCTTTGCCGCTCTTCTTCGCGCCATACCGGCCACGAAGAAGGGCAGACTTGAGAACGCCATGCGCGTCGAGGGTGTTCACAGTTCCTCTTGCAGCAGCAGTTGCGGGTCAAGGTGTGCGTATCGCTGCATCAGTTCGGTATAGGTACGATCAGAAAAGGTGTAATGCCACGTTCCACAACGTGGGTCTTCCTCCTCTACGAACCACCCACACCCGTGCATGAACTTCACATGGAGTAACGAGTTCGTGGCTTGCAGCCAGAACAGTCGCTCGCAGAAGTAACGCTCGTTCATTCCGCACTCCAGATCACAGACTGTCGCTTGATCGGCGGGATGCCGTCAATGTGGGTGAAGCTCAGTTCCTCGACCAGCACACGGTCCTGCGGCAGCAACATCAGCGCGTGATCCCTCTCCCGCTCCACGATCCACAGGTGCTTGTGCTGCTCTGGGGCGAGAGAGTAGCCGTCTTGGATGTGGTCAATGCAGCACCACATCGTGCCCTTGTCGAGCACTTGCTTGTGGTCGGCGCTCAGGATGCCACACGCCAGCCCAGACAGATACTCTGGCTCCCACGCCTCGGCGCTCCAGCCGTAGCAGTCCCACGACACGACCTCAGACAGCACCAGCGGCTCCCACTGCACGTTCGCCCCACGCAGCGCATGAAGCGGCAGGTCCACGACTACCGCGCCATTCTCTAGCAAGACGTGGCATCCGATAGAGCGACCAGCCGTGACGCTGACCCCGATCCACACCGCTGGCACCAGTGCCTGCCGCAGCGGATCGCGCAGGACGAACTGCGGGACCACCCAGACGTAGCGGTGGCGCGGCAGAGAAATGTTATGGCTCATGCGCCCACCAGCCTGTCAAACTCCGCTACATCCTGCCCAGACCGTGCCCACTCCTCGCGGGTGCGCCCCTGTACGGTCTGGATGTCATAGGCGCGCCAGTAGTCGTCCATAAAGAACCCGTGCATGGACTTCACGAACTTCGGCTCGACGCTTTGGGCAACGACGTAGGCCGAGTAGCGCCGGGCGGCGTTGTACAGCGCCGTGGGGGAGACGCCAGCGGTCAGCAAGGCGCTGACCTGCACCTTCACCGCGCTGTAGATATGGGGCGTCAGGCGCTTCGGGTATTGCAGCCACAGATCATCCATCAATGGGCGCAATGCTGGGCTGTGTACCGTTTTATTAGACCGTTCAGTATACCGTTTGGGTGACTGTGGAGTCGGGGGAGGGGTGACTCCCAAGTCATCCCCCAGTGACTCCTGTGTCACCCCCTTCGGCATCTGATGGCCCTGCAAGATGACCTCGTACACGGTCGTGCGACCTGTCCGTTGCGCCCCTTTGAGGTAGCCACGGGCGATCAGCACAGGCAGCGCCCGCTGCACAGAGCGCGGGTGCAGGTTGCAATGCTTGGCGAGCGTCAACACGCTAGCCCAGACGTTCCCACCCAGACGGTTGGTAAACGTCCCAATAGCGCACAGGACACGAACCTGCGTATCGCTCAACTCTGGATCAGCAACAGCGGCAGCAGGGATAATGCAAAGGTAGGACATGGCGGTGGCTCAGTGTGGATGTTTATTTCTTGCGTCTGCTATGACTGCCCATCGACCCTCCCGGCTTCCGTACCGTCGCCCCCATCCTATGCAGCATCGAGTGGACGGCTTGGAAGCTGACTCCCATGCGTTCAGCGACTTGCCGCACCGACAGGCCGCTGTAGTACAGCATCTTCACCACATCGCGCTTCTCGTCGTTCGGCTTGTTCCCCGTATTCGGGAAGTAGCCGAATCGCACCTTCTTCTCGGTCATGGCTTCTCCGCTGCCCACTGCGAGCAGAAGGCGCTCACATCACAGTACATGGCGCACCGCTTCGCTTCGCCCTTCCGCTCCACGATCTCGTACCCCTCACCAGCTTCGCCCAAGTCTTCCTCGCGATCAGCCACGCGGATCGCTCGCTTCGCCCCGTGCTTCATCAGCGCGAACTTGGACGATGACATCCACCGCTCCTCGTCCGTACACTGAATGTCGATCCCGTTGCTCGCCGCCCGATGCAGCGCCACCCGCTCCTCAATGTACTCCTCAGTCTCTTCCAGCGTCCACAGCGGGACGTGGATAGACTGAATGGCGGCTTGCGGATAGCTGGGATCGCGCATCGCCTCTGATCTGCGCCAATCACGGAAGATGGCGATGACCTCTAAACGGGCCACCTCGTGACCGTTTTTTACAGCCAGCCAGCGCAGGACGTTCAACTGGCGCGTCCATGAGTCAGAGCCGTTCTTCTTGAACACCGTCGTCACCTTGTAGTCCGACAGCTTGTGCGACTCCAAGTGCATGGTGTCCACCTGACCCGACACTTGCCAGCCGTTCACGTCGGCGTACAGGCGCTCTTCTACCACCATCCCTTCCTGCCGCAGCCCTGCCCGTTCCAAGATGGTATGCACGGCCTGTCCCAGCAGCGCCCACACCCGCTCCGACACGTCCACCGTGATCTGGTCCTTGTGCTTCCCGCCCAGCACTCGGATGCGCGGGGAGTCGATCAGCTTGGTCGTGCTGATGTCCCCGCCGCCGACGTAGGGATCGTTCTGCACAGCCGCAACAATCGCGGCTGGCAGATTATGCAGATTCGTAATGGTCGCGGCCATTAGCTGACGATCTCAATCTTGGGGGCCTTCGGTTCATCAAACGCATCGCGGCTGATGGACTGCAACAGGTCAATCAACTCCTTCGCGACCGGCTCCACCTCTGGCTGCGACAGCATATCGGCAAAGCTCTGCGCGGCGTCCTTGTCGTTCTGCATGACGGCCACACCGAGGCCAGACAGCCCGCTCAACACCGCGAACATATGCGGCGCGAGGTTGATGGTGATGTGCTTCTCCATTACTTCGCCTCGGGCGGGACGATACCCGCTGTGATGTAGTTATCAAGCTCTGTCAATCGGTAGAACACATTCCCGCCGATACGGACGAAGTACGGACCCTTGCCGTGGCTGCGCCACTTGGTCAGGGTCTGCGGCTTGAGCCGAAGGTAGGTGGCCGCTTCGGCAGTCGTGAGCAGATTGGATTCCTGCATTATCGGGTCGCCTTGATAAAGATGGTGGCCGCAGCGGCCTGAATGGCCGACGCATCAATCGGGACACCGGCTTCTTCGCACTTCATCCCCAACGTCGCCATCGCAATCGCCACGCACTCGCTGTACAGCACGGCCAGCGCCGGAAGGTCAACGGGTGCCTTCTGCGCCACCGGAGCCGCCACGGCGCTCGGCGTTGCTGCCGTGCCTTCTCCAGCGCGGTCCAGATTCGTGAAGGTCTTGCCGTCCTTCTTCACCTGTGAGAAGCGGATCGTCGCGCCGATCACCGTCTCCATGTCAAGCGACAGCCGCTCCAGCCCACGCTTGGCGGGGGATTCGTTGACGTACACCGACGTGCCATCCGCGCCAGTAAAGCAGACCTGCGGGCCAAAGTTGCCAACGCTTTCAATGGCAGACACGATCTCCAACACACACGGTCCCGTGGCGAGCTTGTGAATCATCTGTCCTCCTCAGTTGTCGTACTTGATTACTGCCACTCCCGACGCATTCGTGCCGGAAAGGTCCGTCAACAACGTGGCAAGCTCATCCACCGTCTTGCCTTGGTCATACACCACCATCAGCAGCGCATCGAACTTCTGTCTCAGGCTCATGCACTGAGCCTCCAGTGCGGCAATCCGTTCCATGTCAGTCATGGCGAACACGTTGGCGGTGGGTGCTGCGGGTGAGAGTCAAGAGTAACTGGCGTTGACTTTAGGCGCAAGGGGCAAAAAGCCACTGAGATGACCCCAGTGGCTTTCTGTCCTACGTCAGGTATTTCTAGGCAGTGTTAGATGGCGCTCACCGCTTGCCACACCGCCGGGAGACCGCCGCTCTTCTTGAGTTCAACGGCCTTGCTGGAGGGGGATCGGCGCATGGCTCCCCACTGGATATGGGGCCGATCTACGAACGTCTCGTCAGAGATCGACCAGTCCCCGTTCCAGTCGCCGCCCCAGACTAGGCCATGCCTCCGGGCGCTGCACCCAAGGACGTGCCAGAAATCAGGCGCTGGGGACCACTGGCGGCGCTTGCAGATAATGTCCACGGCCAGCCCGTAGCTGTGCCATGTGTCCTGTGCCGTGGCGCTATGGGTGACGATCCCACGCCCGTCGTCGTACTCGCGCCCGAAGCCGTACAGGAACGACTGTCGCTCGTTCGTCCGCATCGTCTCAAAGACAACCGGCGTGTATTCCCATGCCCGTAGGTCCGCAATCACACGGCCCACGGCGTCCCGAAAGCGTGGGGCCAGCAGACCGATGTCTGACAGGACCAGCACTTCCTTGGGCGGGAGGGGGAGATTGTCACTCACGCTCTATCCTCCCTTCCATCTTGCTGACCCGATCACTGATGTCACGGGTCAGGTTGTAGATGTCGCGGATGTCTTGCCGCATCCCCCGCACGTCACGCTCGACGACCTTGACCGTGACGCGCATCATGCCCCATGACACGGCGATGCCGATGATGCCTGACACCACCGGCATGGTGACGGTGCTGAACGGACCGGACGACTGCGCCATCGCAGTCCCTG
>Ga0247723_1001531_pt1 | contig 13431 bp, 26 predicted proteins | sample MSEWelMarce5H_FC_FD_189079 | JGI IMG/M metagenome (GOLD analysis project Ga0247723, IMG submission 189079) | Subsurface sediment microbial communities from gas well in West Virginia, United States - MSEEL Well Study Marcellus 5H_FC | ecosystem: Environmental > Terrestrial > Deep subsurface >...
GTGGTAAATCAGGAAAATAGAAACGTGTAAGTGTAGATCCACTAGGTACGTTTATTTCGACTGCTTCAAACCGTTTGATACGCATATCTTAAAATTAATAAATTAAAAAAAGTGCCGGTGATGTCCGACCGGCGGCGGCGGCGTTTAAGGCCCGCCAGGCACATATTATTAATACTATTTAACAGTAGTAACATTTTGACATAAGATACCGCGCTGAATAACACAAATAAAGCTATTTGATAAAACTGTTGCTGGCGCACCATTTGCAGTTAACTGAAAATTTATGTTTGCAGCTCCATTCATTACAATACCTGGCTCAACTGGGTAGAAAGCGTCTTGGCTTGCAGCCCACTGATCTACTGGGAATACAGTTTGAGCTGTAATACCTACGCCGCCTTGTGTTTGTGGCACAAAGTAGTGGCGTAAAACGTCCCAAGCTGGTAAAACTTGCTCGTTATTAATTGTAAGGTTCAAATAACCATTGTAAATACTCCAAAGGTCGTCGTCTGTTGCTGAAGTAAATACTACGCCATTTGGATAAGTGTAAAGCGGCGCTTTTGTGTTTGTAGCGTTACCAACACCAATTAAAACTGCAATTTCAGTAGTGATGAAAATGTCTTGTAAGTTTAGACGCTTTTCGTTTACGCGGCTTGCACCGTTTTGCGTGTCGTTTACTAGAACTGGAATATGATAGTTAGCAATAGAAGTGCTTAACGCTACTTCACTACGCAAATATGATTGCGTTAATTTTGCGTGATCGGCTGAATAACCTAATCCGCGCACTAGGGCTTTCGCATTTTCGAAAACCATTCTAGAACCCATTTGTGATGCCATTTGTTATAAGTTTTTTATTTTTTTTAAATAAAGGTGAAAAGAAAATAATTAACAGCCTTCCTCGTCCAGGCCAGCTATTGACGGAGTCATATAGCTTTTGTCAACTAATCCTTCGCGGTTGTAATAGGCTGCGATTTGTGGCGCTTTGTAAAATACATCACTAGCCATTTCACCGATACCATTTAACACTCCAAAAGATTGTACAAGTTTAAGACCACCAACGGCAATCATACCAGCTGCAAGACCTTGGCCCGCTGCTCCTTTTACAAACTTAGGTAAGAATAGACCTACTGCAACTGGAACTGCTGCTTTGATCTTGTCATTTGTTGCTGCTGGTAAAAACTTACCAACTAACTGGGCTGCTGCTGCTCCCGCTACTGTATAAAGTACGGTTGTTGCTGCGCCGCCTACTTTGCCAATTCCAGACATACGACGACGTCTAGGGCTTCTTTTTTTTGCTGCTTTTCTTCTACGCATTTTTTTTGTTTTTAAATTATTGTGAAGGTTTTATTTTACCAAAGTAATTGATCGGCGTAATATCCTGGGGATCCTTTAACCGTTCTATCCTTCTGGTGTCTTATTTTATAAAGTTTTCTTTTTTCGTCTGCTATCTTTTTACCGCAATATCTTAAAAAACTAGGGTAATCTAAATAGTTAGGATCACCCACACTCGCTAATAAATTGCCGTAAACATCATAAACATCAATTTTTTTGTTTTTCTTTTCACTAGGTAAAACAATAACATTTAACTGTTTTGCTTTTCTTTTAGTATATAAAGAAATTTTGTACATTTTAATAAGTATTACCTAAATCAAATTCCTCTTTTGTTCTTTTTGCATATTCAGTGGCTAATAAATTTCTATCAGGTACACTTAACAAATTACTCCAACTACCTCTACCGCCAAATTCTTTATGATATTTTTGTAAAGCTGCGTCTATATAGTATCTCCATAATTTAGCTGCTTTTTCAATATCATATTGACCTTTTAAATATTTTTTTGATAAATTTTTTAAAATTGGGTTTCTTCTTTGATAATATAATTGGCTGTCATTATCTGCATACAACTGTATTTCTCTTGCTGCGTCTTTATCTTTATAAATTGGCATTGATCCAATTTTAATTTTTTTACCAATCATATGTTTATGCTGTAATTCATCTAATTGGTTAACTTGATCCTTTACTTTATGTATCTTTCTAAGTACTGACTGTTCACTTACTTTTTTCTTTACGCCAGATACTCTACGAACGTGCTTTTTAACAACTCCGTATTTTGTATGTTTTTTCTTTGCTGCCTTTTTAGGTGCCGCCTTCTTTACAACTTTTTTAGCCGCCTTTTTAGGTGCTGCTTTCTTTGCTGCCTTCTTTTTAGGGGCCGCGCCTACTTTTTTACCGTAAACGTGCGCAAACGCTTCTTTTAAAGAAACGCCAGTTTTTTTTCTGTATTCAATGGCTTTTTTGAAATTTGCCTTTGCTGCTGTTTGTGCTGCGGTCATTATTTTTTAAATTTTGATAGTGCGAAAATACCAGCGCCAACAATTCCAAGTGTAACTAAAATATTCATTCCAGCTTTTTGCGTTCCTGGCGCGTTTTCTTTATAATTTATTTGATCATTTGTGAAATAGGCCTTATCTGCAATTTGTTGTAAATCGGGCCTAGTTGACAAAAATCTTTGCCTATATCCGTCTAAATATGTATTAAAATATTCTTTATCCGCTGGCGCTAACTGGGTGTAGTCGTTGGCGTAATTTTCACGATACCATAACAACATTTCTTTTACGTCCACATCAGCGGCCCTAAAATTTTGTTTGCTTACTGCAATTACATTGGCTAATCTATCCCTAGCGTCTTGATTTGCTATAATAGGTTTAATTGCGTTTATTTTGTCCCTAGCTTCACCAGCTGGCCTTTGCGAAATATTCCTAATAAAACTAATTATACCAGGCAAAGCGCTTATTGCTGTTGTTACCAGTGCGGCAATAGGCTTTGCCGCTGCTACTGCTACTATTGGCACTACTCCTATATTTCTATTGCTATAATATCTTTTATTATTCATACCGCATTTATGGCAAATGTAAGGATCTGCGCCACCTTTGGATAAATTCCAACTCCACCCGCAACCCCTACATTTTATTTTCATTATTTCTTTCTAAAAATTAAAAACGCTGCAACAGCGGCCCCGCCAATTAACAACAAAGTGTTTGTGCTAATTCCAGCGCGTTGTTGTGGTTGTTGACCAGGACGCATACTTGGTAGGCCTTGATCAAATTGTTGAAATTGATCTTGCTGTTGGCCTCGACGTGAAGCGCTTACAATTCCTGGCGCCGCGGTTACTAAACCCTTAAAGGCTTCATTAAAATCAAATGCGCCTAGGTTAGGACTTTCCATTCCAGACATACTAGGTAAATCTTGTAGTGCCATTGTTACTTTATTTATTGCTACTTTATATTGTAATTCTTTGCTTGATCCTGGTGTAATTACGCCAGCTTGTAAAAGTTTATCACGATCATTAACTAGCTTGTCGCGGTATTTAGCCATTTCAGCTCTTTTATCGTCTGTCGAATAATTTACGCCGCTTAGTGCAATTAGTGCCATTTTTATTTTTTTATCTTTATAAAATGTTGGTTCACGCTTTTCGTTAAACCTAGGTAATACTGGATCAATCCAAATTTCTTTTTTTGTTCCTGGGTACATAACAGCAAAAACGTGTTGTGGCTCCCTGGTATTATTTTTATAGCCCGCAAATCTAAACGCTAGGGGTACTTGTAAAATACCTTTTCGGTTTAAACTGTCTAACACTCCATTAGCAAATATAGCATAACTTTTGCAGTCCGCTGGCATTGCAACAATCGCGCTAGGGCTTCTTAGTGTTTGATTTTTGTTGCTCTCTATGTAATAAGGTACGCTAGATTTTAAAAAATTAAAAATGTTGCGCGCCGTTTCTAGTTCACTATCACCAACAAAAAGATCACTAATTTTATCATATTCGCTAAAATATTGGTTATGTGTTTCCAATATTCCATCTATTATGTCTGTTACCGTTTGATCTGCACTTACTACCTTCCTATAATTGTTAAAAGGTGATAGCTTTTGCAGTACTACTTTCTTACTAATCATTAAACTTGTATTTAATGTCATAAGGTAATAAAACGCCATCAACAGCCGCCGTTCCAGTTAACTGGAAATTGGCCGATTTTGTATTTAAAACCTCTCTTACTGCTATTATTGCGCCTTCCAGGGTTGTTACTGCTACAAGCGGCAACACGATCTGGCTATACGCCGCAATATTAGTTTTTTGATTATAGTAAACATCTGCTATTTTTTGCCCGCTTTCTAAAAACAACTCCGCGTTAATATTTGATATTGTTGTAGTAATTCCAGTAGGGTTATTGATTGTAACATCAATTTTGATTTGTGGATCTAAAAACGATCCACCTAGGCCAACCCTGGATATAAAAAAACTAACCTCTTTTGAAAAGCGGTATTTGCTGTAAATCCAGTAAACTGCTGCCGCACCCAATAGAGCTGCTAGCCATTTTTTTGCTGCCATACTGCTACAAAGTTACGAAAAATTGTTCGATTTTCAAACAAAAAAACTTTTTTTTAAAAATAGTGTGTGTTGGTTAAACTTTTAGTTTAAAATTTATTATCTTTGCGTACGCTTGAGCTAGCAAAGATAAAAATTAAACCACCTATTTTAAACCACTTAAACTGGTTTAAATTATTTTCTTTTCACCTTTAATTTAACCTACTTTTTAAGCGATACATACCAGGCACAAAAAAACCAGCGCTAGGCTGGCTTTTTGGCGGCGTGCTGGGTTGCTGCTAATTTTTTAATTGTTCAACCAGACGCGGCAATAAAATCTTTTCGTTTTTTTCTCGTATAAATTTACATAATGTCCCCCAACTTTGCGGGCAAATTCAATAAAGTTTTCAACTCGGTTAATATTCCGATATTTTTTTGGTGTTATTTCTTTGTAATCCTCAAAAAAAATAATTGCAGTGTAATATTCCATTTTTATATATCTTTGTCGTGAAAGGAAAATAAAGCGGTTAATTAGGGTTAACTGTTTTGTCCAGGCGGTCAAATTTTTGGCCGCTTTTTTTTGCAATTAACTTTAAAAATTCTATGTCGTCTGGCTGTAATAAAACGCCGTTGTATTTTATGCGCCAGTTAGCGCCTTTCTTTACTAGCTTAAAATGTTTGTGCATTAACATATAAGCTATAAAGCGTTTAGTATCTTTTTTCATATAGGTTTAATTCGTTTTTATAAATGTATTTTTTATCGATCCATATTTTACATAATTGCTTGGCCCAGTTGGTACCTTTTGCGTTTTGCTCTTGGATCACTGCAATTAAATCTTTGTAAGCAATAGGGCCGTAAATTAGCTGGTTTATTATGTTTTTGTGATCAAGTTCAGTAAATTGTTTTGGGTGCTTTATTTCAGCCTTTTTGCTTTCACCTTCAATAGATATTTGCTGCCAGTTGCCGCCAATGTTCATAAGTACCACTGGCTCGAAATCTTCACTAGATCTTAAAAACCTGGGCTGTAATGTGAACGTCTTTTTGTCTTTGTCTTTAATTATTTCTAAGGTGCTAGAAGCCCAGCGATCACAATTTGATCCCAGATGACCTAGCGTCTGTGCGCCCAGGCCTTTACCCTGGTGAAGTACGCCTACAAATAAACAGTTGTAAATCTTAGTAAGTTTTTTAAACCAGTTAACTAGCTTGCGGCTCTCTATTTCGCTGTTATAGTCAAAAATAAGATCCAAAAGGCCGTCAATTATTACGATCGGGCAATCTGGATTGTTTTCTAAATAATTAACGATTAAGGCCCTTATTTCGGCGGGGCCGTCCTCGCGCACTGTAAAACAATCAGCCCAGGTAGGTAGATCAGTTCTATTACTAAAATGCTTTATTTTATTAACTTGTCTGTAAAAATCAAAATCGCTGCTTTCAGTGTCAAAATAGGCTATTTTTCGGCGTCCTTCTGGGAAGTGTACCTTCATTCCAAAAACCTCACCTGGTTGAAATGCTGAAGCTATTACAGCGGCTAGAAAGGTACTTTTGCCCGCCTTAGGCAATCCACTAAAGACAATAAAATTTTGGATCGTTCCAATGGGTTTATCGTCAATAGTGAATATAACCTGGCTTGGGGGGGGGATAAAATCGGGCTTGTATTTTCTCTCGGCAAGTTTTTCTTCTAAAGTTAATTTGTTTTGTCCGTCTGTCATTAGATCCTTTGAAGTAAAGCGGTTAAAATAGCTGCTATTGTTAGGGCAATTACAGCTTGCTGGTTATTAGTTAATTGAAATAACGGGGCTATTTTCTTTTTCATCTTGTAATTTTTCTAGGGTTAAAAAATACTCGTCTGCTAAAATTGTACATTCTTTTAAAAGTGTTGAAAGTCCTATTTTACTATGATTATTTTGCATTTCTTTGGCGCAAAGTATTTGTAGTAAAACTTGCTCATATTTTGTCATACCAGGTATTGGGGCCACTAGGCGGCCGAATTGATCCTGGACTGGCATAACTGGAAAAGCTGGTGCGTTTTTATCAATTTTCATTTGTCTAGTTTTTATAGTTCGTTATTGAATTGCTTTTCAAAAAATTCCTTTACTTTTTCTCTTTCTTCCTTTAATAGTTTATTTAATTTTTCAATTAAATATGCATCTTCACTAACATATCTAAAAACAAATAAATTTTTTTGTAACATTTGTTTTGATATATATGCTTGATTGCCATTTATATCAGTAATTGTACAATATAAATAATCACCGTATAAATCTGCAATGGCTCTTTTGTAAAATTCAACTTTATCATCAGCAATTTCAATGCTAAAAGTAGTTTTACTGTCTAAATTTGTAATTTCAATAATTGTCATTTTTTTAATTTTTAAAGTTCGTTATTGGGTTGCTTTTCAGTAAATTCCTTTACTGCAATAGATAGGTACTTGTTGTTGGCTTTGCTAATCTTAACCCAGCCAGCAATTTCAAATAGTTTGCCATCTGCTTTAAAATAACCCTGGTAATCGGGTTGCTTGTCGTTTTTTTTGTTTTCAACTTTGTTCATAGATCCGAAGCCATCAGCTAGATCTTTTAGATACTCATTTTTCATTTTGTTGGTTTTAAAAAGTGATAAATTTTAAATAGGTAAAAAAGTATAACAGCGCCGCTATATGTCATTAAACACACTGGCACGCTTACTGCAATAAAAAATATTATTGCAGCTAATCTTATTAGTTTACGTCGCATTGAAAACTGTTTTCTAGTCGTTTAATTTCAAACTGGTAATGTTCTAGGGCCGCGTCTATTAGGATCCTTACCTCAAAAGATAGATCAAACGGTATATCGTTTTCGTTTAACGATAAAAACTTACCACTACTAGAATAGAAAAAAAATGTGCATTGTTCGTACGGTGATAGTACGCGAAGCGCCTCTAGGCGCAAGATTTTGTGCTGTAAGCTGGCTATTTCGCCCAGGATCTTACTGTCGGTTTTTAGGTGCATATATTAGGGTTTTTGTTTGTCTTTGGTAAAATTATAGTAAAAACGATTAAACCACCAAATTTATTTTTGTAGGGGCATAAAAAAGCCCAGTGTAGATACACCAGGCTTCCTTTTTTGTACTAGACCATTGAAATTTATCTAACCAACTTGCTTCTTATGCTAAAAATAGTGCTTTTTCTTCACTTCTACGCCTTACTAGACCTGGTAAAATAACTTTTTGGCCATTTACAGTGCCTTTATTCCAGCGGTCAAATTGGGCCGCCACTTCGCTTTTAGGTGCGCCGCTATTAAGTAACCTTAAAAGGGTGCTAGATTGAAATGAGCCAATACCTACGTTATACACGAAGCTAGTTAAACTATCCAGCTGGTTTTGGTTAATAGGTACTTTAACCAGTGCTTTTATCTTTGGCACTATTGATTTTGTTTCTTTCCTTAACCATTCAACAGCCTTTTGCTGGGTGATACTATCGCCTAACATTACTTTACGCTTTGCGTCGTAATTATAAGTACTTCCATAGCCCAGTGTTGGGATCCCAACGGGATCTAGGTATGCTTTTAAATATTTGTTTATGTCGTCGGCCTCAAATCTTTTAATCAGTTCCTCGGCCTTTGCTCCTACTGCCATTGATGTACTTAATAAGATTAATACAACCGCGCTAATAACTAATATTTTTTTAGTTTGCGAAGTCATTAAGGACGGTTATTTAGATTAATGTCAGCGTCCTTTGCTGCAAATAAGCCTAGGCCGCTTAAAATGGCTGTAATACCAGTTGGCACGTCGCCTTTTAATACTGTTGCTATTCCGCTAATTACTGCCCCTAAACCAAATAGGCTTGTTTTCCAGTTCTTAAACATATTGTTTTATTTACTCGTAAAAAAATCAAGTTTAGTTTCAATGCGCGCCAGCCTATCCAATATTTCAGTATTGGTATTATTGTGCCTGGCAAGATCACGTTCAATTTTATCCAACCTATTTTTAGTTGTAAAATAAAACCCGCCACCAGCGGCAATAAAAATGCAAATACTAAATAACAGATCCGTCGCCATTTTCTTCTTTTAATATTTCACGCGCAATAGCATTGTAAGCGTCGGCCGCTGTCATAGCTGCCGTTAAGTTTTCAAATAAACCGCTTTTGCTAGCTGCGTCTAAAATTTGTTTTAAAATTGCAAGTGCTTGTTTGGTTTCCATTGGTTTTGTATTTTAAAGATTAATTAAGCTAGTGTAATATTAAGTTGACTAGCGGCCCACTGGTACGCTGCCAGGTTAATATCTGCGCTAGATCCCCACACGTCATAGTCAGGCTCGCCCATTGTTAAATTGCCGTCTGCAAGTTTAACTGCGTCCGCGTCTAATAACTGCCAGTAAAATGTCGCGCTATCTAATAAATTATCATTAATGATAATTAAACTAAAAAGGGTTGCGGTTACTTGTTGTCCGTTTACCCATAATGTAAAAGGTTGTATTTGTTTCATATTATTTTATTTAAGGTACTATTGTTAAAACTCCTAAATTACTATATATATCGCCGCTTGATAAACCAGCTGAACTAGTTGGAACACTTGACAAATTAATAATACCCCCATTTTTTATTGTTAATCTATCTAATCCGTTTTGTCTTAAAATTAATGAAGCTGTACCAGCAATATTATCAATATCGCCAATATATGAATTAACACCATTATAAACAATGTATCTACCATTATTAATAATAAATGCACCACTTACAGGAACATAAAAGTTAGTTGCTGTAAAATCAGCCCCGCTTACACTTCCTACAAATCTTCCTGTACCATTTACATCAAGTTTATAACCTGCGTCTGTTGTTGTTGCGATTAGTAAATTTCCAGTAGCCTTTAATGTCATTTTTGTAGTACCATTAGTTTCAAATAACATATCTCTTGTACTATATGCACTCAATTCTAATTTAGTTGATGTTAAATACATATGTCCACCAATAGTACCACCAATTTGATAATATAAAACACTATCACTTGCTCCATTAAAATAATTAATACCACTATTTGTTGTTAAATTACCTGTTATTAAAGTCGTGCCATTAACTTGTAATTTTTGTCCTGTATCTGTCGTTTTAGCTATTAAAAAATTTCGTGCTGGACTTACTCTTACAACCTCTTGTACATTGCCTAAACCTGCATCATAAACTCCAAATAATATTGGACTTGCCGTTGTAGATCCGTTAAATATACAAAAGTCACGATCTGCACTACCCTGGATAAAATTGTTTGTAGCCGTTGAAATACCTAAACCAGCGCGCTTTGTTGGGCCGCTTTCGGCGTTATCAATGCGCAAAGAAGGTGCGCTTGCGCTTACTATCTGCACGCCATTGTCGCCAGTTGCACTTGCCACAACTAATTTGCCAGATCCAACAGTTGAAGTGCCAATTAATACTTGGCCCGTTGTCTTTTTAACTGTTATTGGCTGAATTGCACCAACTACATCATAAATTCCAAAATCATTTGCACCAGCGTTGTAAAACGCACCTAAACGCCATAAACCTACACCGCTATTAATAAAAGCTATCCTAGTATCATTTGTCGCTGTTTCTTGCTCTAATTGTACAACTGTATTTTGATTGTGCTTAACATCTAGAGCTGTACCAGGTGTAATTGTACCAACTCCAAAATGGCCATTTACAGCGTCAAAAAATAGATCATTTGATCCAGTAATTGAGCTGGTACCGTTCCAATATGTTACTTGGCCATTGGCACCCGTTCCCGTTACCGTACTGGTACCAGGGCCACCGATTAGATCCCAGGTTGTACCGTTGTCGCGGTAAAACTCAAATGTATTTGTACTTACAAAGATCCTACCAATAAAACCAGCTGAGGGCCTATTGGCTAACGTATCCGCGTAAAACGCTGGCGTCTGTCTTTGGTTTAATATGGATAAATCTATTGCTGGCATTATTGATTGTAATTTTTCTTAACTGTTACTAGGTTATTAAAACCCCCTGAATTAATAAAGTTTGCAAAAAAACGGCGCGTTGTATATTCCCCCACGTTGCCTTCAATTTGTAAACTTTGATTTTGTTGCAGTGTTACGTTTTCAATCTGTACGGCATTGGTGCCGTAATTAATAAATAAAATACTATTACAGTCGCTTGTAACGTAACCGCTAAGGTCATACGTTGTAAAGTTTACGTCGTATCTTATTAATTCCGCTGTTACTTTATAATCGGCCATTGTTGTTTTATTAAAGGTGAAATGAAAATTAAATAGTGTAAGGAACGCCTGAACGCTTTACGCCGCTAACCTGGTTAACGTAAAAATTTTGGTATTGATTTTCTCTACTTTGCTGCTCAGCTAAAGCTTCGTTAAAACTTTTTAACTGCTCAACTATTGTAGTGCTTTCAGTTTGTATTTGCGGCTGCAATAACAAACTTGGTTGCGCTGGTTGGTCTGGTGTACCTGGTGAAGTAGTTAATAGAGGGGCTTTTTTTCTCATAAAGAAAAAATAATACGCCGCCGCGGCCGCCACTAATAACATTAAATTTTTATTGCTCATATTTCAAACATTGATTTTTCGTAATCACTTAATAAGTCCGCTGGATCTGTAATAAACTCACCTTTATCCAGTGGGCCTATTTCAATAGATCCTTTTCTTTTTCTAGTAGCTGCGTAAACAATTACGCCAGCTAATAAAAGTAATATTAATAAACTGCCCTTTTGTTTCATTTTAATAGTTTTTTAAACCGCTAACATATTTTATTAACTGGTTCACCTGCTCTGCACTGAAACGATCCGCTGGCCAACTTAATGGGCCGCCACCTTGCAACCAGTTCAATAGATCCTTACCTTTAGCCTCGTTAAATTTATGCGCTAGGTAACTTACCTGGCTTTTAGTTTTTAACTGCTTAAATACGCCTAAAACAGCGTCGAAATCATCATAAAAATATCCTGGTGCATTCCAAATTGTATTAATAAACTTTTGCACCTGGCTATTAGTAATGATCGTTGCGCCACCTTTACGCCAATAGTTTGGGTTCCATGGGCTGCCTGGGTTGCTTGTCTGCTTTTCAATTTCTAACTCCTCGCTACTTTTTTGCAGCCCTACGCTTTCTAGTATTGGTTTAATTACTTTAGTATAACCAAAGTAAACCACTACCAGGCCAATTATTAGGCTGCTATTGTCTTTTAAAAAATTACTCCTGGCCATTATAACATAAATAATAATGAACTTAATTTAGCGCTTGACATTGCATCTAATTTTCTTAAATGCTCAATAGTTACGCCTTTGCTCATTAATGATTGTAAAATTTCTACTGCTTCTGCTTCATCACCTATTCCCGCTATTGCTGTTGGCGTGCCACCTTTTGTGATCATTCCGCTAACTAGGGCCATTACGCCAGCAATTAATGTTTCTTGTAATTGTGGGTTACTCAACATTTGATCAATAGGGCTTTTTGGTGCTTCTTCTTCTTCTTCCATTTCGTCCATGGCTTCAATGGCTGCAATTCTGCTTTGCAACATTTGGTTTTGTTCAATTAGCTTTTCTAGTAACATCTCAGTTCTAGGGCTACCGACGCCAGCCATTTGCTGCATTGGCAAATAAGATTGTGGCCTATTTAGCTGAAAAGAAATACTGGTAAGAACTGGGCTAACTTCTTTTTTAGTACGGCCCCTACCAGTAGTTCCTTCGCTAATAACTTGTATTAAATACGGGTTGTAATTTTCTATATTATTGCGGAGCTGTGTTAAGGCGTTTACAAGTTCCTGGCGTCCGATTTCTTTTTCGCCAGCAAAATTGTATCGTAAATATTGTGGCGTTGGGTTAACGCCAGCATATATTTTATACTCGCTTCCGTCTGCTGCATCATAAAAATTTATGACTTCATCAATAGTAAATATTTCGGGCCTAAAAGCTGCCATAATATAAAAATTTTACAAGTAGTAATAAACGCCAAAACTATACGCTACGTTAGTAGTTGCTAGTGCTGACGGTAAAGATACAAAAGATTTTGTCCAGCTAATATCAATATCGTTCATACTAGGCAATTCAAAAACAAAAGGTGTTGTTGTACCTTCCTGGATATTGTTTAAGCCTAGTATTGGAATATTATATATTAATTGCAAATCACCCTGGTACAAAGTTAAAAATGACTTTTTAGCGTCCGCAACTGTAACTGGTGTTGATCCAGTTAAAGGCGTTGCACTAATTGCGCCAGCTACATAAACTTGTACAGCTTCAATCTTTGCATTTCTTAACTGTGGTAAATCAGGAAAATAGAAACGTGTAAGTGTAGATCCACTAGGTACGTTTATTTCGACTGCTTCAAACCGTTTGATACGCATATCTTAAAATTAATAAATTAAAAAAAGTGCCGGTAATGTCCGACCGGCGGCGGCGGCGTTTAAGGCCCGCCAGGCACATATTATTAATACTATTTAACAGTAGTAACATTTTGACATAAGATACCGCGCTGAATAACACAGATAAAGCTATTTGATAAAACTGTTGCTGGCGCACCATTTGCAGTTAACTGGAAATTGATGTTAGCCGCACCGTTCATCACAATACCTGGTTCAACTGGGTAAAAAGCGTCTTGGCTTGCTGCCCACTGATCCACTGGGAATACAGTTTGTGCAGTAATACCTACGCCGCCTTGTGTTTGTGGCACAAAGTAGTGGCGTAAAACGTCCCACGCTGGTAAAACTTGCTCGTTGTTAATTGTAAGGTTCAAATAACCATTGTAAATACTCCAAAGATCATCATCAGTTGCCGAAGTAAATATTACGCCATTTGGATAAGTGTAAAGCGGCGCTTTTGTATTTGTAGAGTTACCAACACCAATTAATACTGCAATCTCAGTTGTAATAAAAATATCTTGTAAGTTTAGACGCTTTTCGTTTACGCGGCTTGCACCGTTTTGCGTGTCGTTTACAAGAACTGGAATATGATAGTTAGCAATAGAAGTGCTTAACGCTACTTCACTACGCAAATATGATTGCGTTAATTTTGCGTGATCGGCTGAATAACCTAAACCGCGCACTAGGGCTTTCGCATTTTCGAAAACCATTCTAGAACCCATTTGTGATGCCATTTGTTATAAGTTTTTTATTTTTTTAAT
>Ga0247723_1001533_pt1 | contig 13417 bp, 20 predicted proteins | sample MSEWelMarce5H_FC_FD_189079 | JGI IMG/M metagenome (GOLD analysis project Ga0247723, IMG submission 189079) | Subsurface sediment microbial communities from gas well in West Virginia, United States - MSEEL Well Study Marcellus 5H_FC | ecosystem: Environmental > Terrestrial > Deep subsurface >...
TCAAGTCTGGGTCGGCGACAAGGAGCGTAATCGAAAGCCCAAGAATAGACATCTATCAAGGATTCGCAAAGTCAAAGACCTCGCAAGTAGTGTCAAAGATAACGATAAGCAAGAATCCCCAGAGTTCGGGTTCATTAAGCGGCGGAGTTATGACAGTCCAAAAGACGGCAAGTCTTGGAAAGCTCGGAACAAAGCTCTCAAGCGAGGCGGGAAAGGGATTCGCACAAATTCCAACCCAAATAAAGCCGACTGTATTCTCATCTCCTTCTATGCCATCTAAGATGTCAAGTCCGACAATATCTCTTCAAAAGACTGAAAGCAAGACGATAATGAAGTCAGCATCAGTTCCGATAAGCACACAAAAAACCAATATGAAACCGATATCAATCTCAAGGCAGAGAACCGAGCCATTCGGAAACCAGAAGACATATACTCAGTCTATTTCGGTATCCGTCCAGAAAAGTTCCTCAATCTCAAGGCAATCGTCAGTTTCGATACAGAAACAAGCAACAGTAGAGAAACTAAAACCCATATCAATCACTACGCCAAAGCAGACTTCAAGGGCTATGATGCCTCCAAAAGTGGCGATAGTTCCAAGAATGGGAGGAATTGGAGTATCAAGTTCCTCAGGAGGATTGAGGACTTTCAGAAGAATGTCTGACTTAAAAGTAGCATCGCCGAAGAAAAGATACACACCCTCAGTCGGAGGGATAATACTTGGAAGGAGCATAAAGACAGCCCCGAAGGGAAATGTCGGAGTCGGAATAAGACCTTATGTGAGAGGGAAAAGAAAATGGTAAAAATAGTCTTGATTTTAATTGCTTTTCTTCTTTTAGCTAGTCCGACTTATGCACTTACAACATACACGCAGTCAACGGAGACCTCATGCCAAGGCACGATTTGCAATTTGATAGTCTATTCTGGAATAAGATATGTCTATGAGGATAATCAATGGAAGACAGTTGAGACCGTAAAGAGCTTAAAGGGGAAGGGCTTTGAGGCTGTTATAATTTCTGATGATAAGGTTAATTCAATCGAAGTAATAGACTTTAACCTTACAACTTTAATATTTAAAGTCTCGACCAAGGATGATAAGAACCTTGGACTTGAAGTCCCGATAAAAATAGACGAGAAGACAAACTACACATACAAACCACTCGCAAAAGATGTAAAGTCCCCAATTCAGATAATAAAGGTCGATAATACTTTAGACCATAATTATAGCTTTGGGTTCAACTCAACGACCATAATCTTAAACGAGACAAACACGGGAAACATAGGAGATACTATGTCATTAGGATTTGGTTCGACTTCTAATTACGGAGCAGATGCCAGACTGATAATTAGAGCAGAGGGAAGAGTTTTCCTTCTGTGGAACTTGTCAAGCATCCCAGCAGGGAATACAATAACATCGGCTACAATGTCCCTGTTCCTCCATGCCCCGTTCACCGACAGCAGAAATCATACGGTTTATAACACCTCGTTGAATCTGAACGTCTCTACTACTGCTTGGTGTGAAGGCAACGGAGGGACAGATGGAAGTCCAGGTTGTGAGGTTCGTTGGGATAATAAACCCCAACCCGCAGTTTTTCAAAGTTCGGCAATGACTGGGACTACACCTGCATCATGGATAAACTGGACTGTTACTGAGGCGGCAAAGACATCTTATGCCAATGCTACTAATAAAAATATGGCTCTTAGGGTTAACGACATATATGAACACACTGAATATTGTGAAGGCAACGGAGGATGTGTCGGAAATTCAACCGTTTACTGCTCAAAGGAGAACTCTACAGCATCTTGCAGACCGAAGTTGACTATAGTATATGATACGGCTGCTGTTACGACCCCGACCTCGATAAGCCTATTAATGAACGGAACTGGAGGGAACATCTCTGGAGTCTATCCAATCACACTCAACGCATCGGCGACTGTGAATGTGACAGGGCTATTCGTAGAGCTTTATAGGAACGGGACGCTTGTCAGAAATACCACGACAAACTCAGAAAATGTGACTCTGCTCGGGGCGGGATTATATAACATTACTGCTTATTATCCAGGGAATGCGACTTACTCGTCCTCATCGGTTACATTTTGGTTAAATGAATCCTCATTGACTCAAACACTGACTCTGACAAATAACACATCATTAAGCGGGGTCTATCCTTATCCGCTATTGCTCACAGGCAACGGAAACAATACCACGGCTGGTATGTTTAGGAACGGCAGCTCTATATCGAATCCTTATGATACATTATTGGCAGCTGGAAACTATCTATTCACATGGAACACATCTGGAAACCAGAACTACTCATCTGCTACAATATCAAAGACGGTAACCATAAGCCCGAATCCTAACATAGACACATTCTGCGTCAATGCGAATGGGACTACTTATTGTAATGTAAATGCTGGAGGATGTTATGACGGAGGCAGCGGGATTTTGGACGTGCAACAGAGGGGAAGTTACGGAGTTCCAATTAACATATCATGGACAGCGGCTGGAGGGACTAAGAAAATATGGCTGGACTCGACAGACATTACGGCAAACAATAATCTTTTTGTCGCATATCCAATAGGATTTTATCTGCTGAAAGCCAACGCATCCGATGGGAATTATACTTACAACTGCTCACAGGTAGAGCTTAATATATCAAAGGCAAATCCGAATCTGGCAATTACATTTAACGTCTCGTCTCCAGTGGTCGCTGGAACTCCTATATTGATAAACTGCTCAAGTCCGTCTCAGATAACTCCGAATATGTATAACAGCACTAATTCGATAACGATACCTTATGTGTTCTCAACTACTGGACTAAACGGGGTGCATAACTTCACCTGCAACACCACAGGCAACGAGAATTATACCTCTGGGACGGCTAGTAATTCCGTGACTGTCGCTTTGGCTGGGTCATTCATAATAAGCGGAGTCTATGACGAAAATAATTTAACATCACTTCGGTTCGATGCCCAGATATTCAACTCCAGTTTCTCGACATCGGTCACCAATGTAACATCTTACAATAACAATTCAGTCGGCGGGGACGTGACTATTGTAATCTCAGCCAATGGATATGGCACGAGGAGATATTTTGCATCCGTGTCCAATGGGATATATAACATGACAGGATACTTAGTAGCTACAGAGAACGGTCAGAATGTCCAGTTCACGGTCAAGGACTATTTCGACTTGTTAATATCTGGAGCTGACATGACCTTTGAGAGCCTAGTTCCGACATGGGCGAATGTAAGCATGGTTCAGAGCGACACCTCGGGAAAGGCTGTAGTTTTCCTAAATCCATCGGCTAACTATAAAGTCACAGTTACAAAGACTGGATATGCGAGAAAGGAGTTCAACCTAAACCCAGCCCTTGCATCATATACGGTTTACATGACCTCGAACAATCAGCCTGGAGGGAACGCATTCTGGAACTATTACGACAGCATATCTGGAGTATGCAATTATAACAACACTACCAGAAACCTATTCTGCACATGGAACGACACCTCAACCGTCATGGACTCTGTATCATTAAGCGTCACGTCAACGGCGGGAACTTCGACAAGCGTCTTATGCACGAACACAAGCACAGCCTCAAGCGGGAATTTCACCTGTAATTTCGGGAGTATGGCTAACAAGAAATATGACTGGATGATGACCTCGAACTTCGCTGGGACTACAATAAGCCTAAGCTCGGGTTCATGGAAGGATTCCTCAAGCCCCTCGGCTGGTTCTGGCGGGATATTTTTAACCATGCTTATAATAATAGCTGCGGCATCAATTGGTATAGCCATGGGAAGTCCAGTAATCGTAGTCGTCATGACAGTCTTAGGTGTTGGAATATCTGGAGCGGCTGGATTTTTAGACCTAACAGGGGCGATGGCGGGGCTTTTAGTAGGCTTGGCAGTAGCTGGAGGAATATTAATATTTAAAATGAAGTGATGATATGAAAATAATAACAATCTTAATAACATTGCTTTTGGTAATGGGATTCGTTACGGGATTCATGGGATTCTTCGGAGGACTCGCTATCCAATACGGAACGACAATCCCCGAGGACTTTTCAGCTATGAACATGACCTCAACGATGGCGGGAAACCTCAACTCGGACATAGACTCAATACAGAGCAAAGTTGACGAGTCGCAGAATAAAAGCTCAGACTCTATCTTCGGCGGGGCATCTGCTCCATTGGGTCTGGTAAGCGGAGCCTTTGACGCTGGGATGATGGTATTAAACGCCCCTGGTTACTTTGTAGCCATAATAAACGACCTATCGACTGCGGCGGGTCTGCCTAACTGGGTCGGGACGATGCTGATTGGCATAGTGTCCATAATCATAATCGGGGCAATAATACAGTTCATAACAAGCAGGGAGGTTAGTTAATGGTCTATCCGATGGCTAATTTTACGAACATAGGGGAGGCTATTGTCTATGCGTCCACGGTCACAGACGGCGTATTCTGGTCTGCTGTCCTAGTAGGTCTTTTCATAATCTCATTTGCAGGGCTGTCTTTCTTCTCAAGACCGAGCAGGGCATTCGCAGCCTCGGCTTTCTTCATAGGAACACTAGGAGGTTTCATCTGGATACTCGGGGCATTGGACACCCTTCCGACAGTGGTATGTTTTGCAGCCGCTATAGGAGGTTTAATAATGCTCCTGTTCTCGGAGGATTAGACCTTGCAATAGAAAGGTTGATACCAGACTGGCGTATTTCCAAAGTCACATAGGCACTCTCTAAAGCCTAAAATAAACAGCCCGAACAAAAACCAAGTCATCAGTAGAAAGAAAGCCCAGACCCACCATATCTGAAAAAACGATTTTATGTTCTCTAGAATCTGGTTCATGGAAACATTACCTCCCTCTCTCTTCTAACAAACCACATCTTAATCCTGCCTATCAGCGTCCTACACTCTTTGTTAGGATTTTCCTTATTCAAAGCAATACAGTAACCGTGATAGTTCTCCTCGCAGTTTTTACATCTCATTTTTCCATCTCCTCAATCGTAAGTAATATAACCTTATCCTCGTCTATCTCTCCTCGGTTGTTCATATACTCACGCCATCGGTGGCGAACCCGTATTCTAATTTCCTCTATGCATACAGACAATATAACCAACTCCGTTCTTTTCGTGAAACTTGCATGGCGTGACCAGTATGACACCGTTCTTTTTCTCCGTCACGCAACCACACCAATGTTTCATAAACTCAGCTTTTTCAACCTTTCAAACACCCATTTTGCTATCTTTTGAGCCGTATCTTGACCGCCCATGATTTCCTTATAATAATCGTTCAACTCATCTGACCAAATAATCTTCTCCTCTAATTGGGGGGAAATTTCGACATAATCGTATATCTCATCGACATCGAGGACATCTAAACAATCCTCTGTATGTTCGTTTCCTTTAACCAAAAAAATCTTATCCATTTTTAATCACCCAGACAACCCTTTCTCTAACCTCGCCAACGCCCTAAGTAATGCTTGTCCGTTGGTCAGCGATTCGTTCTTTATCAGCACTATTACTTCGACATCGTTGTTAGCCAATTTTAAATATTCAGCCATTTTTAATCACCCTATGCATGACTTTAATGCTAATACAAAATAAGCAACAGCTATCAATGACGGAATTGTCGCACTTAACCAACCAATCCAAAAGTCGTTCATTCCTTGTCAATCTCCTTTAAAACTCTTAAATGGTCATAACAGTCTGAACAGATTATATGAACCTTGTCGAACACTTGAACGGTATAATAAGTCCAACCTCTCGGAGGATAACTCATTCCACACCACTCGCAAGTAGCCATTATTTAAATCTCCTCAGTTCGTATGTCGGCTTACCGCTTTCCAAGACAACGACTATTTCGGACTGGGTGTGGAAACCATTAACATTTTTCGGCAAGTTTCCCTCCTGCGATGTTAAGGCAGATATAGAATCTGTTCCACCTTCGCCCTTATCCGTAGCCGTTATCTTGTATTCTATCTCCCGATAGACTCCCTCTTTGGCGGCTTGTAAGTCGAGCATCTTCATAAAATCCCTCTATTTCCGCAGTCCTTGCAAATCCTGCCCCAATGCTCTGTGTTCCTGTCGCAGAATCCGCAGAATGCCATCCTTGGTTTATCCATCTAAAGACTCCTTAATCTCGTCTGGTATTAATGGACTCTTCTTAATCAAAGCGACCTTATGGCAACATGGTGTATTCCAAGCAGAGTCGCTTTCGCAATTACATACGAAATTCTTAAAGCGTTTGTTGTACTTCACTAGGTATCCGACTAAAAAATAAAGGTTATCCTTCCCCTCCTCAAAGAGCTTGACATCCATATTATTTGCTTTCTTAATCAAATCTGGGCTAATCATAAATAAACTTCCTTAATAGATATGCTATTGGTAACGCAAAAAATAAGAATGCAGCCATGAAAGTTATATACTCTGTCAGTAAAATCATAAAAACACACCCATAATCCACGCTGTTATTAAAGTTGATACTATAATTAAAGTCGCAGAGCTAACCAAATAAAAGCTCTGCTTTAATAGTTGGCTAACGACTTCCGACCTTAGAAATTCGACTACCTTTTGTGTGGTCATTTCAATCCATCCTCCCAAGTGTGCTTAGTGCGTTGGATAGTTGCTTGTCGTTCTCTAATCGAATTTCGTTTGAGTTGGTCATATTAATCACCTTTGATTTATCTCTGCTGTCTTGGTGTTATCAGCATAGGTGTCATGCCTAAACATACTTAACTAAAAGGCTATATAAATACGTAACCATTTGTAATATATATGTTGTAGAATACGTAACCTATAAATACCACCTTCCCCTAAATAAGAATATGAAAACTAATAAATGCCCAAGATGTGAAAATGTATGGGGCGGATTCAAGTTCTGCCCAAAGTGCTGGGATAAGGATAGAAAGGAAGTCAGATTTTAGCATGAACATCAAAATAATCAACAACAAAGTCTTCCTAAAGGATAGGATGGTCGGCACGATAGAGAACGGAGTCTATGTCAAAGAGGTCATACCCAAGAAACATTATCTGATTCAAGGTCGTGGGTATGCAATCGCCAAGGAAGTGGTTGATTTCCTGAGTGAGTATGGTATAGGTCAAGTTATGATTAAAGAGAAGAAAGCTGACGGAACGACTATGAGATATACAACAAGTGTCGAATCGTATAAGAAAGGAAACTTAATCTACCATGAGCCTTTTGAGATGCAGCTTGTCATTCCGCTCGTAAACTTGAAGGTGATATGATGGAATTTCAAAGGAAGATAAACACGATAGGGAAGAGAAAAATAAAAGGCAATATCGGAACACTGGCAGTAACGATACCCTCTGACCTAGTGAAACTAATGGGTCTAAAGGGTGGGGATATTGTAAAGGTTCATGGGACTATAAAGCAGATAACTATTGAGAGATTAGCATGATATGCCAACTGTTCAACCCTGATTTAATCCCGATAGACAAGGAGCTAATCAAAGCTGTAATAAAGAGGGATGTAGGCTGCAGAAAGTGTTTCACGAAAGAGAACCTCCATGTCCATCATATCCTTCCTAGGAGTTCCAGCGGGAAAGACACCATGGAGAATCTTATATGCCTCTGTGCATCCTGCCATAGAAGGCAAGATTTGAAATTTGACCGTTTAAGATACCTAACTATTTTTGAGAAAAGGCAGATAGAGGAGAACATAAGAAATGCTAGGGGTCTGCAATAGCTGCGGAAGGCATGGACTGACTAACCTAGACGGATACTGCTCGACCTGCGACAAAGAGATTAAGAGTCTATAGCATGGAAGATATATCCCCAAGCAGCGAAGAGCTTAAAAGAGAACAAGCCATAATACTTTTTCTAGCGATTATAACAGACAGGATTGGTTAAATGCGATGCCCAAGCTGCAAGAAAGACAGATACTTTAGAAAGGGAAAGGACTATCCATTCGAATGTCTAGACTGCGGCTTTCTGGAGACCGACACCCCATCACTTCTCATGGAAAATAAAGGCATAACAGGGTCAACAAGCCTCAATTGTGGGGGGTCAATTAACCTCAATAAACCTCAATCAATTCTGCCAAATTTAAGCGAATTGCACAATAGAAGTGTAAAATTCATAATAACCAAGGATAATAAAGTCGATTGGAAGAAAAGGAAAGGCTTTAGGGGCTCTATTTGGGATTTAAGATTCAAAGAACACTCTATCGAGAAGGGAACTAATTATCTAGTAGTACATTACGATAAAAGAACAATGATAGACGAAAATGGCTTGTTAAAGAAAGACGAGGAAATCGTTAACGAGCTAGTCGAGATAGCTAAAGAAGTTAGTACAGAAAGCAAGTTCGAGATTAATCCGACTCCTATATTTCACAGGATAGAAGTAAAAAGTAGCTATACGATGGATAGCAAGTTCGTAGAGAGTGAGGCTCAAGTCGTATATAACAGCCCATATAATAACCTGGAACTCAAGGGAAAGAACGCCATACCGAATAACCTAAATCTGACAGAAACATTAGAGGGAGTGAAACAAGCCATGCTATTAGAGATTTACAATAAAAAACTGCATCAAGCCGTATTAGAGGACATGAGGGATACATTGAAAGAGATGAGACCAAGGAAAGAAAGTCCAATCCTAGCCCCTCTGGAAAGTCTGTTGAAAACAACAAAAGGACTGGTTGAATGTATAAAATAGAAAAGAACGGATGGCTGAACTGGAATCGTAACTGCCCAGACTGCAAGAGTCACGTTCCAAAGTACAGAAAGACCTGCCCAAGATGCCATATACAGATAAAGACAATACGTGGAAAGGTAATCAAAATATGATTAAATCCTGCGAGTGGTGTGGTAGGCAAGAGCCGAGACTTAGAAAGAAAAGCCTAGGGGGACAGATATTATACCTCTGTAAGATGTGCAGAAACAATAGAGGAATATGCCCCTCATCTGTTATGGTGACAACATCGGGGAAGGCTATGCAATCGTTCTAAGAGAAGTTAAGGAACGGTTAATAAGCTAATTTCGATAAGGAAAAATAGATATTAAAAACTATATGGTGTAAAATATGCGATTGATAATATATATTGTAGCCTATGTGATTCTTCTCTCGGTCCTAGGAATAGCCGTAGTTACGGACACGGTTAACATAGACGTTGGAGTTGTAAATAACGACTATCATTCATGCACAAAAGCATTCGACCTCAGATGCGACTTTTATCTAGAGTATGAAGGGGAGAATCTGATTAACATAACAAGGACAGACGATTGTATCTACCTGTCTAATTTCTCTGGATGTTAGTTTTTTATCCTAGCGAAAACAATAATAATCATGGAAGATAGGAAGAAACTCACAGCTTTCATGCTAATTCTTACAATGTGCCTCGGACTTGCAGCGGTCTCGGTGAGTGCTGATAACATAATATACACGACAGACCCTTCATACTCATACTGCATAAACACGACTCACTCATCCAGCCAATGGACATACTGGGACGACACGGAGACGCCCGAATTATGGGACACTCATACGAAGAACTCTACCTGCTCTTTGGGATGCAACTCAAAGACTGGAACCTGCAACGCATATCCGACAGGCTTTGAAATCCTATTCCTTCCAATCTTAGCTCTCATATTCTTCTATTTCTCGACCACTCTAAAGGAGGGAGATTGGGCAATTCAGATGCTCCTCATATCCTCGGCTCTTTTCATACTCATAGTCTCGGTCTCTACGGCAGAGTTAGCCCTCCAGGCAACCCCAATCTTCCCGATATATCTTTTGGTGATAACCGTGACGATAATAGTCATCTTCTACTATTTCATTAAAATCATAGTGAGAATTCATGACATGATGGTTGGAAAATGAAATCAGAATTTATAAGGGTTCACCCACTAATAGCAAAGAACATAAAGACTGTAGCAGAGACTCTCAACATACCCTCAAGTAACGCATCAGTAATCGTATTCTACGGGCTGCAGAAGAAGAGTATGTGGGACAAGACTTTCCCAGAGGCAAAGGTCGATTATGTCCGCAAAGAGACCAAGAAAGCAATAGCGATGACACTTTAGTGTATCACTTCTTTTATATAGCGACTAGAAGACATTACTATTGTCACCAAGAACGACTCAATGATGCAAAACTCGAGTTGTGATATTTATGAAAAACAGAAAAGGAATGGCAATGGGCGACCTTTCGAGCGTAGTCCTTGCTTTCGTGGTAGTTGCTATAATCGTAGGAATAGGGGCAACAGTTTTGACATCCGTTCAGACAACCCAGACAGCGAACAGCCTAGCATACAACGCAACCTCGTCTGGATTGACAGGAATTGACACATTCGGTGATTGGCTCCCAACGATAGCAGTCATATCAGCAGCAGCCTTGGTTATCGGATTGATTATAAACTACTTCAAGTAGTTTAGCCAAGAAACTCGGTAGTGCCAGTATCCACTCTGGCTTTTCTTTTTCTTATTCTCTCTTTCAAAGAATCCTTTATCTTCCTGTAGAGGTCTGACCCCATGGCTCCAAGGAAACCGCCGAGTATCCCAGTGACCCAGCTAACATCTACGGAAATACAATCGGCTCCCTGCAGATGCAGTAATAATTCACCTGCTCTTTTGTCGCATTAAGATATCCAGCACACGCTGTTTTAGTCTCAATCGGAGAATATACGACCAATAACAGGAAGAACACTACCCCTGTTATTATACACGCAAAGAAGAAAAGTACTACGTATTCATATTTAAGAATCACTCTTCCCACCCCCTAAAATCACGGCAATTATAAGAAGACTCATACCTACCAGGACAAGGGAAAGACCGATAGTATGCCCAACCTCGGGAGTCATATTGAAGAATATGTTCGAGTCCGACATCTGGTATCCTATGCCTGTCTGCTCAAGGAACAGGTTCATTCTCTTCATGTTGAAAGCGGCATCTAAATCATGCCAACCAAAGAGAATAAGTATCACCCCGCAGACCATGAGACTAGCCTGTATGACCTTCATTCTATACATCCTCCCATGTCCTCAATCGTCTTCCTAGCTGGATGGACATATCTCGAAGGAGTCCTGGCATCAGTCCAGCCGAACCAAGCCATAAGCTCGGCGTCTGAATACCCAGCCTCACGAAATCTCTCAGCTCTGGTATGGCGGAAGAGATGTATCCAGGCATTGGGATTGGTAACCTTGACCATGAGATAAACCTTATGGGCAGATGTCTCATGGTTGGGATGGTAGAGGAAAGGAAACTCTGTCTCATTATCCTTTAGGTAGTCTATGATAAACCCAAGGAACGGTGTGCCTAGCTTGACCTTAAGAGTGTCAACCCTGGGGAGAACCATCTTCCTTGGGACTTTCTCACGCTTGACCTTTAGATAGAACCACTCGCCCTCTATCCACATATCGTCTTTGTGCATGAAGAAAGGCTCATTCCTTCTAGTCCCGAAGATATAATACAGAGCAATGAGAGCCTTATCTCTCTTGGTTGGAGCCTTCTCGACCATGTTAGTTATGTCCGAGGCTGTGTAAACGTGCCTGTTTTCCTTTGGTACGGCTATCTTTGGCATAATAAAAACACTCTTTTAGTATTCTCCTTTAAAATCGGAGAGTTATATACGTTATTATATGTATTAAACTATTGTAATTGTCGGAGAGTTTATTACTGCTTAGCATGAATCTATTACTATTAAGCATTAATCTACTCATCATCCCTCATCATCTCCTCCATTATATCCCAATTCTTTTTAATCCTGGCTGCCCTGTCCTTTCCAGCTCCTAATCTTACCTGTATCTTGGTGTAATCCAGCTCACCGTCTGTCTTGAATTTCTCAATGTCTTTCCTTATCTCCTTTGCAAGTTCTAGGTCTGTCTTCTTAGCCTTCTCCTTCTTGTTAATCCTTTTCTCAACCGTGTCCATCCTCTCTGCTAGTTGCTCTGAAAGTTCGACTTTAAGCGGCTCATAGCGTTCTATGAAAGCGGGGTTCGGCTTTGAGATATAGAACCTCTCGACCTTCTTGCTCTCGAACCGTGGATACTTCTTATAGACCTGCCCATCATACGGGTTAGGCTGCAGCTCATGGGGCTTGACAGCGACCTTCATTTTCTCATAGTCAATATAAAGCACCTCGATATAAGAGTGAAACAGCTTTCTTGCCTGGCTATCTACCATGGTCATATCAGGGACGCTAAAGACGACACCTATGTTCATGTGTCTGAATGTCTGGAGTATATACATCGTAATCTTAGACAGCTCTGAATACCAATCACGGGAGCCGACAGCAACCCCTGCCTCATCGAACAGAACCATACTCCCTCTCTTCAAAAGCCCAGAACGTAGTATCCTATTTAGGTCAGCGGCGTTCCCCATGGCTACTCTTGACTTTATGCCATTTTCTATGATGCAGGGCATGAAAGACGGGTCAATAAGTTCGCAGATTCTAGCCCCAGAATAAGACTTCCCGCCCCCTGTCTGACCTACTATGACGCATAGCCAGTTCTTATTCTTCTTGTTAATCCTGTTCTTTTTGCGTATTATCCAGCGGTCAAAGTAGTTCCTTTGGGAGTATATCGCCGCTCTTTCCTGTGCTTTTGTCTGCATCATAATCTGTGTCATCCTCATCCTCCGCCCAAACAGTATCCTCTCCAAGGAACCTCTGCCTTTTAGCCAGTCTCATAAGTGCCTTAAACTTGTCATTGTAGAGCCTGGAAGTAGCGTTAGCCATCCTCTCGTCCTTTCCTTTCATTGAATCGGACAGGCTCTCAAGATTCGCAATTTCAGCCAAGTCCCCTCTCAATGCCTTTGCATAGTCATCGTCAATCCACGGACAGAGGAACACATCAAAGACATCAATTCCGTCCCTCCTCCTTTCGACTGTATCCGCAGCCGCTATCCTGTCCAAGTGTTTTAGGATAACCTTGACGAATGTGTCTATGCCATGGCTTTTATCATCCGCTATGGTATCACCGAGGAATTGCTAAACGAATTATTGACGGTCACATTCAGCCCTATCTGGCGTAGTGTCTCAACTATTATGCGAAGTGACTGCATGGCGTTATCCTGGTATTCTATGCTCTTATTGAGCAGCTGACCCGTAGCATTCAAGACTTGAGTGCTTGAGTACGTGACCCCTGCATTGACAGTCTGCAATTTGACATATCCATCTACGGCGGCATATATGATTATTGCAGCGACTATGCCAGTAATTACAGTCGGAAGAATTGCCCTTAATTTCTCCCACTTGTCCTCGTCCCTCCATTTGGCATCAGCAGCCTCGCTCTGTATGACCTGCCATCTCCTGTCAGAAATCTCAGAAGTGACTCCCTTATATGCCTCAGTTCCCAAGTGCATTACAGTCTTCATGTCAAGAACCTCAAAGACATCCTTGCTTATCTCTCGGAGATAAATCTTGAATTTCTTTCCGCCAAGCGAGACTATATGCTCAAAGGAGGG
>Ga0247723_1001534_pt1 | contig 13413 bp, 13 predicted proteins | sample MSEWelMarce5H_FC_FD_189079 | JGI IMG/M metagenome (GOLD analysis project Ga0247723, IMG submission 189079) | Subsurface sediment microbial communities from gas well in West Virginia, United States - MSEEL Well Study Marcellus 5H_FC | ecosystem: Environmental > Terrestrial > Deep subsurface >...
TTGTGGTTATTACAACTACCACAGACCAAGTGAATATGTCATTGTGGACGATTTGGAAAACTCAATCAAAACAGCATATGCCATGATTGAAAAACTTGGATATGAAAAACATGAATATGAATTCGATAAAGAATTCATGAAAAGTAGATGGTATGTATAAAAGAAAAGGGTCTAACGACCCTTTTTTTATACTTATAACATTATAAAAAAAATGGGGTCATTGACCCCATTTTTTATTTAATAACCACTTTATCAGTCTTGATTGATAGGGTATATTGTTTACCCTCAATCACATTCCCATTAAGGACTTCTTCTGATATTAAATCTTCAACTTGGTCCTGAATAGCCCTTTTGATTGGACGTGCTCCGTAGGTATCATCAAAACCAACCTTGGAAATGTGAGATACCAACTTATCATCAAACTTAAATACAAGTTTTAATTCACCCAAACGTTTCATTAACTTTGTCAATTCAATATTAACGATTTGTTTGATGGATTCTTCAGTCAAAGAATTAAACACGATTGTATCATCAATACGGTTCAAGAACTCAGGTGAGAAGTAGTTTTTCATTTCCTTCTTCAAGATTTCTTTTTTCTGCTCTTCGTTAGAATAAGCGTTACTTGAGAAACCAATACCTGTTCCAAAATCTTGAAGTTTTTTAACCCCGATGTTTGATGTCATAATAATCAAACAATTCTTGAAGTTAATCTTTCTACCCAAAGAATCTGTAAGGTGACCCTCATCCAACATCTGAAGAAGTGTATGGAAGATTTCTTTGTTTGCCTTTTCAACCTCATCAAACAAGATTACTGAATAAGGTTTGTTCTTAACCTGTTCGGTTAATTGTCCCCCTTCTTCATAACCCACATAACCTGGAGGGGAACCAATCAAACGAGAGATGGTATGTTTCTCTTGGTACTCACTCATGTCCACACGGATAAGATTATCCACCGAACCAAAGATTTGTTTAGCCAATTGTTTTGCCAAGTGAGTTTTACCTACACCTGTTGAACCCAAGAAGATGAACGAACCGATTGGTTTATTTGGGTCTTTGATACCCAAACGATTTCTACGAATTGCTTTGGCAATTTTGGTAACCGCTTCTTCTTGTCCAATTACATCTTGTTGTAAAGATTTCTCCAAACCAACCAAAGATGTTTTATCATCAGTAGACAATTTGTTTACAGGAATCTTGGTCATTGAAGATACAACCGTCAACACCAACTCAGGGTCAATCTCTTTACGGTTTGCCGCTTGTTCTTCTTCAAACTTTCTCTTTTCAAGTTCCAAACGGTCCAACAATTTCTTTTCTTTATCACGAATTGCCGCAGCTTCTTCAAATTGTTGAGACTTAACAACATTGATTTTTTGTTGTTGAAGTTCTTTAGCCTTTTGACGTAGAATTTCAATTGATTCAGGAACTTTAACTTCCACCTGAGAACGAGCACCAACCTCATCCATGATGTCAAATGCTTTATCAGGGAACTCACGGTCAGTAATGTAACGGTCAGCCAAGCTCACACACATTTCCAATACTTCAGGTGAGTATGTTACTTTGTGGTATTCTTCATACTTGTCTTTTACGTTGGTAATAATCTTCAGGGTTTCTTCTTTATTTGGAGAATCAACCACAACCTTTTGGAAACGACGCTCAAGAGCTCCATCCTTTTCAAAGTTTGTACGGTATTCATCCAAAGTGGTTGCTCCGATACATTGGATTTCACCACGAGCAAGAGCTGGTTTGAAAATGTTTGAACCGTCCATTGAACCTGATGAATTACCAGCACCTACCAATGTGTGGATTTCATCAATAAAGATTACAATGTCAGGATTCTCACTCAACTCTTCAATAATCACTTTCATACGTTCTTCAAATTGTCCACGATACTTTGTACCGGCAACAATTGATGTTAAGTCCAAAAGAACAATACGTTTGTCTTTTAGGTTACGAGGACATTCCCCGTTGTAAATTTTCATGGCAAGACCTTCCACAATCGCTGTTTTACCACAACCTGGTTCACCAATGATGATTGGGTTGTTTTTCTTTCTACGAGAAAGAATTTGGGCAATACGATTAATTTCCATCTCTCTACCAATCACAGGGTCCAATTTACCCTCGGCAGCCATTTTGATTAGGTCCTTTGAGAAGTTATCTAAAACAGGGGTTCCACCTGATTTACGTTTTGACTTCTGTGTACCTTCGTTGTTATCAATAGAATCTATCATAGTCGTTTTTATTTATGTTACAAATATACAACTTCTTTACCAAAAACCAACACTGACAATTTGTCAGTATCATACGACATTATGTCATAATATTTGATTTGGCACAATTTTGTATTTATGTTTTACAAAGATAAACAAAAAAACTAAAATAAAAAAATATGTTTGACTTATTTGGAAACAACAACAGAAAATCTCTTAAACAGATGATGGATGAGATTAACGAAATGTTTGGCGATTTTGACCCTAACTTCAGAAGTTCTTTGGAACATAAAACTGAAACAGGAACCCACGAAGGTATGGATTGGGAAAAAGAAACTTTCTCATCCCCTGATGGTAGAATTACTTACATAGTAACCACAAGTTCTATGGGTTCACCTAAAAAACAAAGAAAAAATGGAAGTTCTTTGGAATCATTAAAACAACAACTTGATAAAGCGGTTGAAAAAGAAGACTTTCATTTGGCAATTTATTTGAGAGATAAAATCAAAAACTTTGAAAGAGACCAAGAGGAAATCAAAAAAGTTGAAGATGAACTAAAAGAGTGTATCGAAAAACAAGACTTTGAAAAAGCAATTGAACTTCGAGACCAATTACGAAAAATGAAACCCTAATAAATTAACCCTCGACTAATCTCGGGGGTTTTTTATATTTATGATATTATGGGAGTAAAACATCAAAAAATCGAAGGTACTAAAATCATCAATGAGATTGATTCTACCAACTTAGTTAAAACAACTTATGATACTGCTGATAATTCATTAATCGCCGAATTCAAAAACGGTACTCAATATGAATATGAGAAGGTTCCACATGATGTATATGCGGCATTTAGATTGTCAGAATCACAAGGAAAATTTTTTAACACAAAAATTTCTAAGGTATATAAATACAAAAAATTACCTTAATCAATTTCGTAGTATTTATTAAAGATGGATAAGTACTACGAAATATTATCTTCTTTTGGTACACATAATGAGTTAAACCAAAAAATATGGGATGACGCGGCAGGTGATACACCAAAATTAAAACCACAAATTAGAAAGGCATTGTTAATGATTGCCGGGGAATTCATGGATTTCTTGGGTGAAGATTTGTTTGTGGATGATATAAGATTTACAGGTTCGTTGGCAAATTACAACTGGTCAAAATTTTCTGATATTGACCTACATCTATATGTTGACTTCAATCAGTTTGATGATGAAGATAAAGAAGTATATAAAGAACTATTCCAATTAAAGAAAACATTATTTAATACAACACATGATATTACCGTAAAAGGTTATGAAGTTGAACTTTATGCTGAAGATATCAATGAAAAACACTTTTCAACAGGAGTGTATTCAGTTCTTTTTGATGAGTGGGTTGAAAAACCTGTTAAAGAAGATGTTAAAGTTGATAAAGAAATGTTAAGAAACAAAGCTCAATCAATGATGAATAAAATTGATTCAGTTATGGAAGCTGCCAAAGAAACAAATTATGACGATGCTGTTAAATATATTGACAGTTTTAAGGAGAAATTAAAAAAATATAGGAGTTCAGGATTGGAAAAAGAGGGTGAGTTTTCGTATGAAAATTTGGTCTTCAAAGTCCTTAGAAGAAACGGTTATATTGATAAACTTTTTGATTTCAAAAATAAACTTATGGATAAAGAATTATCAATAGAAACTAAGAATACAGAATAATTCAACAATTTAGTATTATTCGTATATTTATATAGTAAAATTATGGCAGTAAGAATTATTTCCGGTTGTACCTCAGGCAATTATGTAGCGGATTTTGGTTTATTACCAGTTATTGGTAATGACGTATATTATTTAACTTTTGCAGGTGATACACCTGGTGGATGTTTTACCGTTGGTGCGGTAACATCATCTGCTTCTACACTTAACGTGTTGACCGCAGATTCATTTGCCAATAGTTGTCCTGATTGTTTGGCGGGAAATCCAACTCCGACCCCAACTCCGACAGTTACACAAACTAATACACCAACAGTAACAGTTACTCCAAGTGTTACAACAACAAAAACACCAACACCATCTGTAACAAGAACTCAAACACCTTCGGTAACACCAAGTGTTACGGCAACTAAGACTCAAACACCTACAGTAACACCAACTAACACTGCAACACCATCAGTTACACCAACTAAAACACCGACAAATACACCTTCGGTAACACCAAGTGTAACAGTAACAGCAACTAAGACTCAAACACCTACGGTAACACCGACTAATACTCAAACACCTACGGTAACACCTACATTAACAAGAACACCAACAGTAACACCAACAAAAACAGTTACACCAAGTGTTACTGCAACTGTAACAATAACACCTACTAAAACGGCAACTAATACTCCAACACCTACACAGACACCGACACCTACACCAAGTATGTTTGCATTGTCAGCGGGTACTGAGTATTTTGAATGTCAATGGTGTCCAGGTGAAACGCCAACATTAGAATCAGTACCACACGCTATATACTCAAACGCACAAGGAAGAAGTGTAATACAAGAAAATTCAGTAGCATTGGGTGGATTTAACGGACTAAACTCATAACAACACAAAAATAATATAAAAATGGCTGACTTAAAACCAATAGGAAGTGAAAAACTTCAAGGACAAGAAAAGATAAACAGAATTCTTGAAATCGCAAGATACAAAGAAAACACACCATCAAACTTGAATGAAACTTCAAGGGTTGAGTTTGAAAAAGTATTAGCTGATGGAAATCAGTATGAAATCGTAAAAGAAAAATCTGGTTACGTAATAAAGAAAAATGTCAATGAATCTTTAGAGTACATTGAACCAATGAAAAATAGAAAATTCTATAGTTCATACGGTGCGGCTCTTAAGAGATTGAATTTGATTGCCGGTGAGGTAAACAGACTAACTGAAAGTGAAGAAGAAGTTTCAATGTTCAATTTAGGTGAACAAAAAAAATTCACATTAAAGACTCCTAAACCAGCGATGCCTGCTCCAGCACCTGAAGTGGCTCCCGAACTTCCAACACCTCCGGCAGCACCTGAGGCAGGTTCAATGGATGCACCATTAGATGACGCATCACTTGATGGTGGTGAAGAAATGGATATGGATATGGACCTTGATACACCTGAAGGTGATATGAGTGCTGATGAAGAACCAATGAATGGTGAGGAAGAAGAAGTTACTTTCAAAACAATTCAAAAACTTACAGGTAAATTGGGTCAGAAAATCAGAATGATGAATGATTCAGTTGGAATGACTTCTGAAGATGTTAAGTATGTAATAAATTCAGTATTGTCAGCATTGGATTTGAGCAAACTTGACGAAGAAGACCAAGAAGATATCATGGCAAAATTTGAAGAAGATTCAGAATCTGGTTACGATTCAGATATGGATATGGGTTCAATGGATGACGAAGAAGATATGGATTTGGATATGGACATGGATATGGACATGGAAGAACCTGTTGAAAGTGAAATGTATGAAGGTGATGAAATGGAAACTGAAATGGCTGAAGAAGACAAGGTTCATTCAAAAATCACTTCAATGATGGATGAAATTTTTAGTGAATCAAAAGTTGATAAAGTTTTGACTTCTTATTTCCAAGTAACTGAATCTGAAAAGAAAGAAAAGAAACAAAAATTGAACGAGTCTAAGAAAGTTGCTGTTAGCTCAATCAAAAGACTTTCAGAAACTATCGAACAAGAATTAGCTGCTGAATTTATCGTAAGAGAAAATTCAAACTATAAACTCGTTGGTAAAACAAACAAGAGTAACTTGGTGTTTGAACACAACGGAGAACAAATCAGAGTAACTCCAAAGGGTGAAGTTCTATGAGTCATTTAATCTATATTAATGGACTTGGTCCAAACTATAGAGGAGATAACATGTATGAATTTATCTTTAGTGATGAACTTGATGTTTGGGGAGATGAGTGGGATGCAAAACCAGCACATGGTTACCCACAACCACCTGAATTGAAATATATAAAAACGGTTGGAACGTTGAAAAAAACAACAATCCAATTAGAACTTATACAAAACTCCGATTTTATGGGAGTAACAGACGCGATGGAAGATATCATCGCGTTAGCCTGGGAGAATGATGAAAGTTGTGAAAATGAGACACGTCTTGTTTTTCGTTTTGGAGACTCCATAGAAAAAGTTAAAGATAAACTGTACGAAAGAGACCTCATCTTAGATTTTGACAAAGAAATCGTTTATGAAAAATAAAATACAACAATTAATTAAAGCTGGATTATCCAAAGAACTTTTGAAAAATTTGTCTGAAGGACAAGTTAATCAATTACATGACAGAATGATTTCTGAACAGGTAACTCCATTACCACCAAAACCATCGTATAAAGTAGGACCTGAAGGTGGTGCGTTACCTAAGTCAGACAAAGGTTATGCAATTAAAAAGAATCAAGACAATACTATTACCGCAACACCAATGGAATCTGAATTGGGTGAAGACGATACATTAGATGTTGTTAATGACCCTGATGCTACTGAAGATGGTATGGGTATGTTTGAAACTGAGATTGGTGAAGGTAAGAAAAAGAAATCAAAATATAATCCTTGGGCTATTTGTACATCATCTGTTGGAAGAAAAGATAAGAAAAAATATGAAAAGTGTGTGATGGATGTTAAGAAAAACATTAGAGAAGGTAAAAACCCACACCAAGTAATAGTCGAAATGGCTTTGGAAAAAATGGTTGAAAAACATATCTCTCCAAGAATGACAAAGAAAGATTTGGTCAATACATTATCAGAACAAGGTATTATTCGTAGACCGATGGCAAATATGACTATGGGTTTTGTAAATGACGGGTTGGACAATCCACTTAAAAATGTTTATTCTTCTAAAAAAGAATCTATGGAACAACAAACAAAAGAGGCTCCAACAAGAGTAAAACCTGGTACTAAAGAAAAAGAAAAACCAGGAAAAATGGACCCATTTAAGAACCCAAAACATCAGCCAAAACCAAAGGCAAAAAAAGATATTGAAGAACAGGCAACAAAAACGGCACCTCCGGTAGTTAAACCAGGTACTAAAGAAAAACCTAAAACTTCAGACCCATTCAAAAATCCAAAACACCAACCAAAACCAAAAGCTTTAGATAAACCAGCAAAGAAAATGGGTACGGTTGAAATTCCTGATTATTTAACTTTTGACCAATTAAAAATTAATTTCAAAGACCAATAATGGCTAATAAAAAAAGAATACATGAAGCTCCAATAGATTATGGAGATAGACCTGAAAGAATGTCACCAGACGTTGAGGGTAAGATAAATAGAGGTGAAACACCTTTATCTAAAAATCCTGCGTTTCCTGATATTCAAGGTGGTCAAGTACCTCAAACATTTGAACAATTAATTGCGTCTAAAAGATTCAAAGATGTTGTTGATAAAGTAAAAAGATATACAGGTCAAGAAAATATTTCAGGTCAAAATGCTTTAATGCAGTTACAAATGGCTATGATGAGAGGAGTTCAAGATTTATTTAGAATTCAGGCTAATCATAAAGAATATTTAGAAAATTTGGCTGTTGATTTAGTTAGAAAAGAAATGGGTGTAAGACCAGACCAATTACAATACGACGCCAAACTTGTTGGTATGGGTGAAATTGATATGGAGGGATTTTCAAAAGAAGGTGAAGAACCTGAAGAAGAGGAAATCGAACAAAACTTCCAACAACAAGAAGAAGATATTGAAGACTTCATCACAGCATTTGAAAGATTTGATATTGAAAAAGCTAAAAGAAGATTTATCAATGCATTAATTCAAGGTTCGTCTAAAAAAGGACATTATATGTTTGAATTAGTTAGAGATGAACTTGATAGAATCGACCCAAGATTATTGAATCTATACGGTGTTGTTATGTCTGTTAATGATTTGATGTATTGGGTATTACCTGACCAAATGATGGATATGATGATGAGTCAATCTGGTGTTGGAGGTAAAGAAGAAGTTGATATTGAAACTGACCCACCAACAGTAAAAGCTCGTGGTTTGTTTTTCCCAATTTTAGTTCATGAGTTAATCAAAGGTACTATGGAAGTATTAGGTACTCAGGGATTACCTGATGACCCAAAACAGGCTGAAATGATTATGGGTTCTACAGATACTTTAGCAAATGAAGTTTGGGATTTAAGACTTGGACCTGTATTGTGGGAAAAATTCTTAACAGCATACCCTGAACGTTTATTTGAAGAAGATAAAAAATTCATACAAAGCTACCTATTTGCAAGATTTTCAGCGTTGTCTGCTGACGAATTTTTCAAATTAGCAAAAATGATTTTAAGAGGTGATGCAAAAGCAACATCTATCTTAGACAGAATGGTTACTGAAATTGTTAATCACCTTAATGAAGTTCACGATGATGACGATGAAGATTCATCTAACTATGGTGATGAAGATGATGACATTGACCCAGATGATTTAAGTGATTTAGATGATTTCTTAGGTAGTTTAGGTATCGACAGGTCCTAACACTAACCTTTTATATGGGTTTTACCAAAGAACAATTATTATTAGAATACACAAGGTGCATTAAAAACACACCATACGCTCTAAAGACGTATCTTCAGACTTATGATAACACTCAGTCAAGATACGTCCCATTAGAGTTATTTCCAGACCAAGTTAATTTGGTTGAGGATTATGAAAATTTCAATGAAAACATTGCGTTAAAATATCGTCAGGCAGGTGTGTCTACGGTAACTGCTGCTTGGGCAAGTAAAAGACTTGTATTCGCATCTAAAAACAGACCTGAAAAGGTTTTGATTATTGCCAACAAATTAGATACCGCTGTGGAAATGGCGAATAAAATTCGTGGTTTTACAGAACAATGGCCTGCTTGGGTAGGTGTTGGATTTTCACCTGATAAAAACGCTGCAAGACATTTTAAGTTATCAAATGGTTGTGAAGTTAAAGCGGTGGCAACATCAAAAGATGCCCTTCGTGGTTATACCCCCACTATGTTGATATTTGACGAGGCAGCGTATATTGAAGCTGACGGTGATTTCTGGGCGGCTTGTATGGCTTCGTTGTCTACGGGTGGTAAAGTTGTGGTTGTGTCAACACCAAACGGATATGACCCAATCTACTATGAAATTTACGAACAAGCCAATCGTGGAATGAACGATTTCAAGATTACCGAGATGTATTGGTATCGTGACCCTCGTTATACTAAAGATTTGTATTTGGTTAAAACAGATGAGATTATTCATTTTTTATTAAACCGTGAAGAATATACTGCCGATAGAATTATTGATTTTTCAGGTCGTGACCCCTACGAAAGAAATTACGATGAATTAAAGGCATATTTTGAATTAGGATACAAACCATGTTCATCTTGGTTTGAGGCGATGGTAAAGAAACTTAAATATGATAAACGTAAAGTTTCTCAGGAATTGGAATGTAATTTCTTGGGTTCGGGTGATAACGTATTTGACTCTAACTTAATCAAAAACATTACAGATAACATGATTAAAGAACCTATCAATAAAATGATGGGTGGTGGACTTTGGATATGGAAAGAACCTGAAATGGGTCACAGATATATCATGGGTGTGGATGTTTCTCGTGGTGATTCTGAGGATTACTCTACATTTCAAATATTTGATTTTGATGACAGGGAACAGGTTGCCGAATATGTTGGAAAACTTCCACCTGACGTATTAGCCGAGATTGCTTACAAATGGGGTAATATGTACAACTGTTTTATCGTAATTGATATCACGGGTGGTATGGGTGTTGCAACTGCAAGAAAACTACAAGAACTTGGTTATAAAGATTTATATGTTGACGGAGTTGATTTTGGAAACAAATGGAAGTATGACCCAAAGGCTGCGGATAAAATCCCTGGTATCAACTTTAACAACAAAAGGGTTCAAATTATTGCTGCTCTTGAAGAAAGTTTAAGACATGGATTACAGGTTCATTCATCGAGACTATTGAATGAAATGAACACGTTTGTATATGTCAATGGACGACCAGACCACATGAAGGGTCAACATGATGATTTAATCATGTCTTTGGCTATGGCTGTGTATGTTTCTGATTCATCATTTTCACAACTTACAAAGGTTACACAACAAGCCAAAACAATGTTGGAGTCATGGACTGTTCAATCACATGAACCACCAAAAGACCAATATTTTAATCCATCAATGCCAAATACGTCTTTCAAAGATAATCCTGCTTATCGAAATCAACCATCACAAAAGGATTATGAACAGTATTTATGGTTATTCGGCGGAATGAAGCGTTGATAAAAATAGAATATAATATAGATTTTCAATATGGACCAAAAAAACTTGACAATATGGCAAAGATTATCCCAGGAGTTAGGACCTAATTCTTTGTTGGGTCAAGACATGCCCACATATAAGTTCGATAAAAAAGAACTTTTAAGAACTCAGGATAAGGCTGAGTATGAGAAACAAAAACTCCAAGCTCAACAAACATTTTATATTGCCAGCCAATGGGCTAAAATTGAAAATAATCTTTATAGTCAGGCGGTTTATTATGAACCAACTCGTTTGGCATCGTATTATGACTACGAATCTATGGAATATACTCCTGAGATTTCTGCGGCTCTTGATACCTATGCTGAAGAATCTACAACTGTAGATGAAGATGGTTACATGTTACAAATCTATTGTGATTCTCCAAGAATCAAAGCTGTACTGGGGGATTTATTTAACAATGCGTTGGATATCAACACAAACTTACCAATGTGGACTCGTAATACTGCAAAGTATGGTGATAACTTTGTTTTCTTAAAGTTGGACCCTGAAAAAGGTGTTGTTGGTTGCTTACAATTACCAAACATCGAAGTTGAACGTATTGAGGTTGGTATGAAAGGTAGAGCTACTTCAGGTTATGGTGGACCAACAGCGTCAAATGCTGGTGTTAAGAGTTTAACATTTACTTGGAAAAACAAACAACTTGAATTCAACAGTTGGGAAATTGCTCACTTCAGATTATTGGGTGACGATAGAAAACTTCCTTATGGTACATCAATGTTGGAAAAGGCAAGACGTACTTGGAAACAATTAGTTTTGGCTGAAGATGCAATGTTGGTTTACAGAACATCAAGAGCACCTGAAAGACGTGTGTTTAAGGTGTTTGTTGGTAACATGGATGATGCTGATATTCAACCATACGTTCAAAGATTTGCACAACAGTTCAAGAAAGACCAAGTGGTTGACCCACAATCAGGAAACGTAGATATGAGATTCAACCAAATGGCGGTTGACCAAGATTTCTTTATTCCTGTTCGTGACCCAGCAGCTCCAAACCCAATTGAGACATTACCAGGAGCACAAAACTTATCAGAAATTGCCGATATTGAATATATCCAAAAGAAACTTTTAACTGCGTTAAGAATACCAAAAGCGTTCTTAGGTTTTGAAGAAGTTGTTGGTGATGGTAGAAACTTATCATTACAGGATATTCGTTTCGCTCGTACAATTAATAGAATTCAAAAATCTATGGTTGCCGAACTTAATAAAATCGCAATCATCCACTTATTCTTATTAGGTTTTGAAGATGAATTGGGTTCATTCCAATTAAGTTTAACTAACCCATCTAAACAAGCTGACTTACTTACTATCGATGTATGGAAAGAAAAAATGTTGTTATACAAAGATGCGGTTGCACCAATTGAAGGTATTGCTCCAACATCACAATCATGGGCTAAGAAACACATTCTTGGATTCTCTGATGAAGAAATTAAATTGGATTTACAACAACAAAGATTGGAAAAAGCGGTATCACTTGAAATTCAAAATACTGGTAACGTTATTACCAAAACAGGTATCTTTGATAACCTTGATAGATTATACGGTAACGGACAATCAGCATCAGGAACAACAGCTCCACCAGCAGAAGGTGGTGGTGATATGATGGCTGATTTAGGTGGAGGAGCCCCACCACCGGTAGAAAGTACTCCACCGGCAGGAGGTGAAACAGCGGTTACACCAGAATCAATTAAAAGAGATATGAATATCATCTTAGAACGTGATAATGTTTACGGTGTGGATGACATTGATTTGGAAAAAGGTAGTCGTTCTTTAGGAGTAATTGAAGAATCTCTTAGAAAACTGATTGATTGATATATTTATAATTAAAACCTACTATGAAATTTGGACAATTAATGAGTAAAATAGAAGAGTTGTTGATTAACTCTTATGTGAATGAAACGGCTAAAATGGAGTTAAAAAACTTCAGTAAATTGGTATTGGAAAACAAAAACGCCAGTAATATGTTTTACATTTACACTGAATTGTCCAAGAAAAAAGGTCTTAGTAAAGAAATTGCTGAAGCATACATCAATGAGTCAATAAAACAAATTGAGAAAATACTTCCAAGATTAAACACACAAAAAATAGAATATTGGGTTCAAAATGTTGTGTGCGAAAACAATTACTCAGACATTGACAATATTGTTTATAGTTCACCAAACAAAATCATGGAAACTGTAACAAGTAAGAAAACTTTAATCGGGTTGTTGAGTGAATCAAGTGAAGTGAAATCTCACATTAATTTACCAATTGAAACTTTGTTAAACGTAGCCAACAAATCTATAAAAGGATTCATCGACAATTTAGATGAAGATTCTAAAAGAGATTTGTCTAAAGTATTAATGACAGAAGATGTGGAACTCTCGAAAGAATTTGATGAATTAAAGTCAAAGACTATTGGTAAATTGAGTAACATCACAGAATCTTTAGATGAGATTACCAGTAAGAAATTACAGGAAACAATCGAACAGATTCAGTCTGATACTTTTTCAAAAATCAATTATGTGAGATTATATAATCTCCACAACAATTTATAATTTACTTATCGTCTTGGTCCTTTTGAGATTGAACGTATTTTGCTTTCAATTTTTGGTTTCTTTTCCAGACACTTTTTTTCTCAAATTCTAATCTTTCACGTAACTTTTCATTTTGTTTCGTTTTGATTACTTTACCCTTAAGGACCTTAAGTGCTTTCTCCAAATTTTGTTTACTATCGATATTAACTTTTAACATATTCTATTAAATAATTCAAAGATACTGAAAAGTTTGACATGATAATTAAAATTGATTAAATTTTATCAACAAATAAATGAATTTTAATATGAAAATTAATGAAAAAAGGGAAAACGGCACGAATCATAGGATTCAGTGATTCAAAAGTGAG
>Ga0247723_1001535_pt1 | contig 13407 bp, 9 predicted proteins | sample MSEWelMarce5H_FC_FD_189079 | JGI IMG/M metagenome (GOLD analysis project Ga0247723, IMG submission 189079) | Subsurface sediment microbial communities from gas well in West Virginia, United States - MSEEL Well Study Marcellus 5H_FC | ecosystem: Environmental > Terrestrial > Deep subsurface > Rock...
CTATAAAACAAATAATTTGTTTTATCTTTACATATTTCTTTACATATTTGCTTTATACCAGAGCGAAGACAAGAAATATGGATTGGAAGAACCAGATGGCGCGGTTGTCGAGCCGCTTGTTGTGAGATTGGGTCCAGCGCCCACAATATTGTTAATTTCAAACACATTGAGAGCACTCGCAAAGTATCGTAAATCAGACAATTGGCCTGCAAACCCACCGTCACGGCACACAAATACATCACCGTAGTTCTGGCGCGGCACATCTACTAAATCCTTACGCGAAGTTAAAACACCGTTTACATAAATGTCTAAAATTCTGTTCTGACCTCGAATAATTACATTTACCCACTTTTTATATGGGATTCCAGAAATGTCAACAGTCACGCCATGAACCGAACCAGCTGTGGGAGTGGTTGTCTTAAGTGTATCCATTATGACACGCAAAGAGGTTGAACCGTCTGTTTCATATTTTACATACAGACCAGGAGCATTACTGTCTAAATTCATTCCGTTTAAAGATAGATCATAACTTCCCTTGCTGAAAATGTGGTTAAATTTATTAGTGTCGCCTGATTTAGAAAATGAAACCCAAACGCTATATGTGAACTCGATTCCGGTTTGTTGATTGGAAGACCATAAAATTGTCGATTTGTTATCAAATGAATTTTGTGGAATAGTAATGGATTCATTTCCACTAATCAGACCTTTTACTAAATATGGTGACTCAGAAGGCTGTAAAAAATACGCCAATGCAACCATTCCAATTCGAAACAAAAACAAAAATCCGATTAGCACTAAAATGATAAATGCAAATTTGGCGACAATTGTATTGGATTCGAGAAATTCAGAGCCAGCATCAACGGCGCTTTTTGATGAAAAATCGCTGAGGGTATCATTGAGATTAGCCTTGATGTTTGAAACTGAATCTGTTATTCCTTGAGTTGCGCTACCCACTGTATCGGAAATTGTATCTGTTATTTTACTTGTATCTGGTAATTGAAGTCCACTTGATTCTGGATTGGCCATATTTTATATATAACTACTATAAATATATTCTATATTTTATTGTGTCGTGATTGGTATAACTCAATGATAATAATTTGTTTATTATCATTTGCTTAGACTTTGACTTATATTAATTAGGCTTGGATACACAATAGGTGTTTTACACCTTTTATATCCGATAAATCGGCGTTTTAAAATAGCTGAAGTTTTGAATACTCTGCTGCGTCTTTATTAAATGTAATTGTTGCACCATAATTACCAATCATAGATTTTACTGAACTCGATATGCCGTTTCCAGACGAATAATGGTCCCAGGCGGTTTGAGGATCAATTGGATATGTATTTCTAACAAATTTTGCTAAATATGCCTTGGGTGTTCCATATTCAATTGAACTGGATGTTGATGGAGCTTCTAATGTAACATTAATTGACTTTACTAATTTACCGTTCATATAAACATCAATGTAGTTGTTGTCCACACTTACAATAACATGTGTCCATGTTTGAATTGGGAAATTGTTGGAAATTGCGAGGGTTTTGTATTTGTCTGCGGTAGATATTTGTCCTGTGCCAGTACCTTCAGTTCCGAAAACAGTATATTCCAAATTCAATATTGGTGATGTATCAGCAAATTTTAGACCAATGTTCTTACTATGGGCGCTTGCGCTTGTGCTTGTGCTTGTGCTTCCTCTAGAAAACAAATGTTTTCCACCTGTGCCGTCAAATTGATACACATACACCCACGTCTCAAATGAGTATCTCACTGAACCTGGGTCAGAGATGTCGCCAGACGGAATTGCGGTTTGTGGTGAACCTAAATCCACCTTCGCCGTCAATGACTGCGAACCTGTGAATACAAAGAAAACCAAATATGTTACAACAATTAATAATACACCTAAAATAATTACTGCCGTGTTCATTATATATTTTTGAAACATTTTATTTTACAATCACCTTCGCTTTTACTATAATCATTGTCTAAACAAACTTAAAAAATTCATAACATATACACTACTATGAATTCACATGAAATAAATGATGTTCGTGCACCTAGCGAATTGAAAGGCGTCAGTTTCTCCAATTATAAAAAGACCGATGTTAAAAATCAATTTATAGACAATATGCTGAAAGGCAAGGTTGAGTCTGCGTGTTATTGGGGCGCCGAGCTTGTTTGCGCGGGGCACTATCTAGAGCTATGGGAAAATATCCTCTATTATTGCGCAAAACACATCCATATTGGTAATCCTAAACTGGTTTGTTATATCGAAAAACGCTTCAATGTTTTTAAACAACTTATCACTGATGGGCAATATCTATTTGAATTGGATCTTCGCAACAACTCAACCATACGCAATTTATTTGCCGAAGTGATTAGTGTTTTGACGTTGTCATCTAAAAAACATAGTTTTGAAGTTATCAAAATAAATAGGGTGGAAGAATTCGATATCACACAAATGACCGAACGGCTAAAGGCACCGAATACTAATTTTATTACCCCCATTTTTATGTCTGGCGACCCCAAAGAGATTTTCATTCCAATGAACGAGTTCGCCTACAATATCTCACAAACCAAGAAAAATACGGTCTTTGCGTGCTATTGGATTGAGTGGGTGCTCGAGTTTGACGCAATGTGTCGCAAGAAAAAGGAGCCTTGTTATTGTGTGCGTCGCGATTTTGTGTCCGTCGAAAATAAACTCACCAGGGACGTAGTATGGTTAATTTGGGATATATTGTTTTATTATGTGAAAGAAACGGGCAATCCATTCTTGGAAAGGACAATGACTTCGCTTTTTACACTGTTTTCGCTTCATTATACGAACGCATGTGGGAAAAAACGTCGGTATATGCTCTATTTTGCGGTGTCTCTGTGTACAGAGAATATGGATACGTCAGTTGAGATGGTTTCAGACAAACGCGTTGTGGAGTTGGCTATAAAAAACATCAACGATATTTATAGTCAAATCAAGAAGAATGAAGTGAGTCCCAATACGGAATATTTGTTTGCGGGGCTGGAGAAACAGACGGCATTTGCGAAATCGATGGAGCGGATGAATATGGTGAATGCAATTTCTATGGGGACCTATAATCCTCATGCAAACAAGGTGGAAGATGATACTGTCTAATTATTTCGGAGGCTGGTATAAATATATCGCATTTCCCGCATAAAAGTAGTGCATAATATCGAGCCACCTGTAATATGCATATGTCGCGATATAATCAACGAAGAATGGGAAAACACCAAAAAACACGAGTATTATAACCACAAACATCAGTCCAAACTCCTGCCGCTTAGCCAAGAGCGTCAACCCCATCATTATGAAAACAATATAATAGAGGATGAAGAGAGTATGCTTTACATAAGTCATAAGCACTTCTTTTTGGGCGGAATAATATTCCAGTCGGTCTGATTTGTTTTTATTTGTTTGAAGACTGTTTATTTCGTCATTAACTAATGCTGTTTGAGATGGTATATCTACTTCAACCATTAAGTATTATACTATATATAGCGTATATATAGTATATAACAAGTGTAAATACTGATTACATCGCAGATGTTCCGCAACGATTGTAAGCATTATACTGGCTAAATTCGCAGGGTGTGTATGGTTGGGCGCCAGCGGAAGTATTCATTGTTTCAAATCCTTGAGCGGCAACTTTACATGCTAATTTGAGAGGGTCATATTTGTCTGCTCCTCCGCATCCTGCTGCAGGGGTGTTCCACGTAATTGTCCGAGTAGAAGGATCATAAATTGCATTTTCTCCAGTAACAGGGGCAGCAGGAACACAAATTTTATTGTATTCGTTAAAAGTTGAACCAACAGGACAGCATTGTGCGCCTATGCATCCTGCGTTTGCACCGGCAGTTGCGTCAGATAATTGGCCACTGGCTAGTTGTTTTGCTCGGTCTGCGTCAATTTCCGCCTGTGATTTTCGATACGGTTGGTCCAATGTAATTTGGTCAAAATCCATATTGCTGCGATTATAAATATCCATATACAACACAACGCAGTAAATCATGCCGACGGATAATATAACAATATTCATGATATCAAGCACCGTGTTTGGAATAATTCCATTGTCGTAAACCTGTTTTATTCCTAAAACTACCAAAAATGTAATGACGGCAACAATCAAAATCAAATTATAGGCATTGTTTTTCTTGGTTTGACTATTAGTCAAATCTACCATTCTTTGTTGGCCTTGGTATGTCTCATCCATTCCATTTTTTTTTGCTTCAAGGCGAGCTTTTTCTCTATCTAACACAATTTGAACTTCGTCTTGGTATGTTAATGTTGTTGGACCAATTGAACTAGTAGCAGTATACAGTGATGTTGAAAGTGCAGCTAAATTTTTATCAAGTGCATTTGTTGCTTCTAACCCTGCTTCTGTGAGAGCGCCAGCACTATTAATAAAATTCTTTTGTAAATCTATTACATTTTTCAAATCAACATAGTTAGCCATAATTATATATAATAACAATAAAATTATAGTGATTCTATCAACAAATCATATTTTATTATCGTGATATGAATATTGCCGATATTAACAATGTAGCCAAAGTAATGGTTCCGACAATTTTTAAATTTGATTGTTCTTCTAAAAAGATTTTATTGTCTTTTAATAACGCAGTAGCTAAAGTATAATCATCTTCTAAAGCATTAATTTTTCCTGTTGTAAAATCATACTTTGAGTTATCATTAGCCATAGTGGTGTATTTTCTATTAATATCAACAATCGCCGCTGAAATATCGGTTGCGTTCTTCATAACTTTTTGTTGTTGGTTTACATAAGAAACAAATTCACCACTTAGATTCTGAAGTTGGTTTTCAATATTTGTATTTATATTTCCGCTTCCGTCTTTCTCTAATGATCTATATCCTTCTTTCATACCAATTGGATTCACAATATTAAAAGACGATTCTGCTTGAAATGGATTGTATCGTGTTGTTGTTGAACCAAATACACGATTTTGAAGGTTAATATAATCATATTCTCCGCTCGTTTGGGCACGTGTGTTTGCCGTTAATGGTAAAAACATTGTGTAGTTGTTATATGACGTAACATTATCGATTTGATAAGTTCTACTAAAAGAAATATCGGTTAGAATTTTGGTTTCATCCAACACTTTTTGTTTTACGTGCAGTTTTGAATTAAAGTTATTTCCAGGTTGTTTTGGTAAATATGTTGGTTGACCCGTACCGAATATACAACCACCATCTACTTCATACACATGAGTGCAGTCATCTTTAGAATTACAGTCTGCTGTACAACCTCTTGTTGTTGTATATTTAGTACCGCTAGATGGGTAGTACTCATCATATGTATGATAAGTTAATTGACTATATGTAGATACTTCATCTGGTGCTGCGTATTTGAGAAAATCACGCGGGACTTCGCGAATATATTCTACGCCATTATTTTTGTTTTCATAGAATGTTCTACCTGTCTTGGGGTCTACATTTATTCCATAATATGTTGTATTGCTGACTCTATTTTTATACAATACAAGGTATGGTGGGTTCCTAGATTTATCTAAAGCTAACATCCAACGTGGCGCATTGTGAGTCTGATTAACAGTAACCATCGGACTATCTGCGGTTATTCTCTGGTCTCTTCTCTGGTCTCTTCCGTTAGCAGACCTGTCTTTATAAATATAATTTCGAGGATTGCTATCTGTGTCCAGTGTAAAACGATTCCAATCTGGGTTTCCAACACTATAAGTTCCAACACTCGGTTCAGACACAAGATTTAAGCCAGTTCCAGAAGTGCCTGGTGTTGTAAGATCTGTTTTCATGATTTTTATTCGATGTGCATTATCAGTTGATAAATACATATAAACATTGGAAAATAAATTTACACCACTACTATCATTAAGATTCGTAAAATTTGACGAAAATATAGAACCAACAATAGTGTTATTTATATTATACGAAACCACATTACCAGAAAAATCTAACCCCACTGTGTCTGTATCTGAAGCAAGTACCCATTCTTTCGCTTTCACAACCTCGATATTAACGTTTTCTTTACCTGTTTCCCATATTTTTTTATCAATACCATATTTTTCAAACTCATTACCACTGTATATCTTGCATTGGCTTATATCTGTTTGATATGAAAATACAACCTGTTTTTTTAAATCTATTTTCAGCATATAAAAATCTGTTATAAGAACATTGCTAGTCGATGATGTAATATTAAAAGGAAGGCTTGATAATGATGTTGTGTTCTCGAACTCAATTTGAATACGAAACGGAACAAATACATTCTTTGCTAAATAAATACTGGTATTTAATTCAGGATTTATAAAAGTGTTTCTGTGCGCATTTGAAGATCGATAAGTAGTCTCAGCACCGCTCTGAAGCCAGGCAATAATATTACCTTTCACTCCGGTATTTAAATTCACAGTATAATTATCAGAATTCGACGAAACAATATAACCAAAATATTCAATAGATCTGCCTGTGATGACTGCGTTTGAGGTTCCAATTGTATACTCAGTTGATGTAGCTTTATTAAACGAATCTACGTTTACAACATTGTTTAATGAAATTGATGTCGCAAGTGTTTTTATTTTAACGTTATCTTTAACATAGTTATTTTTTGCTTGATAATCAATATTATTAATACTAATATCATAAGCAGTCGCATTCATTTTACAGCTTTCAACAGTATGTTTTCCACCAAGTTCAATTGTGGAATTTGGCGTAAACCCTTTGGGATCATTAAATGCTCCGATTGTGTATTGGGTTGGTTCATTTAAATTAAAAAAATTTACAAATTGATAATTTGGATTATTTGTTGTTCTATAGTTTCTATTATTTGATATGTCTAATAAATTTTGATCTGCTTGTGTTGGCATTAAATGATATATTATAATATATTATATCATTTTTATTATTAGATCTTTACAAAAATAAAATAAAGTGCAGAAGTTGCTAAAGCCGTCCATAAAATTGTGGTGTATGCGGCAGTATCCCTAGCAATCGTTGTGTCGGTTACTTGATTAGATTGATGATTCAATATTTCTTTCATTTTTATATCTAAATCGTTGCGTAAATTGTTTATTTCGATTGATTTGCTTTTAATATTGTTATGTCTGTTCGAAAACTCGCCTTCTGTAATTTTAGGATTTGAACTAGATGTTCTTTTAATGTAAGTATCTAATGCGTCTGTTTTTGTGATTAGAATGTCTGTTTTTGTGATTAGAGATCCTTTATTGTCTTGAGTTTTATCAGAAAGATATGCATAATATGCTGTATTATATTCATTTATTGCTTTAATAATATCTTCTTCTAAGTCAAATGCGTTTTTACTATTATCGGTCGGTTCGCTGAAAAATGTATATCCTTCTAAAACTGACTGACTGAATCCCGAAAATCCTTCGACGAGAGTCTGTTTAACTTTTACCCTAGCTCCAGTTGGTTCCATTGATTGTAAGTAATCAGCTGCTGTGTTTTTAGATTCATTCGCCATTTCTGCTGAATTCTTTGCGTCTATAGCATTGCTTGATACATTTTTATCAATATCTTTCATTTCATTAATTTTAGCGACAATATCATTTTTCATAATATTATTACTATTCACTTGGGCTTGTATATCTGTTGCTGTACGTGTAATATCTTGATTTGTCGCATCTATTTTACTTGCGATTTCTTTACTCTTGTCAACGTTTGCTTTGGCTGCGTCAAAAAGCTTCGTCAAATTACTAGATGATGCTTCATATGCCTTTGAATATTCTTCAGTCGTGCTCTTTACAGAATCCGCCATTTTTTTTGCGTCTTCTGAATATGCTTTCAGTTTATCCAGATATATTTTGACTTCATTGAAATCTATAGGCAATTGAGTTTGTGCAGCAGTTTCTATGGTTGATGGAGCTTTTACAGAAGCTGCTATTGGTGCTGATACAGAAGCTGCTTGTGCTGCGCCCGAAGCTGGTACTGCGCCCGAAGCTGGTGCTGCGACCGAAGCTGGTGCTGCGACCGAAGCTGGTGCTGCGACCGAAGCTGGTACTGCGACCGAAGCTGGTACTGCGACCGAAGCTGGTACTGCGACCGAAGCTGGTACTGCGACCGAAGCTGCTGTTTGACCTTTGTTTATTGTCTTATTGTTAAATCTAGCGCCTTCAACTACTGGCGTATTATAGTTAAATAAAAACATTATTATTAACGCCAGCACAAAAATCACAATAACGTTTTTATCAAACATCCTATATATTAGACCTCGCAAAAATGTTTGTTTATGCATTCGTCAAATATTTCATAAACCCAGCCATTAATGCAATTCCTATTCCTAAATTAATTACGCTCATATAAACTTTGTTGTATTTGTCGTTTGCGTCTGATTCACGTCCCTCTCCCGATTGTGATGTCTTCAACTCCGTTAATGTGTCTACTGCTGCCTTGTATTCATCGCAACCAGATTCTGTTGTGCATTTTGTATAAATTGCATCTATGTTTGAAAATCCCTCATATCGTTTATGAAAAATCTCGTAACTATCCATTTTATACATAACCAGTATAAAATGAATGCGTGCTAAAATAAAAAACAATGTCTTCTTTCCTCCTAATGTATATTTATACACAAATGCGGTAATAATTTGAAACCATCGATGTAGGACTACTTCTCTCAATTTTACATACTTGTCCAGGCCGCATTCCAATAACCAGAGCAACTGGATCGAATCGCGACATTTCAGGGAGTTGCTGTAAATTCTTCAAGTTGTATTCTATTTTTAACGCGTCTACATCACTGTTCGTCATAATTGCGTGTGGGGGAACAAGTTTATGTTTCAAAATGTTGCGCTGAAGACGCTTGATATTATGAACTACCACGAAAATGCCGCGTTTATCATAGAGATATTTCAGGGTCGCGACCAGAGAATCATTTGGCTCATCATTGATGATAATAGTCAAAACGTCTTGGGGCGTCAAAACCTCCTCTACCACATATAACTCCTCAATTAGTTCTTCAATTGCTTTGATTCGGATGGCCTTTGACGAAAGCATATATTTCACATAAACCTTGGTATTATCATACACGGTTTTGGGATGCTGGGTCTTGGAATGTGTAATCAACATATCCAACTGATTGTTTATGGCCATTGCGTCAACCTCATTCACGGTGAAATCTACATAATCTTTGGTGTCGAACAGTAAATCCCCGAGGATTTCTAAAACAGTTTTTCGTGAATTGTAAATTGTTATTATTTCTTGGTTTGTAAAAGGGGTCGTCATTGTTTACTATTTATATATATATTGTTTTTATATTTCTTGGGGTTCTCTTATTCAATTTTATATCTTCTTCACTATGAAGTTGACCTTTCCATTTCCAAGAGAGTCTAATGCGTTTGATTGTTCGACGTTGTCTTGAAAACTCACTGATTTTTCAACATTGGTGTTGCTATTGCTATTGCCTGCACTTCGAATCATTGGTCTTGAAAACATGTCTTCGCTTTGTCCACCTGCTTGAATAGCAGGCTCAGTTGTTTTGTTATTATTTCCATTGACTAAATTTATATTGATTGGAGGTGGAGCGCCACCGTACATTTGTGGAGACGGACCATTATGTAATGCACCAATCATCTGTGATTGGTTCATCGGTAACGCGCCAATTGGTGACCCCATCATTGGTGATCCACCAATCATCTGCGATGCACCATTCGATGACCCACCGTTAATCATTCCTGGATTGAAAATTGGATTGAAAATATCTTGTGCTAACGGAAATAGGTCTGCTATTTTTTTCAAATCGCCTGTTTGAACTACCCGTATCATATCTTCAAGACTTTCCAAATTAGCATTATTATCGGTCGAAATTGTAGAAAAATTACCATTTATATTTGTGATTTTCCATATGCGTTCTCTCAAATTATCCCCATTAAACAATACTTCATCCCCTATTTTTAGGGCATCTTGTATAATATCGCTCTTTCCACCTTCCATATAATTGGTGTTTTCAATGTATGGACGACCTGGCTTTAATTCATAAAAATCTGGATTTTCAATGTATGGACGACCTGGTTTTAGTTCGTAAAATCCAGGTTCTTCATATACATAATCCGGGACTGGTTCACTAACAACAACCACCTTTTCTTCAATAATTTTCTTGTCCTCACCTGGAACTTCGTCTTCTTTGCGGCTTTTCTTTTGCGGCATATTTTTCAATGCTCTGTCCGTCATATTAATGACTTCAAATGGTTCAACCGCGTATCCGTGTGTAAGAAGCGAAATATTCTTGGAAAAATTCATATTATCAAATTGATTAATATTGTCCTCTGTAATAATAGACATTTTCACGTTAATTGCCTGCATTTCTTGCATCAACAGTTTAAACACATACGGTACCTTCACAATACTGAAACTGCGTCCATATTTGGTGATATGCTCTACATTCATCGATTTACCATCAAGCGAATCCACGAATTTCAGTGGTCCATCCGCCATAGGACTCATAAAAAGGTTGCTCTGTGGATTATACACCGCAATTGCGCCAGTTTTATTACAAACAGCCATATGGAAGACGTCTCCGCGCGTAAGCATCGCATCTTGTAAAAACGCCACCGCCCCGTGTGATATAATTGAGTCGCGCTCCATTTCACCAATACGCAATCCACCGTCATTTGCGCGACCCCCAACTGGTTGTCTTGTAAGCTGAGTTCGCGGCCCCTGGGCTCTGAAATTCACCTTGTCTTTTACCATATGTTTCAGGCGCATATAGTAGTTGGGTCCAAAGAAGATTTCTGATTCAATCTGCTCACCAGTCATTCCATTGTAGAGGAGCTCGTTTCCAGATGAATGGTATCCAGATTTCACAAGCATCTTTCCAAATGCGCCGATCTGCGTTCCATCTGACGCAAACGCCGTACAGTCTCCGTGGAATCCTTGGAACAAACACGCTTTGCCGACCACACACTCAATCAGTTGTCCGATAGTCATACGAGACGGTATTGCGTGTGGATTCACAATCAGGTCAGGGCGGATACCATCCTTGGTAAAAGGCATATCACACTCAGGAATGACTTGTCCAATGGTTCCCTTCTGTCCCGACCGCGAAGCCATCTTGTCGCCGATTGCTGGAATGCGTTCTTCGCGAATGCGCACCTTTGCTATGCGCGTTCCCTCTTCGCTTTCCGTAATAAACGCCTTGTCCACAATTCCGAGTTGTCCCTTCTTTGTGGTTTTTGATTGGTCCACGGCAAATTCATCACCCGTCTTAGAGACTGCGCATCCAATAATAACAGTTTGGTCGTTGATTTCAGTGCCTTCTTGGACCAGTCCAAAATTATCCAATTTGCTATAATCATACCCCATCTTTGTTCCAATGACGTTTTTCGGCGATTTCTCTATATTCATGATTTTCTTCTCTACAATTTCCCCACTCGTTTTGTCTTTTTCTTCGTGGGTCTCATATACGGAAAAATACGTGGTTCGGAAAAGACCGCGCTTCAATGCGCCTTCATTCACCAAAATTGCATCCTCTACGTTATATCCCGTATAACACATAATTGCGACAATGACGTTTTCTCCGTAATAGTTTTCTTCGCCATTAATAAACTCCATATATCTGGACTTTACAAGAGGTTTTTGGCCCTGATTCAAAATGAGCGCCGTCTTGTCCATACGCATACTATAGTTGGTGTGATACATTGAAATTGCCTGTTTGCTTTGTCCGCATGAAAACGAATTACGCACTGCGGGATTGTGTTGTGGAAATATAATTTGGTTACACATCATTCCGAATATGAGTGACTCGTGGATTTCGCAATGCGTATAAGTGGATGCCTTTGTCGTTAAAGCTGTTGCTGATGCTGATGCTGATGCTTCTATTTGTTTGGTTGGTTTCATTCGAATCAGCGCCAATTCCTCCTCATTCACATCCAAATAATCAATAATCCCTTTCTTGTCTATAAATCGTTGTATCTTCAGCGGGTTGGTCTCGGCACTAACACCGTCATATACTTCATGTAACTTGTAAAATTTGTCGTAGTTTATCTTGTCTTTGAACTCGGGGCGTTTTTTATTGAACCCCGACAACAACTCATTCCATTTGAATTCTTCATTCAACAAATCCGTCTCATACGACATCTTTTTAATCAAATCGTCATAGTAGAAAACGGGCCGACAAACACGCCCTCCATCCGTGAAGATGAAAATCGTATTCTGACGAATATCAAAACTGATACTAATATATTGAGGGATAAGTCCATTTCGGCGGAAAAACTTCACTTTGCTGACGGCGACAAACGCGTCCACCACGCTTCCCGCCCAGAATCCATTAATAATCACTTTGGTCATTGAAGACAAGTTGGCGTGCCCGCATTCTTCCACCATTTTCATATTCAGTTCCTCGCGCATCCATTTAATCATCGGTTCTCGTGATATGCTCCGGGTAATATAAGCAAACATACTCAAGTGTTTATGAAGCCCAATGTTTCCACCATCGGGGGTGTCGATGGGGTCAAAAATACCCCACTGCGAACCATTGAGAACACGCGGGGCAACTAGTTTTGACCCAGTATCCATCGGCAAATTCGTCTTTCTCAAATGACTCAGCGCCGAATTGAAAGAGAGGCGGTTTAAATCCTGGACGACACCAATCTTCTTTGAATGCTGGTGTGCACCCCAATTTCCCTTAAACGCCTTTTTGAACCCCGCCTCTAAGTCCCGTTCTTTTAAAACTGTTTTGTAATTAGTCAAAATTAATCCCATCATATCATTTTCATACAATCCCTTGTTCCTGTACATAATCTTCTCAAAGTCCACATAAATGCGTTTGGTCTGTATCTTGTAATATTCGCGGAACAACTGATACAAGAGGCTGCCGACCAATTCAATGCGCTTGTATCGGAAACTGTCGCGGTCAATCGGCGGTTCCATCCCATTATACGCAGACACCAATTTGAACGTCATATATCCCAGGAAATACGCCTTCTGGACAAAATTGGTTTCCCCAATATGAGGTAGGAAATAGTCGGACAAAATATGGAGAACATTATCAACCGTTTTTGTCTTGGTAAGTTCGGCGATAAATTGAAGGGCGAGCATTTGCGTATTTATCATACCTGCATCATGGACGGAAGGAATGAAGAAATCCATGAGATTCTCGTATTTGTTTAAATCGAGGAGACACATGGATACTATGTCCTTGTCAGTAATTACGCCGAGCGCCCTGAACAAAATGAATAGAGGCACTGGCTTTCGAACATTGGGGATATTTACGACTATATTCATATTTGTGTATTGATTACTGGGGGCCAACAAATCGACACTTAGAGATCGAATCGGTTTTGACGTATTTTCACTCACACTCTTGATTTCTGCAGTGAAAAGGATTTTTTCGTTGTTTGCTTTGCCGACGCGCAAAATGTTGTCGCCGAATTTCTCTTGTGGGACAATGGTC
>Ga0247723_1001537_pt1 | contig 13394 bp, 15 predicted proteins | sample MSEWelMarce5H_FC_FD_189079 | JGI IMG/M metagenome (GOLD analysis project Ga0247723, IMG submission 189079) | Subsurface sediment microbial communities from gas well in West Virginia, United States - MSEEL Well Study Marcellus 5H_FC | ecosystem: Environmental > Terrestrial > Deep subsurface >...
GCACTGATGCTCGCGATTTTCACGTTCCGCGCCATCTTTTTCAGCCCATAAAGAGAAACCCCTCTACTTGAATAATGAAGCACCTCATCGGACACCTCGAGGGCGTGAAAATCACGACCGTTGCCCAGCTCGAGGCGTGCATGGATCGGGTCGCGAATGAGTGCAGGTTCTCGGTCGTCGGACGATCGTTCCACCAGTTCGAGCCGTATGGCGCGACCGGGGTCCTCGTACTGTCCGAGAGCCACTTCTCAGCACACACATATCCTGAGCACGGAATTGTGTATGTTGACGTATTTTGTTGCAGCCCGAGTTTCGACCCACAGGCTTGTTCCACGAGCATCAAAGAGAACTTTGGGACCGGGAACGCTAAGTGGCAAATTATTAATCGTAGTTTAGCCTGAAATTCAGACCGGGATCGATCCCACGCATCCAATCGGGCGCCCTTGCCGTATAGAGCGTCTTAGGGCTGAACGCCACGTACGGGCTGATGGTCTTGATGAGCAGGGCCAGTGCCATGACAATCAAAAAGAAAATGAACATCATTTATTTTTACGAATATTAGTTTCGACTCCAGGGGTGTGGATACACTCTTGGGGCCGAAGCCCGCCGAAGCGGAGGCCTTTTATTTTCGCATTTCGCAAGGCTAGGTACTTGGTCCGTCTAGTTGGAGAAGGCCAGGCCGCCCATGCCAGACTGGATGCGCAGGATGTTGTAGTTGACCGCGAACAGCTTCTGCAGGGTCGCCTGCGAGCCCGCCTTCAGCGCCACCGACACCTGAGCGTTGTCAATGCGCGAGAAGTTGCAGGTGCCCGTCGGCTGGTGCTCCTCCGGCTGCAGCGCGAAGCTGTAGCAGTAGATGCCCGGGTACGGCACGCCGGTGTGGTACACGTACGGCTGGTACTGGTTGAAGTACTTGCCCAGCTGCTCCTTGAAGCGGTCCTGGCCGTTCAGGATCAGCTTGAACTGGTTCAGCGGGCCGACCTCGTAACCAGCGGAAGAGGCGATGCCGCCGCCCAGGGCCACACCCTCCTCAATCCAGAACACGTTGGAGCCGGAGGCGGTGTTGCCGGAGGCGTACAGGTGCGGGCAGCCCACCACGTGCGGCAGGGTCGTGTTCATCACGGCCGGGTTGGTGTTGCAGGTCACGTGGATGTTGGCAGTGCCGGTCGAGAAGTTCCACATGCCGTTCACCACCGTGGTGGTGGGGTTCTGGTAGCACCAGATCAGCTCCTTCACCGGGTGGTTGAAGGACAGGCGGACCAGCTGAGCGGAGTCGTTCACCGTGGCGATCGAGTCACCGCCGGTGTGCTGCACCTGCTCAATCAGGTACTCGTGGCCCTTCTGGGCGAAGCGGCGGCGCTCCTCGGTGTCCAGGTACACATAGTTGGCCCAGACCTGGAAGTCGGTCGTGAAGTAGTTGCTGTAGTAGGTCGTCAGGTCGAAGTCCAGGCGCACCTCGTGGTACTGCAGCGCAATCAGCGGCAGGTACAGGCCCGGGTTGCGGTTGAAGAAGAACAGCAGGGGCAGGTAGACACGAGGCGTGTTGGTGGTGTTGATGTTGGTCAACGCGCTGGACGTCATCTTGCCGTAGTTGATCTTGTCGGACTCGCCCAGGAACACCTCGGCGTACAGGCGCCACCAGGTCTGGTAGTGCTTGTCGATGCGCTGGCCACCGATGGTCAGCTCCAGAGCGGCGATCGCGCGCTCAGCCATCCAGCACGTGTCAGGCGACGAGTTGTCGGACGTCAAGTTGGACGACGCCGGCAGCAGAGACACGTACATGTTGCCGACCAGGTCGCCGTTGCGGGCGATCGTGACGGACACGCGGCCCGAGGGGGTCGCCGTGCCGTTCACCGTCTGCTGGATGTTCTCCATCGCGAAGTTCGTGTGGCGCTTGTACACCGCCTGGAAGAAAGTCACCTTGGGCTGACCCGTGAGGTAGACATCCTGAGCACCGTAAGCAACCAGCTGCATAAGACCACCCGCCATTTGTACTAGTACCCAAGAAAAAAATTGACCCGACCCGGACGCGGCCTGGTAAATTTTCTCGCACTAGAGTAATCATGAACTCCAATATGTTGGCCGCGGCCAAAACCAACGCGGCGAACGCTGGTGCAATGGCTGGTGCGGCCCAGGCTGGTGTCGTACCCACCGCCGCTGGCAACAATGCGGCCAAGGCCGGGATGAACGCCGCGGCGGCCCAGGTGCGAGTGGTTGCCGCCCAGAATGCCAACGCCAAGGCTCAGGAGACCGCCGCCAAGGCTGCGAACAATGCGGCCCGTGCCGCCCTGAATGCGGCTAAGCGCCCCAACAGCACGAACAACCGCAATGCGGCCGCGGCCGCTGGTAATGCTGCAAACGCTGCTGGTAATGCGGCCATCACCAATGCCAACCTGGCGAGCGCTTACCGGGCTCTCAAGAATGCCATGGCCGCCAAGGGTATGCCCCTGTAAGTTTCCGCGCCCAAAACTAAAAACAAAACTCTCTGATAATTTTAAATGTCCAAGCGCGAGCCCGAGATTGAGGATGTCCCCGAGGACGAGGAGATGGATTTCGGTGATGAGGATGAGGAGATGGAGATGGATGACGGCGGTGACCTGCTGGACGCCCTGAGCCAGATGTTCACCACCGAGGAGGGTGAGACGGTCGCCAGCGCGATGGTGGGCGTCAAGGTGGCCCTGGAGATGCAGAACAAAATTCTGATAAAGATCCTGAGTGTTTTGAGCAAGGCGTCTCCGGTGCCCCAGGCTTAAAATTATCTCGCCCTGTCTTACAAATGGAGCGCGTGCAGACAATCGATCACGCGACTCCTGAAAAAACTAACGAGATTCGGATGGAGCTCCACCATTCGGACATCGTCAATATGAACGCCGAGCGTCTCAATGCCTTTGTTACGAAGCTCGAGGATCATATGTGTCTGAACGTCAAGGGGGACAAGTACGTCCCCTGGGTCAACGGTGCCCAAATTTTCGGCTTTGAGGATGGCCAAATTCAAAATGTAAATATTGATACGATTGGTAATCAGCGGAGGAATTTCGTCACAATTCTGTCTGACGTTTACCATCGTGCCGGGGAGCTCGGCATCCGCGAGGAGGCGAGCACTGACGTGACTGGTCTGGAGTTTCGGCTCGGTCAGCGCGTCACTCGCCTCATCGAGACCGTGGACGACACGTACGAGATGATTTTTCGCTGGGTTCGCACCTATGAGCGCATCAACCACCCCACGTACGTGCCGATCAAGGGTGACATGGAGTCCCAGATTTTTCGCTGCCAGACCATGGGCCTGAACGACCCAACGACCGAGAAAGAGGACACGAGCTCGTTCCAGAAGTTTCTCCTGTACCTGCTCGACCAGGCCTACAAGCTCAAGATGCGTCGATACGGCGACTACTGCTGTAAGCAGATTGCGACGGAGGAGGGCCACCTGACCAAGGCCTGGAAGCCCGTCATGGAGATCAAGGACTTTGTGTATTACTATTCGCAAAAGGAGGAGAAGTATGACATGTGGAAGCACATGACGAGCAAGGGCTCGATCGTGACCGACACGATCCGTCACTTGACCAACTGCCGCGACCTGCAGTTTCCCCAGATCAAGAAGAACCGAGCCGTGTGGTCCTTCCGCAACGGCATCTTCGTCGGCAAGTTCCTAGACGAAAAGGAGGGCAAGTACTGCACGCGCTTCTACGAGTACACGAGTGAGGATTTCAAGCACCTCGACCCGACCATCGTCAGCTCCAAGTATTTCGAGCAGGATTTCGACCCGTCAGTGATTGACGTGGCTGACTGGTGGGACATCCCGACGCCTCACATGCAGTCGGTCATGAATTATCAGGGCTTTTCCAAGGATGTGTGCAAGTGGCTCTACGTCTTCTGCGGTCGCCTGTGCTTCGACCTCAACGACCTCGACTCGTGGCAGGTGATCCCCTTCCTCAAGGGCATCGCTCGCTCCGGCAAGTCTACAATTATTACAAAAATTTGTAAAAAGTTTTACGAGGGGCAGGATGTCCGCACACTCAGCAACAATATCGAGAAGAAGTTTGGCCTCGAGTCCATCTATGACGGTTTCATGTTCATCGCTCCCGAGATCAAGGGCGACATGGCGCTCGAGCAGGCCGAGTTCCAGTCGCTGGTCAGCGGTGAGGACATGAGCATCGCGCGCAAGAACAAGACGGCCCAGAGCCTGACGTGGAAGGTGCCGGGCATTCTGGCTGGCAATGAGGTGCCCAACTGGCGTGACAACTCGGGATCAGTCCTGCGCCGTCTCGTGACGTGGAACTTTGGGCGGCAGGTGGCCGAGGCCGACCCGCACCTGGATGACAAGCTCGACGCGGAGATGGCGGTGATCTTGTGCAAGTGCGTGCGGGCATACCTCGACTATGCTCAGCGCTACTCTGATCAGGACATTTGGAACGTCCTGCCCAAGTATTTCATCGAGATTCAGAACCAGGTGGCGATGGTCACGAATACCCTCCAACACTTTTTGGCCTCGGAGAATGTCGTGTACGGCCCGAACCTGTGCTGCCCGCAGAAGATGTTCGTCACGGCGTTCAACCAGCACTGCCAGGCGAACAACCTGGGACGACCGCGCTTCAACCCCGACTTTTACGCGGGCCCCTTCAGCTCCCGGCAGGTGGAGGTGCGGCCAGGCACCGTGTGGCGCGACACGACGCTGGCGACCCAGCCGTTCGTGTACGGGCTGGATCTGGCTCAGGATTTAAATACCGCAATCTAATAATGAACAGGGAGGCGGCTGCCCGTAAGATTCAGGCTGCTTGGGCTCGCAAGCGCGCCCCAAAACCAAGCGAGTTCGTAAACAAATTTACCAACTTTGATTACGCACTCACCAAACCCGTCGTCACGTCAACAATCATTTCGCTCGATGCGCCGTTCCGCGACTTGTCGGGTGCCCCATTGCCCAAGGGGGCCAAGGAGCTCCTCGGCTACACCGCCACGGGCCAGCTCCCCGTGGTCCGCAAGCTCAAGAACCGTCCCGAGCCGCTCGGCGCCGCCAACATTGCCAAGGTGAAGCGCTGGGCCTTTACCATCGACTTCACAGCGCCCGACTACAAAGCGTATGTGAGCCACATGGATAGTGGCAAGATGCAGATTAGCACGACCGGCCCGTACGAGCGTGTGATCCGTCTGCTCACCAAGACGTACTACCCGGGCATCATCAACGCCCCGATAAAGATTGTGAAGATTGACACACGCATGCACGTCAACCGCTCCATAAACCTCGATGGGCTCGGTGAAGAACTGGTGCGCAAAGTGCCCAAGTCGAAGCTGCTCAAGTGGGACTACACACCCGAACTCATGCCAGGCGCCTACCTCAAGTGGTCGGACCCGCGGGCCAGCCTCATCATCTATACCAACGGCGCCATCCTGACCCAGGGACTCAAGAGCCTCGACGACCTGGGATCCACTTCAGAAATTTTAAAACAAATTTTTACAAAATATTTAGTTGACCGGTTCAAGGTGTTCAAGTACATGCGGGGTCCGTGGGGAACCAACTACATGGGCATGGCGGCTCCACCCGTGCCTGCCCGCAAGAACCTCGCCAAGAAGCGGGCCCAGGGTGCCAACCGCTATTCTCTCGCAACCAACTGGAACAACAATCGCGAGGGATTTTATGTACGGCCTGGTGCGAACGCAAAGCCGCGCTTCTACCCGCTCGTGGCCAATCTCAAGCTCGTCAAGCCCAAGATGATCCGGGCGTACACGAACGCGGGCGTGCCGATCCCTCAAAAGGTCCGCAACCTGTTTGGCATTACTGGCAATGCGGCGCCCGCGCCTGCACCCAAGGCCGAGGGCCGCCGTGCGCCCAACTGGTCCGCAACGAAGAACGGGTACTACGTCAAGCCGGGTCCAGGTGGCCAGCCTTACTTTTACCAGATGCCCAAGGGCCTCGCGGCCGCCCGCAAGACGGTCATGGCGGCGTACGAAAAGGCGGGCGTGAACATCCCCAATGCAGTCCGGGTGCAGTTCAAGATTGGGAACGCCCCCGCCAAGACTGCAAACGAACCCACTGGAAACTGGAAGAAGCCTACGCATTGGTTGAATTACAACGGCAAAGGTGAGCTGCGAATCAATGGTCGGCAGTACGATCGTTACACGCGTGCCGAACTCGTGCAGATTGCCAGAAATATAGGCATTCCAGAGGTGAGCGAAGGCCAGACCCTCAAGAAAATCTCAGAATTGATCGCCAAGAGACTGGCGCCTTATACCAACGCGCCAAACGCCGTCGTGAACGGCGTCCCGGTGATCCTCATGCAGAACGGGCGTGTGAAGCGGGGTGCGCGGGCCCGCCAGTGGGCGACCCTCAAGGCGAACGAGCAGACGGCCATCGCCATGGCCATGCTCAACTCGTTCAAGCTCGCCGAGTATGAAAAAGTAAAAAAGAATTTTAAATTTAATTATCTTCTTGGGGTCAAGTCGCAGCTGGCTGAGGAGGCGCGCAACGAGGCCGTGGCCGGTCTGGCCAACGAGGCGGCCGAGTCGGCGCGGTCCGTGTCTTCAACCGGTTCTAACTTCGCGAATTTCACACGGAACCTCGAGTTGGCGATGGTGGCGCAGGGGGCGCTCGGCGACAACGCCAATGCAGCGACCGTCAATAAGTTTGTGAATATCCTGAAGGGGCTGCCGTCCGGGGCGCGTGGCATGCCGCTCAAGGCGACGATCGAGAAGGCGGCTCGCAACTTCAAGCGCTCCTCCTTGGTGAACACACAGCTGACGAATATCAAGCGCAATTACGCCGCAGCCATCAAGGTGCCGAACTGGCTTCCGTCCAACCTGCGCAATTCCTACAAGAACCATCTACTGCGCCTCGGCACGACGCCCAACGCCAAGGGCGCTCTGCCTGCACCCGAGGCCGTGAAGCGCGGCATGAAGGGCTGGCTGAACGCCCATCTGCCCACGGCAGGCCGCGCTTCGTACGAGCGCGAGAACATCGAGACGGGCAAGGTGACGCGTGTCCGAGCATGGGACCCGACCAAGCGCCGCAGCCCCAATATCCCGAACGTTGGCGTCAAGCGCGTGGGCCCGGAGCGCAAAAAGCGCGCGCCCAAGCCCAAGCAGCCTGTCCGCATGAACGGCGCCGCGACCGGCCCCGTCAAGCCGGCCAAGAAAGACCCGCGTGAGAACAAGAACTACGCAGTGCCACGCAATGCAAATGCCGAGAACCTCGTCAACGCAATTGCCAACCTGGGCCTGAACATCGGCCCGACGAACCGCTACTCATGGACGTACCTCACGAATAAGGGCCTGAACAATCGCTTCTATGAAAACTGGATGAACTACGCCGCGTCGCCCATAAAGGAGCTGACGGTGAACTCCGCCAAGAACCAACTGAACGGCTTAAAGACGGCCAAGGCGCGCCAGGAGTGGCTGGTCGCGCATAGATCGCAGTTTGGGAAGAACAATTACCGTGCACTCCTGAATCACCGGCAGGGGCTGAATCAGAAGAACAAGAACCGGCGGGCGGCGGCGCGCGAGGCGCGCTAGACGCACTTGAGAAGATCGAAGATCTTGTAGAGAAGAGAAAAGAGGACATTGTCGTCACCGATCGACTTGGGGTTGACAATCTCGAGTTCCACGTGCCACGTGGTGTCCTCGTCCGAGTCGGGATCCTCTGGATCACCCTTGATTTGAGACAGATCGATCGACAGATTCTTGCGCACGAATGACCAGCGGTGCTTCTCCTTGACGCTCGCCATCTCCTCGTCGTCCTGCTCGTACGGCACCTCTTTGGAGATGCCCAGACGCACGTCAAACGGGCAGTCGTCCAGACCAAAGTCCGACACGGCTACGCGCGTCTTGATGACCGCAGTCGACTCATCAGTGGCCTCATCCACGGTGATTCGCTTTCCACCAGACCCGTAGTAGACCGAGTACGTGTTCTCGCTCCGGGACTCCCAGCCCTTGAAGGAGTCCAGAGCCTTGAGGATTTTGAAAAAGGTCGCCTTGCCGACGTTCGTGTCGAACTTGTGTGGCGTCTTGCGACCAAGTCGAATTTCAATTTCGACGTGCTCGGAAGAGGAGTGCTTGCGGATCAGGGGCTGCCACGTGTCGAAGAGGCGGCGTGCGGTTTCCATGTTAAAGTTTAAGAGCGGTTCTGTTTTAAGGCGTGATGAAGGGGCTGCCGAATCTCGGCAACACCTGTTATTTCAACACCGCCGTGCAGTGCTTGGCACACGTGCCTCTCCTGGCCAACTCGTTGCTTCGCAACGGCTATGATGGCCCGTGTGAGCTGACGCGCGAGTTTAGCAAGGTGGTCGGACAGATATGGTCTGATGGTGAAGTACCGGATCCACGGGCCCTCCACCGTGCGTTCACAACACGATTTCCCCATTTTGCCGGTACAGGTCAGCACGACGCCCAAGAGGTCATCCTCTGCCTCATCGATATTCTTGAAAATTCTTTGAACAAAAAATTTATAAAAAAAATTTTCACAGGGCGGGAGGAGCAAGAGACCGTCTACCCGGGTGGCAAGTCGGTCCGGACCGACGACTTTGTGTCGGTGACTTTTCCCATGGTTGGCGACACGGGTGAGGTGACGCTCGGGGAGCTCATGAAGCGGAGGGAAAAACACGGGGCCCTTTCGGGCTATACCGATGACGCGGGCCGGACGCACAACGTGGCGGCCGTGTGTCAACGCATCACGGAGTGGCCGATCGTGGCGACATTTACATTCGGAATGTACGGGCCGAAATCAATCGTTACTCTGCCTGAAATCTTCGAGGGCCGGCGCCTGTTTGCGGTTGTGATGCACGCGGGGATGATGCACGGGGGACACTACGCCGTCGCTGTGAGACACGGGGACAAGTGGTTACTCAAGGATGATGACTCGGTCCATGAATTAAAAGAGGCGCCACTCAAGGGGCCGTTCTACATGGCTATGTACAGACTCCAAACTCAGTCTGCTGAATATTCTCGCGCAGGTTTACCAAAGTCCGGAAGTAAGTCCGACGATTATTTGGATACGTCTTATCGGTCCGTATCTTCTCCACAAACCATCCCTGGTCGCCGTAGCCGCACTCGAGTATCGAGCCGTCCGGAGCCGTCACCCGGTTGTGCAGGTGCAGCTCGGCCTCCTTGTACTCCGTTCCGCGATCCTGCACAAAGAGCTCGTGGCCGTTCCGAACTGAAAAGTCGATGGTTATACGATCGCGGGGCTTCCATTTGAAGAGCGTCTCATGCGTCCCCATGCGGATGGGGTCCGGCACGGGCGTGAAGACCAGGCCGTCCGTCTCCCACGGGAACGAGTCGAGCGGCGGCAGCGTCGCAAAGTCACACAAAGGGATCATCGTCTTGACCCGAATTTCAAACGGATCTTTTGTTGAACGAATGACGCTCTTGAGCAGGCCGCGCGCCGCGCCAAGTCGGCGGTCGAGCGGCTCGCGGCGCACATCAAGACCCTTCACTATGACCGCATCGTAAATCAGAAAGACGGGTTTCCCACCCGCCTTGAGCTCCACGAGCTCGCCGTCGAGGATGGTCCCGCGTGGAATCATAGTGGAGACGGGCGTCATAGCAAAGGCCCGGTTCACAAGGACAGTCACACGCTTGCCCTCGTGCTCACAACTGACGAGCATATGGCGGACCCCGTCCGTCTTTTCGCACACGAGATATTTTCTTTTTCTAAATTCCACAAAATGCCGGCGCTCGATAGAGACTGGCTGCGGTCCTGGGAATCGCTCGCCATCTGGCGATTCCCACGACTGTTGTATATAGGCCTTTACGGCTTGTTGCATGTTTTTATGAGGGGCCTAGTCTCTAAGGCCGGAGCTCGACGCCAGACGTCTCGAGGATATTCCCTAGGCACTCGTGTACAAAGTGGCAGATGACTGTTGCGGATGTTACTGCACCCACCTTGATGCCAAGCCCCTGTAGTGTACAGAACATCGTTTCATCGAGGGGGAGCTTGACTGGCATCTTGTCCCCACGTAGTTTTTTGTCGACTGGTTTCGCATCCATAGCCCACACACGTGCAGTGGTGCTCTTGACCTCGTAAAGAGAATCGGCGAGCTTCTTGCCCACCTCCGTGTCAAACTCGAGGCCGCGCTGGCACGCAGCCTCGGTCGCCCCCTCCTTCGTACGACGTGCGAACCGGTCCCAGTTGATGCCCTCCTTGACCGCGGGGAATACTAGGACCTGCATGCCCTTGTCGAAAGGCTCAAGCGCCTTGTGGATAGACTTGTCGTCCAGGTTCGTCCCGTACTCCATCCAGATGATGCGCTCGCCCGCCTTGATGAGCTTCGGCAGACCCGCACGATCATTCACAAAAGAAATGTCAAGGTGATTTCCCTTCATCATACAGACCATATGAATATTCATCATAGTGTGCAGGGTGGTCGCGCTAATCGACTTGTTACGCGTGACGGCGCATATGTGAATCACGGCCATTACAAATAAAATGTTTCAACCTTTTAACTATGAAATCTTTGGCGCTCCTCGCACTCGAGGCGATCGTTGTTGGAACGCTTCTCGTTCTCGTTTTTATGTTTGTGAGCCGGTACATGGCTCCGGTGCCCGCAGTGTTCGTCAGTGGGGCCCTGTTCCACCTCGCGTGCGAGGCGACGGGAGTGAACGCGTGGTACGCGCGCAACTACTTCAGCCGCTCGTCCATGACGCCGTAGAATCGGATGTTGCCCACGTGGCCCAGGGTCGTCGTGACATCGGCGAAGATCTTGCCGTCCATCTGCTGCCAGCGCCGGCAGAATGCGTAATCCTCCGACAAGTACCGGCGGCTTACGGGGTCTATCATGCAGTCGAAGCATGCATGATAAGTCTCGAGATCGCGATTCTGATGATCATTCTGACACATGAGATCGGGGTACTTTGCCTCCATCTGCTCGAAAACATGGCGCTTGATGAGCATGAAACCGGTCGGCCCATCCAGCACCTCGGTGAATCCGTTGAGTACGGGGGTATTAGCATACTTGAAATTCATCACAAGACTCGAGCCCAGCTTGTTCGGATCGCGGACGTCGCCACCCTTGTAGGCCGCGTCCACCTGATCCCACATGATGCACTTTTTCGGGTAGCACGCCACGGCAATTTCGTGACCAGAGTCAATCAGACGCATCACGGACTCGGGGTCAAAATGGATGTCAGCGTCGATGAAAAGGAAATGAGTCGCCTTGGTTTTCTGCATGAAACGGGCGACCGCGAGGTTGCGAGCGCGGTGGACGAGGGACTCGTTCTCGGTCGTGTCGAGCATCATCTGGATGCCGCGGTGCGCGCACAGGCGCTGGAGACGAAGCATGGACTCGGCGTACGCGGCGAGACAAACGCCACCGTAACACGGTGTGCTGACGAAGAGTACAACGGGTTGGCTCATTACAATTCATTAGGTCAAGGCTTTTAAGTCCTTAGTGACGATCGCCTCCAGCTTGGTCAATGTTGGAACCGACACGTCGCAGATTTTGCAGAGATCAGCTTTCGTCATCCCCTTTTCTTTCAGAAAAGTCCACATGACCGCGCACGCGACCGCCTTGGGCGTGCGCCCTTGAAGTCCTGCAGAATCCTCGAGCTTTTTGCACGTCGAGACGATACGCATCTTCAGCCTTCCACGCTCGGCCTCTGGCACGCACGTCACGCCGTTCCAGAAGCGCGCAATCAAGTCGGAGGGCGTTGTCACAGTGACGCGCACCTCGGGCACCTGATCCAGAAAAATCTCGGTCGTGCGGGCCATGTCACGGACCGGAATCTCGAACGCCGTCGCAATCTCCTGAGTCGTGCGGGCCACCCCAAACTCCTTGCACGCCTGGAATATGCAGTTCGCCTTGACGCCGACCCTGATTGCGCCACGTGTCAAGGTTGACTCGCTAAAACTCTTGTACTTTATTTTCGCCGAGTACATGACGTTGTCGGGCAGCCCAAGTATCTGCTTGCCGACGCGGTCCATGTCCGCATAAGAGTGAAAAAGGCTCCTATCCTTGTGATTCATGGACGTGTGGAAGTTGATGCGGGCCAGGCGCTTCATACTACCAGCGGCCGACGCACGGACCGTCATAATCGTACCGGTATTCCAAGAGGCGCTAAAGTGGTCTAGATTCGTGGGGGCGCCAACACGCGAGGGGTCGGCACCTTTGCCGTCCTCGTCCATACCACCCCGCCATTCAGGCTCGTCTGAAATGTACGAGTAGTCGGCCCGCCCACAATCGCAGCAGGTGGGGAGGCCGTCCTCGTTGAAAATCTTCAGCCCGCCACATTGACACTCCCAGTCAGGGCGCGAGGTGGTGCAGGGGCGCTCAGATGAGGCGCGTAGTTGATCAAATGCGGCCCAGGCCTGGTCTAGAGCGACCGTCATGATTTTGGTTTTTGGACAGGACCGCGTTAGGGTCTTGTGCAAAAAACATGATTTCCTAGTAATGGACATGCTCGTAACTGCTGTTGCTATTGCCCTCCTTTGCTTGGCCGCCTGGCTCCTGTACAAGCGGTTCAGCAACCGCTTCAAGTCCCAGCCCGTGGTTGTTGACGACGATGATTACGATGACTATGAGGAGGAGGCGCCCGCCGTCCAGGAGGCGGTCGCCGAGGCCCCGGCTACTCAGGCCCCTCCTCCGGTTCCCGAACCCAAGAAGGAGGCTTGATGACCTCGTAGACGAGACCGTAGCGTAGACACTGCTCGGCATCAAGGTACAGATCCTTTTTTAAAATTTTATTCAACTTGCGCGTGGGAATTGTCGTCTCGGCCTCATAGACCGCCTGCATCCGTTCCATATCTTTTGTAAAATTTTGCATGTGATCCTTGAGCTCCTCATACTTCCCCCAGACTCCATCCGCGCTAATCTGATGAATTAGCACGTATGAATTCTCGAGCATTTTACGATTAATGCCCGCGAGCAGTAGCAAGGTTGCAGCCGATGCGCATAGACCGTCGGCGACGGTCGTGACGCGAGCACGCAAATTGCGAATGTGATCCATGGCGCTGAATCCGCAGTGAAGATCCCCCCCGTCACTCTTGACGTAGAGGGTCACGGCCGGATCCTCCTCTATACCCAGATCTATGTATGTCTTGCGGAGATTCTTGACGAGAGCACGCATCTTGGTCACGAGCTCCAACACACTCTCCTCGTGAACATCACAGTGAAAGAACACTTCATTGCCCTGGACCTTCACGTAAGTGCTCTCCTCTTCCGTCGCCATCTTGAGTGTCCAGAGGCGGGTTTTTTTATATGACAATGATAGTATGTCCAAACTCTTAGGCAAGTTTGCGGCTAAAGGCGCATCTAAAGTCGCATCTAGGGGGGCGTCAAAAATGGCGTCCAAGACGGGCTCCAAGCTGACGTCTAAAAGTCTGTCCAAAGCTATGAATAAATTAGGTGGGGGGGATTCAGGCTCCGCCCCCGGTGCCGGGATCCTCGGTGCCGGGGCCCTAGGCGCCGGGGCCC
>Ga0247723_1001538_pt1 | contig 13392 bp, 15 predicted proteins | sample MSEWelMarce5H_FC_FD_189079 | JGI IMG/M metagenome (GOLD analysis project Ga0247723, IMG submission 189079) | Subsurface sediment microbial communities from gas well in West Virginia, United States - MSEEL Well Study Marcellus 5H_FC | ecosystem: Environmental > Terrestrial > Deep subsurface >...
TTGAAGTTACAACACCCGTCGACAAATTAAACAAACATTGTGCGTTTGTTATTGCACTTTCCCACATCAACAAATTTGTACGACCTCCCGCTTTTGCATAAACACTTATTCTTGTTTCATTGTATGCGGTTTGTTGTGCGGTAAAATATACAAAGTGTTGGTCGTTTGCGGTGTTTTCAACTAACTTGTCTGCGGTTGCAGTTCCATTTGGTGCGGTTGTAGCATTCGATGAAATACTTGCTTGATTAAGAATGTATTTTCCATTGGTAAAATCCTCTGAATATGTTTGCAAATTCCACGGGCAAACCTCCACCAACCCCGAACTATTTATTCGGGTTCCGTTGGATGCTCGGGTGAATGACAAATCACCCGCACCGCTTGTGGGAATTTGAGAATAAACAACATCCTCTTTATATCCGCTTGGTATCATTACCAAACTCGCTTGTTCTAATAATGTACTCATTCTTGTGAATCTAAATTATCCAATTTGAAAATCATGCAGTCCACACCTTCGTAATAACCACCATCCGCAGTTACCCTATTGGTATATTCCAACGCCAATACCGCCCCACCCGCTTGGGTAAACGGAGTTACTCCAATGGCTAACCCAACAAACATTATTCGTTGTAAAGTACGATTGAACCCGATGTCAAGGTAATTGATGAAATGTAATTGCCATCAGCAACACAATGGAATGGACCTGGCAACAATGTTGTGCTTGTCAATCCCATAATGGTCATCAATGAATTTCCGTCCTTATCCAAACAAGCCGATACAACGGCATTTGAATTAACGAAAAATCCACGGAAACGACCCGTTTTGGCTGATGTATTGGCAACGGCTACACTACCTGTGTACCCTGCGGTGAATGCTGATCCTGCGATACTCATATATATAAAACGATTAAATTGTTACTTGTTAGGGGTTTCTTGTGATGTTACCAATTCCTTGCGCCCATAACGATCCGTCACAACACTTTTTGGAATATGTTAATTTTTCTTTGCAGAAACACGCCCGTGTTCCGCCTCCTTGTGGTGAACTCCGTGATGGGGTTTTCCACCCTTGTGATGGGGCGGTGGTGTTGTTGTAGTTTTGTTGCCAATTGCTCATTTTCTTGTTATTAGTAAAAATAATAATAATCCAAATAATAGTAATGCCAATCCAATGCCCACCACCTGGGGAACTTTGATGCGTTCCTTGTATTGAACCCGTGGGGGTAATTGGATGGTCTTGGTGAATCTAATCGTGTCCGCCTTCACAACTGTCTTAATTCTTATCACATCGTGGTTACGATAAACAATTGTTTTAACGCCGTCTTTTTCCAAAGTGATGGTATCAATTGACTTTGTGTTAAAAGTGTCCGTAATGGTCACAGAATCGCGTACAAATAGCGTATCAATCGTATGGGTGGATGTTTGTGCCATGGCGGGATTCTTTTGGATGGCTTTTTTTAAGTGCCATTCCGCAGAACACCCCGTCAAAAAAATGATAAGTGTTAATAATTTACCACCTTTGATAAACAAATCGCACTTCACATTATTGATAGTTTTCAACTGCGTGATGTAGGTGGTCAATTTCTTCACCTTTTCCTCTTTGGGTTTGTATGTCTTTTTTACAAATTCCATGTAACAAAATTGGATGGGTTTGTATTTGGGTATTCACCCGCTTGTTGGTTGGCGGTGTATTCGGGATATCGTTGTGGGAAAAAGGATAAATAATCCACGCAACGCCTACGATAAGTTTCTGCAATGTTTCTTTGCCTTTGCACAATCGTGTCCAATTCTTCTTTGCTCGGTAACTGTGTATTCTCGGGTGAGTTACGCACGATACCACCATTGGTTACCTCGTAGCCATGAAATAACAACAAATCACTCATCGCGTAATGGATCAACAAAGGTTGCAAATAGTGTGACACCAACAAAAGGTAATACCCCGCCAAGGTGTTTGCCTTTACATCATCCAACAACCTACGATACAAGACCGTACCGCACAATTCTTGAACTTGGATATCCTGGGCTATCTTGATAAATGGGGTTATTTTATCCACATCAAAATTCCCACTCAATTGGGTGTATTTGAATATGTCCTCCTTGGTAATTAATAATACATCATCGTTTGCGTACATCTCTTATTTGTTTTTTAATGAACCTTTGTTTGGCATATCAATGGGCCTTGTTGATGCCGTTTCCCATCCACTTGGTGAAAATGGAACACCCGCATTGTTGGCACTCTTATTTGATACTTCGTTGTAATTTTCTAAATCGCGATTCTCACCCGTTTCGCCTGGTTGCTTGGGTAAAAATTTACCCTTAATTTGTTTCCGTCTGAATGTCAATCGTTCCCATCTGTGGTGGCAATTAACACCGCCCTTATATTTCCAAATGGAATATGAACTTTGTCCGCTTGGTGCAAATTGTCCGTTCACACCCGCATCACCCATTGTCAAAATATCTTCACGGCGATAAATTACTCCCCCTTTGGATTCTTGAACCATTGTAGAACAAAACTGCCTTGAATTGTCGGCCACGATATGAGGGCCGTACCGATAACGGATTTTGTAAACCCCTTTATCGTCACCACTTTTTTTATTGGGGTTTTCATACGCCATGTTAAATCTTAGTTCCTCATCCGCATCCGTAACTTCCGTTACATCAATGAGTTCCCATACCTCATTGTTAATTATTTCCCCACGGGATTTCAAATGTTCCAACCACGAATCTTCATCCGCGATGGTCATGTCCGCTAAATCAATCTTTTTTTTTAATGACAACGATACGCCCGTTTCTTCCTCGCGTGTTTCATCGTCAATTACATTGCCCGTTAAATCCGTAAACTCAAGGGGTTGTAAGGTCTTGAAATACATATTAAGGTTATACCCGTTGTGGTTTAATACCTTTGTAACCGCATCAATAATCAATCGTTGGAAAGGCCTAATAACTACATTGTCAAACAAGATAGATGCCGACTTCAATTCATCAGCGTTATTACCAAATCCCGTTCCGTCTTTAATACCCAATAACAATGGCGATACCACGCGGTGTGATACCATAACCTTTTGCATTGATTCAGAACTTAGGAATTGATATTGGTTGTGGGCATCGCTTAATTGTACTGGTGTAATATCCGCCGCTGAATCCTTGCCATCGTTCCAACTGATAATAAAACGACCTGCATTGGACGATCCACCAAACTTAGATTTGATTTGTGATTCAACCGTATCTTTAACCTCGGCGGGTGGTTGCCCATTGTTGAAGTTTATCAACATACTTGGTGCCAAACCATTCATGATGTTGTTGATGTGAAAATTCGATATCTCCGCTTCCAAGTTTGCATATTGCGTACCGCCTTGGTAGTCCACGGGTGCGAAGTAAAACGAACCCGTTGAATATGGTTTGATGGTTAGTATACATTCGTTTGCGTTTTGGTCGTAACCCCATGCCCGTATCTCTGTGGGTTGTGTGCCACGCTTAATATTGGCCCAATCGGGATAATAATAATACTTTTCAATCTCGCCTTTATCGTTGCACTTGGCGGGGCGAAGTGTTTGTTGTGGAAAGTGCTTGGCTTGAATATACTTTTTCTTATCCTTTGACTTGATAAGTTGAAACGATGCTTGGCCTAACATCTTCAAATCCATAATTACCGCCCGTAAATCATCAGCCGCAAACATCCTTTTGAACTCAATGTATCCTGGTAAATCTCGCGATGTTGTTGTCACCTCTAATCCCTTGCCATAAATTTGGTCGGCAATCCCTTTGATACACGCATTGTTGGTTGGTGAACCATGATACAAGTCAATCAAATACTGATAATAATTGTTATCATCGCCATATTGCACCCAATCCTTGTTCTTTTGTTCAATGATTGAAGGTGCGGTGTATGATTGTAGTTGTATAAATTCTAAACTCATAGTGTTATCCAATTAGGTGCAACGGGGGTTGTAGCATCCCATTGTTTCCAAGTGTTGTTGATGTTTGTAGTACCCGTAATCCAATATCCCAAATACTCCCACACCAAATGGTCATTGTTAAACACGCGAAATAATATCTCATCCGTGTTCTGGGCAACCGCATTGATATCCGTTAACACGGGCAATGCCATTGTGTAAAATGAATATAACTTGCTTGGTGTACTTGTAGCCGTTACCATTGTTTTGGTGGGCTTATGCCATACCTCAATTGTCGAAACACCCGTAAACTCCACAAATGATGTGAATGAGATGCTTGTAGATGAGTTATTAATGTGCATACCTATAAAACGCGAAATACATTTTTTGTTATAAATGAAAAACCCCCACCAAATGGCGAGGGCTTCACATGGAAATATAATTAAACGATTAAACTGGCATCACGGGTGTAACCACCAATGCAATGCTTGACGCTGAATTGGCATCTACGATTGCTGGTGGCAATTTCTCTTGACTTGAGAAAGTGATGGTATTCAAACGAGCATCACCCATTTGTACACCCCATGAAGATGATCCGCCATTGGCATCACAACCCAAAGTTTCACCCAACAACCAAAATTGGTCGTTTCTATCCCAAACAATGATTTGCCATCTTCCTTTTGTCAATGTCTGAATCGCATCCATGTCAACATCACCCGTAACGGCGGTAAGGCCACTTGGCTTGAATGACAAAGTAAAGATGGTTTCATACATTGATGTTCCATTATCGCGTGATGCGGTGATGGTGGTTTCGATGGTTGACAAACCTTTCAATTCCCAAAATGGGGCTGAAATTGGCGTTGTAGTTGTTCCGTTGTCAATCAAAGTCACAACACCCGTTCCGTTCTTGGTAACGCGGTTTGCAAATTCAAATGGCACGAAATACGCTGCCTTAATTCCACCCACATATTGCTTACATGGTTCGTATCTTCCTAATAAAGTTCCACAACTTGGCATATCTTTTCTATTATCTTGGTTAAAAAAAAGGGGTGGGTGTTTATGCCCACCCCGTGATTATATTTTCCTTATCGGATTAGGTTACATTAATTACAACTTGTTGAGTTGGGTTGGTTGCGATGATACCACCAGTGAAACGCATGATTGTACGAACATTCTGCGAACCATCGATATCACTCATATCGATAACCTTAACCTCGTTGTAGTCACTCAACAAACCAGTTCCAAAGTGCAAATCACTTTTAAGACCCAATACACAATCGTAGTCGTTAAGACCAGGACACATAGTTACGGGAATACCTTGGAAGTTCATTGGCTTCTCACCAACATAGAATTGGAAGTTGTAGTTACCCGCAGATAACGCCGCTTGGTATGCCTTCATGGTAGATGGACCAACATAGTATTGGTAACCTTCTTTGCCATACAATGCAGCGGGTGAGTAATCCAACGCCTCTTGCAAACGAGCAACAACATTTGATCCACTTGTTGCACCACTGAATGGACGAACGATAGATGAGTTGTCAATCAAGTATTGCACCATTCCACCAGTGTAGAAAGTGTTTGTCTTCCAAATACCCAATTCAACACCTTGGGCAACCTCGGCGGCAACCTGTGCCAACAAGAATTCCTCAAAAGTTGCAGGTAATTTTTCGAATGCACTGAAACCCGCTTGTGCTGATTCCCATGTAGTACGCAAGTTGTTTTTACACAAAGTCAAATTGACTTGCTTTTCAACTGTTGTCAATACATATTCACCCAAGGTAACGCTTGAAGAATCGGTGTAATCACAAGTAGCGGCATCGATAGAAACGCTGTTCTGCCAGTTACGGATCACTTCTTTGTAAGCAACATTGGGGTGCAATGTGATAAGTTCTTTTGCAAGGGTTTCACCCGACAAAAGGGCGGCGGCCACATACTTGCCACTCCAAAGACCCGCGTAGGTATTGGGGGAAACTGTTGGGCCACTCAAATTGATTTTGTTCAAATTATTGTTCATTGTAGTGGTTAGTTAAAAAGTTGATTAAATACTCGGTCTTTGATTGTTTCCTCACGGCGATTGCCAATGTGGAATTGTAGTTTCTTTGGGTTGTTTGCCTCTGGGTTGTGCAAAGTGTGAGGGGCGGGTTCGGTAGCCAATCTCTCGGTCAACTCCTTGTTCTCGGCACTCAATTGCATCTTTTCCATTTCCAAAGCACTCAAACGGGCTTCAAACTTGGCTTCCAATTCGGACATTTGTTTGCTGAAATAAGATTCTTCCATTTCGGTCTTGCTTTTAACCACCTTCTTTGCCATTGGCATTTCGGCGATTTGGTCTTTCATTGGTTGGTCTTCTGCAACAACTTCCTCAACCATTGGTTCTTCCTCGGGGGCTTCTTCCTCCTTGGTTGCGATTTCAACGATTGTACCATTTGCATCCACGGTCATTGTGTTTCCGTTTTCCAATGCAAATTCACCCTCTGGGCATGGAATGTTACCATCGGGAGTAACGATAAATACCGCTTCACCAACGGCGAAATTGTCTGATTCAAATGTGGCTTGACCATCCTCGGTCTTAACTTGTGCCAACTCAACCGCAACTGCTTCCTCGGGCTTCAATCCCAAAGTTGCTAATACGCGGTTTAATGTTTCGGTTGCGTTCATATCTAAAATACTTTAATTGTTTACTTTGTTTGATTTTTGAAATTCGGTAAGGATGTCAATCACCTTGGCTAACTTTTCCTCATCGGTTTCAACCTTTGACAATGGCATGGACTTGTCCGCAAAATACCCCTCGATGCTGAATCCTTTGAACTTGCCGTCTTTGGCATCCGCCCACACTTCATCGTTGCTTACTTTCAAACAACCCATCCATGTTCCAATCGGATCGTTCATACCATAGATGGCCGACTTGTCTTTTTCCATGTCTTCCTTAATCCAAGTTTCAACCATGCAAACACCTTGAACCGCCAATTCGTGTTCAATCGTGGCGTTGCCTTGTTTGCCCTTCATCAAAAACATTTGCGATGCTTTGCGGACTGTATCTTTTGAAAAGTACACATAAAATTCTTGCATCTCTCCATTCATCACTTGTTTGCGGTAAATGGGTTTGTCGGGAATTAATACTGGCCCCATCAAGATGCGTTTTTCGGCATCCACCTGGGCGAACTTTATTTCATGGGATTTCAATGCAATGAAATTGGATTCAATGGCGGGGGCTTCCACGATGCTTATCGCATCAATGCCACTTGCCAATTGTTGGTCATCCAATATCAATTCAACGATTTTCATATTCCACTACCACCAAAGATTTTGTCGATTTCAAACAATTTTGCCAATACTTGTGATTTGATTTTGGATTCATTGTTTGTATTTTTCTTAAATGATGCGTAACTATTAGCAAACGCTTTTGGTGGTTCAACACCCAAAGTTTGCATTTGCTTCAATGCGTTTTCAAATTCTGCCAATAATGGTTTTGGGTCTTGATTCGCACTTTTTAACGCTTTTTGTGCATCATTCAATAACCCAATTGCTTTTGATTGAATTTTCATATCCTCAAAAATAAATTGGTCTGCCGCTTTCATGATTGCATTGATATCCATCGCCAAATCAACTTTAACTGCACCCAATTCCACATTGGATACTTCTTGAACGGCATTTGATGCCATGAATTTATGGAATGATGTTTTCATATTACCTATAAAACTAATTATCCTGGGAATGTTGCATTTGTTTGTATACGCCTATCTAACGCTTGTTGTGAACTCATGTCCGTTCCAACTGTGTATGCCTTGACGGGCTTTTGATTCTGTTGTGAAAATTGTCGTGCAAGTTGGGCGGATGGGTCTGCACTTCCTCCGATGATTGAAACACTTGGCCCTTGACTTGGCATTCCTCCCGAATCCGATTGACCTGGAATTTGTGTTGATACGATTTTACGAACATTCGCCAATCCCGCTGCAACAACTCCCGCCGCACCGATGTAACCCAATACCCCACCTTGTGCAAACGCCTTGGTTGCACCCGTGTATGTATCAATGATGGCTTGGGCTACTGCCAATGACTTACCCATTGCGGTTTGTTCTCCAACCAATTGTGTAAGTGATGATAACGCGTTTGATGTGGCATCCAATATGGCTAATTTGGCATCCTTTTCCGATTTGCTTAATTCGATTGATTGTTTGGTTGCATTACGCTTGATGTCCAATTCTTTGTTTGCCAATTGCAATTCCAAATCGGTTGTGTTTTGACCCAATTCCTTTTTTTGTTGAATCATGTTACGCAACCTCTCCAATTCTAAATTGGCAAGTGTATCTTGTAATTGCTTTTCGTTTTCAATCGTTTTAGTGGCCTCTAATTGCTTAACTGCTATCGCATCATCCACCGCCTTCAATTTCTCCTCGTTTGCCTTTTGCGTGTCTTCCTTGGCTTTGTCTTGGCGTTTCTTTTCTGCATCCTCATTAATCTTGACAATGTCATTATTGAACTTGGTTTGTGCTGCGGTCAATAAACGGGCTTTTTCTTTTGCGGTATATTCACCCGCTTTGATTTCCCGTTGGGTATTCTCTAAATTTAATTGGGCTTGTTTTTTGGCTTTGGCTTCTTCGTCCTTAATGGCATCTAACAAGTTTTGTTGCTCTGCACTTCGTATGTCCTTTTGTGCCGATTTGCGTTTGTCATTGTATTCCTTTGCCCTCGCTGCTTTTTCTTTCGCTGCTTGTTCTTCCTCGGCATCTAATTTCTTTTGTTCACGATTAAACAATCTGCGTTTGGCCGCCAATTCGGTTTCGGCATTTGCCACGCCAATAACCGCTTCACTAATTGCCTTTTTGCTTTCCTCGGTTTGACCATTCAATCGTTGGTCTTCTTTGGCCGCCGCCAATCTATTTTTGGCAAATTGTAATTCCTTGGTTGCTAAATCGGTTTCACTCTTTTTGACTTGATCCAACGCCTTCTTCCTATCCACAAATGACGCATTCGTATCGGATAACAATTCACGGGCTTGTGCCAATTCCTTGTTTTGTTTTGCACGGAGTTCGTTTAACGCCAATTCTTGGTCCTCCAATTGGTCTTGAATGGCTACCAACTTACCCGCTTCACTTGCCGTTTCACCAAATAAACCACCAACGAATTCCAACGCAGTACCCAAACCATCTGCCAATACAACGGCCATCTCTTGAACTACCTTAACCACTGGGCGAATGATACCACCAAATACGCCAACAATTTTGTTCAACGCATCCATGCCTTCTTCGGTGGATGTCAACGCTTTGTACAATGTACCAAATATCGCGGCCAACGCTGCCAATACCGCACCAATGGGATTTGCCACCAATGCCATCATTGATTGACCCAAACCTTTCATGGAGGATGCAACACCGCCAATCGAACCTGGTAACGCATCAAATTTGCTTCCTAAATTGGTTGCAGTTTCACCCGCCCCACCCAACGCACTTTTGGCTTTTTTGCCAAATGAATCAACGCTTTTTGAAGCATCATCAACGCCCTTGGTATTGACTTTGACATTGTAGTTTATTTCTTCCGCCATGACTTGTATTTTCTTATGTATGTATTTTTAACTTGACCCCAACTTTGGGCATATTGGTTTTTACCTTTGGCAATTTCCACCGTCTCCGATACCCCGTACCATTCTTGGACTTGTGCTAATTTTATAATGAGTAATATCATTTTTTAAGTATTAAGAAGTTTGCGTTGGTTACATAAATTGTGTGGCTTCCACCCGTTTGTGGCTTCCATGCCAATGTTACTTCATCGGTTGTTGCTAAATCCAAAATGGTACTAAAATTTACCACGCCATAATCTGATGCAAGGCCTCCATAACCCGTTGTGGGGATGCCGTTAACAAGAATTGCAAATGTGGAATGCTTGTTACCCGATTGTTCCACCTCCACCATCGCAGTAAACTTGTATTGACCTCCATCGGTACAAATGTATTTGGATGGTGCTATCGTTGCCGTGATGTTTTGTACATAGCCAATTGTTTCAGTATTTTGCATTGGGATGTTCAACCATATTGTTGAATCCGTTGCCAATGGTCCACTTATTGAACTGCGATACATTGTGATTTGGTTGAACTGTACAATCGCTTGTAGGTTGTCAATTTGTTGGGCGATGTCACTAACACTATTTTGGTTGAAGGTCGTGTCCTGGTTACTATTCAAATAATCTTGTGTTCCAAAACGATAAGAATTCATGATACCCTTGGCAACTACATATTCATTAATATATGTTTTACCTTGTCCGTTGGCCGTTGCTTCCGTGTAAGTTGGTTTTTGACCCGTGGTTGCAAATACCAATATATTCACATTGGGATAGGTAATCAATTCAAGGTTTGCCCATTGGGTCAACATATCATATTTGACCGATTGCACTTTGTAGTAATTACCACTTATGGCAATCGTGTCGTTCAATTCAAAGTTCAACCATTCACCCACGGGTATATACGCACCCAATTTAACCAATCTTGATTGTGTTGAATACATACGGGATAGGTATTCGTTCCAATACATCAAATACATTGAGTTCTTGGGGGCATCGCCACGGATGGAATACTCCAACCCAAACGCCATTGAATAACTTGTTGAAAGGGTTGGATACGCGGAATACGATGTCATTAATGGCAATACATATTGGTTTACATTGTTGAAATAATATGGATCGCTGATGGATTGCTTACCGCCATAATAAAACAAGGTCAAATCTTGTTGAACGGCCTTATCATCTTTATCCATAAATCGGGGAATGTTTAATTCCGTTGCCCTTACTCGTTGACCATTCGCGTTTACCTCATCCATCACCTGGGGGCATATCACATTAAATGGGGTTTCCAACTTAAATTCATCAGTTGGGTAATCAATTACAGGTGAAAATGTAACCGATCCGTATTCCCTACGATTGATGTTTCTGTAATACTCACTTGCCAAACACTCTGATTCCTTGTGCGTAAATGATACAACACCTGGGATTGGTAATTTGGTATGCTCAATATCTTTTGTATCGATAAATTCCGACCAATTCTTTGTCGTTCCCGCACTATACCAATCTTGCAAATTGTGTATTTCAATCGTGTTTGCACTTGTTGGAATCAAAATGCAATTGTATGTTTTAATTACCCCATTGACAAAATCCTTAATTTTGGTTTGTGGCATCGCATCACCCATATCAATCGTGTTTCCGTTGATACCTTGTGGTGCAAGTGGGCATCGCCATGTTACTTGTCCACTCGTCCAATTGCCCGTTACTTGATATCCAATTTGCAAGATGTCACCCGTCTTCATTGTAAAGTTTGTACGGAATATATTGGATGGCAATGTGGTGCTTGAATAGGTTTGTGACTGCGATACCTTTCGACCATTCAACAAATACACCCATGTGAACGCTTGTAGTGGTGTACCTGGGGCGGTAATGACATCATACACCAATTCAAAGGTGTAATTACCCGCCCTATTGGCCGTATACTTGCCCGTAGCGTTACTATAATTGCCCGATGGGTTGTTCACTATCACGGGGAATGTCATGGGCTTAAAACTCAATGTAAAGATTGAACCCGCGTTGTAATTCATTGTTGCAATGTTGGATTCAAATCTGCCCGTTGCAACATATTCTGGGTCGTATAATGGCCCCGCCGTTTGCATTGGCAAGATATACGCATCATCCATTTCGGGTCGGTCTAAAAACGAACCACTCAATGTATATCCCGCTGCGGAAAATGCCGTTGTCAACATTGCGTTTAATCGGATTGCAGGTCGTAAATCATCAACCTCAATACCCCTTTGGTCGCGTATGTTTCCATTCACTCCCGCCATTGTTGAATATCTCCAACCTTGGTTGTAATCTGCGATGGGCCACAATATGTCACCACTTAATAACGCTTGATCCCACGATGATAAAATGTTTGTGTAGTTTGCCGTATGGTTATAAGCACTCCAATTCAGTTCGTTTAACAAGGTTTCACCCCAAATGTCCAATATCTTTTTGGTAGTTCCGTAAAATACGATGTTGTATAACTGTGGTATTCCGTCTTTGTACTTACACCCGATAAATTCAACACGCCCATTGTAAACGGGAATTGAGTGAATGTAAAGTGTGGCATCTTTTCCCAAGTTTGGATTCCATCCTCCCAATACGATATTCTCATCAAACCAATCCGCAAAGATTAAGTTGTTTGTGTCCGATGCTGGGATTTGAAACGATTGGGTGTAATCTGTCCAAATGGTGGATAAATCTTGTAGGTCTTTTAATTGGCGGTTTAATTCAACGCTTTCATCATGGAATAAATCAACGGGTAACAACTCGTTGAACGCCCCGCCCAATGCCTCTAATTTTTCAATACAACATTGTTGGCCTTCTGTAAACCCACTCACCGCCCTGGTTGCCAACGCCGTCATGATTGGGGTGATGGTATCTTCAACCCCGTTGTCGATGGTCAATGAAAATCTTAACTCCATTATCGTACAATCTTGTTAATCTTTGGTTGACTGTATTCAAATTGTATGGTGTACTGAATCAAGTTTTCGTTGATTTGCTTTTTCTTTTCCATTGCCGTATCAACCACCCTCGCAGCCAATACGATGTTACCATCCAACATTAAAATGTTGTTTGAATAAAACACTTGTTCAATTGCATCAATGTCCGCCTCGCCTATCCAATCCGTGTTTACCATCATAGTCAATTTTGAGTTCACCAAATACGATGTGGTAATACCTACGCCATAACTCCAATCCTGGCCTAAACTCGCTTGTTTGAATATCGGTTGTGAATATGTTTCTTTTTCAATTCCGTAATTGTCACGGCTCAATGCGTTAAACAAATAGGAATCATAAACCCCATATTTATTTAGATACAACGCATCTTGTTGACCATACTTGTTTTGGCAATCAAATACCACGGGCATAACCACATCATCCCCCGTTTTTACAAATGTGATATTTGCGTTTGTACCCCATACTCCACCCGCCGTCATCAATTGTTTAATTTCAATTCCTTGGATCAACTGCGATGAGGTAGTAATTGCATTCGGGGTGACTGTCGCACTCCCACAAGTGATGGATGTAATGACACTTGCATCGTACCATAAATACGCTTGGGGTGTGTCGGTTGTTAATGTCACTTGTGATTTGTCCGTATACACATATTTAGCCCCGTAGCCGACATTAAATCCGTCTTGGGTGTATGTGTACCCTTGTGTGGCTAATATCGTGTTAGAAGTGATTAATGCCGTTGATGTACTTGAATAAAATCCTTGGCAAGTTACCACCACTCGCATTGCACCCTCACCGATATTGGGCTTATAAGTACCCGTGAGAAAATAATCGCGTTTGATGTATTGGCTTACAATCTTGTGAATGTCTATCCATCCCCTTCCGCCACCAAATTGGTCGGGCAATCTGTTAATGGTTGCCACGGGCGTTGCTGGTAATGTGGTTGTGCCACTCCACACATAAACATTGAATAAATAGTAAAAACCACTGACCGCGTAATTGCTATCAAAC
>Ga0247723_1001539_pt1 | contig 13391 bp, 21 predicted proteins | sample MSEWelMarce5H_FC_FD_189079 | JGI IMG/M metagenome (GOLD analysis project Ga0247723, IMG submission 189079) | Subsurface sediment microbial communities from gas well in West Virginia, United States - MSEEL Well Study Marcellus 5H_FC | ecosystem: Environmental > Terrestrial > Deep subsurface >...
AAGTTAAAGATGGTATCTTAACAGTAGAAGGAAAAGTAGAAGATAAAAATATAGACTATGTACAAAAAGGTCTAGCATTTAGAAAATTTTTCAAACAATTCGAACTTGCTAAAGATGTAGTAATTGACGAAGCTGAAATGAAAGATGGTCTACTTAAAATTAAACTTGGTTTTAAAGAACCAAAAGAAGTTGAAGGCGTTAAAGTAGACGTAAAATAATGACTACACTTACATTATTTTTTATTATTTGTTTTATAATCGTATTATATTTAATCTATAACAACTATAAATAATGTTACCTTACAACAAGGAGGAGTGGGAATTTATATCCACTCCTTCAAATCTTCTCCCATAATTTGGGTTGCAATATCAACTTTAGTTCTTAAAGCTTTTACAATTTTTTCATCAACAGTTCCTTCGGCTATTATATCAATATAGGTCATATTTTTAGTTTGACCAATACGATCAATTCTAGCTTCAGATTGTTGGCGTTTTTCTAAGTCATATCCATTAGAATAATAAATCATAGTAGAAGCGCCCGTTAATGTAATTCCATAACCCCCTGTTTGTGGTGTACCAACAATAAATCTAACTGGACTTTCTGGATCTTGAATTAGTTTAATTGCTTTTTGTCTATCATCTGTAGAAGTATCTCCATAATAAGTAACAACAGATTTATCTCCATATTCTTTTTTAATGGCTTCAACAATAACTTCTATATCATATCTATAATGAGCCCAAATAACTGCTTTACCTTCCATTTCAGATAAAACATCCATTAATTCATCTAAACGATTTGATTTTAATGTTTGTGTTACACCATCATCAGATTTAAAATGACCACAAGTTATTTGATGTAATCTCATTAATTGAGTTATAACATTTACAGTAGTAATCATTTTTCCATTTAATGTAGCTAAAGCAATTTCTTTCATTTGTTTATAAACTTTACTTTGTTCTTCACTTAACTGAATTGTTCTTTTCATATAAGTTTTAGGGGGAAGATCTAAACAGTCATCTTTTAAAACTCTATGAGAAAAAGGTTTTAATTTATCTGAAAGTTCTCCAATATTTCTATATCCTACTACTATATGTACCATACGACCAGATACATTAATTTGTTTTGTAATGGCATATCTAGTTTTAAATGTATAATAAGATTGATGATCTAATAACCATGGGTCTAAAAAATAACATTGTGTAAATAAATCTAATGGGGATTTAGTTACAGTAGATTCATCTATTGCCATTAATGTTTTATGACAACTTAAAAACTTTTCTGCAAATTGTTTTCCTTTTTTAGTAGATAATGCTTCTACATTCATAATTAAAATATGGAGATCGTAACTAGATTTAAATAACTTCTGTAATTCTTTTTCTTTAGATTTACCTGCACTAGATTCCCATAATACCATTGTCTTTTCTACATGCTCTGGCATATGAGTAGGTATCTCAGAATCAAACCAGTTTTTATAAACACCTTTAGGGGCTATAATTAAAGCACCATTTATAAGGCCTTTATCATATAGTATTGACATATTATCTATTAATACTTTAGACTTACCGGTCCCCATTTCCATAAAATAGGCAAATACTTTTTTATCCCAAGACATTTCTAATGCCTTTAATTGATGTGCAAACGGCTTTGTCTTAAATTTATAATTCATATATAATAGTTAGTTCTTTCTATTGATTAGTATACTACATTAATATACACATTGTCAAGAATGGAAAAAAATAAAGTTTACGTTATTCAAGATGTGCCAGGCACAAGAGAAGGAAGACCAAAGATAAATATTATTGGTGCTTCTCAATATGGTTCATTGAAAGTTCTACTTCCAGAGAATGCACAAATTATATTAAGTGCAGGACCTGTTGTATTTAAGTTACGACAGTTGCTAAAAGATTACACTTCAGAAGATTATTTACTACTTACGGGTGATCCTGCAATAATTGGTGTTGCATGTTCTGTTGTATCTGATATTACTAATGGCAAGTATAAATTATTAAAATGGGATAAACAAGAAAGGAGATATTATCCAATTGAAATCGACTTGTATCAAAAAACAGATTCGAGCACTTGACAAACGTATTTTAAAGGATTATATATTAAAGAAATTTAGAAAGGAATTAAAATGGTAGAAAGCACAATAAACTTTGAACAAGACAGAGTAGAATCAGTTACACAAATTGATGCTGCAAAAACTTTATCAGATAAAGTTTTAAGATTAAAAGATTTAGAAGATGAGATTGCTAACGCAGAAGAAAGTATTAATAAATTAAAAGAACAAGCAAGAATACTTTCTCAAGTAGAAATACCTTTAATGATGCAGGAAATGCACATAACGAAATTAAAGCTTAAAGATGGTGAATCTGTAGAGGTAAGACCTTTTTACAGTGCATCTATTCCTCCAGAAACACAGGAGAAAGCTTTTGAATGGCTTCGTAATAACGGTCTAGGTGATATCATTAAAAATGATATCATCGTTACCTTTGGTCGTGGCGAAGATAACAAGGCAGCGCAATATGCTGTCCTTGCACGAGGTCAGGGTTTTGAACCAGTCCAGAAGGTTGGTGTTCATGCTCAGACACTCAAAGCGGTGGTCAGAGAGCGTATCGAATCTGGACAGGATATGCCCTCTGATCTATTTAAAACTTACGCAGGTAACAGTACAAAAATAACTAGGAGATAAAAAATGGAAACAGGAAACGCGAAACAGGTAGAAGTAAAGAAAGCTGCGCCACTTCCTTCTTCAATATTGTTTGAAGGAGATGCACATGCAGGTTTTGAAAATGTAAAGCAAGATAGTATGGCTTTGCCTATTTTAAAACTATTACAGAACGGATCTGGAGAAGCACAAAAACGTAATCAAAATTACATTGAAGGTGCTGAACCAGGAATGCTTCTTAATACAGTTACTAAAAAATTGTATGATGGAGCAAATGGAATAATGGTTATTCCATGTCACTACAAATTAGAGTATCAAGAATGGTCAGATTTTGGAACTGGTTCAGGAAGACCAGAAAAAATCTATCCAGATACTTCTGATATTAAAACAAAAACTACTGAAGATAATATGGGTAAAGACAGATTGCCAAATGGTAATTACATATTAACTGTTGGTCAGCATTTTGTTTTGATTGTAGATAAAGACAACACTGAAACTGCTTTAATATCTATGAGTTCATCTCAAGGTAAAGTAAGCAGAAAGTGGAATTCCATGATGATGTCAATTGTAATGGAAGGTCAAAAAGGGCCTTACACTCCACCTTCTTTCAGTCACATGTATAAATTGTCGACTGTCTTGAATTCTGGAAAAGGAAACCAATGGTATGGATATACTATATCTAAAGTTGGTCCTGTTGCAGATGAAAAGATCTATAAGAGAGCTAAACAGTTTTACGAAAGTTTAGCAGCTAAATAAATAAAATAATGGGTGGTAGCAATACCACCCATAACAATTGGGTGGAACATGTTAGAAAGATTTAAGAATATATTTGCTGGTCTTGAAACTTCTTACGGTCAAACAAAAATGACCGGTGAAATTAGAGATGATGGAAAAAATGAAGCAGATTCAATAACCGTACATAAACCTGTAACAGAGATATTATGGCAAAAACATTTAAATGGTGAATTTCCAGCATTAGGAATTGTGCCTATTAGACAAGACAGTAGATGTAAATGGGGATGTTTAGATGTTGATGTTTATGATTTAGATCACAAAGAATTAATTACAAAAATAAAAAATAAAAATTTACCTTTAATAGTTTTTAAATCAAAATCAGGGGGTGCGCATATATTTTTATTTGTAAAAGAATTTGTTCCAGCATCATTAGTTAGAGAAAAATTAAAAACAATGGCTGCAATGTTAGGTCATGCCGGTAAAGAATTATTTCCAAAACAAGATTATATACTTGCAGATAAAAATCAAGTGGGTAGTTGGTTAAATGTTCCATATCATGGTGGTGACAAGTCTGTAAGACGTGCACTAGGAGATGACGCAGAACTATTAACTTTAGAAGAATTTTTTAAATTGTATGACAAAAAAGTTTTATCTGAAAAAGATTTAATACAATGGAAGGAGCCTATAACAACAGAGAATGAAGATTTATTTGAAGCTCCCCCTTGTTTAGTTACATTATTATCTGACAAAGTTCCTCAAGGTAAAAGAAATGATACCATGTTTAATGTAGGAGTATACTTAAGAAAAAGATTTCCAGATTCATGGAAAACTAAATTACATAGTTATAATTCAAAATACATGAATCCACCAATAGATGATAACAACCTTGAAAATACAGTTATTAAATCTTTGTTAAATAAAGATTATCGTTATAAATGTAAACAAGAACCCATTAGAAGTTTTTGTGAATCAAAGCTTTGTGTAAAAAGAAAATTTGGTGTTGGTGAAAATATACCTGCACCAGAAATAGAAAGGATAGAAAAATATCCATCACATCCATCAATTTATATTGTGTATCTTGATGGTAAGCCAGTTGAAGTAGACAGAGCTACACTTCATGAATTTGATAAATTTTCTGTAGAAGTAATGGATCAATTAAATCAAGTGTTAATGCCGGTCGGTAAAATGATTTGGAAAAAATTGTTAAATAAAATTATGTCTAATAAAGATACATTTAAAATATTAGAAGTCCCACAAGCAGCAAGACTTGATTATCAATTAAAAGAATTACTTGGAGATTTTTTAAATAGAGCGACAGGTAAGGTTATGGATGATGTTAAAAGAGGTATTCCATTTACAGAAAATGGTCATAGTTATTTTAAATATCAAAGTTTTAATAATTTTTTAAAAAGAAGTAAGTCTTGGGATTTACCAAAAGCAAAAACACAAAAAATGTTGGAAGATATTTTTAAAGCAAAAGAAGAAGTTTTAAAATTAGATAAGAAGTCAATGAGAATATGGAAAATTGACACAGTAAATGTTGATAAACCAATTATCACAGAGAATACAATGAAGGAGCCAGCGTTTAAATGAAAAGAATAATAGTTCCAGGACCTCCGGGAACAGGAAAGACATATCATTTAATTAATAACTATCTAAAGAAAGAGATTGAAGAATATAAAACGTCCCCCGATAAAATTGCTTATTTGACATTTAGTAATGCTGCAACAAATGAAGCAAAAAAAAGAATACTATCTGCATTTCCAACTGTAAAAGATTTTCCATATATATGCACTATGCACTCTTTAGGAACAAAACAATTAAACATAGACACTAATACACAATTACTTAAAGATGAAAAATGGAATGCGTTTAAAAACTTTTCACAAATATGTAAAGATTTATCTTTTAGTTCAGAGTTTGATCCTTATACGGAAACAACAACATATAAAAATGATCACATGAAAATTATTGAATACGCAAGATGTAAAAAACTATCTATCATGGATGCTGCAATAGAATTAGATAAACATTATAGTGTAGACACATGGTTAACAGAACAGATTGATGCCGATTTAAAATCATATAAGAAACAAACCGGAATGATTGAGTATTCCGATATGATTAAACAGTTCATTGAGAAAGATAAATGCCCTCCACTCAGCGTTGTCTTTTTGGATGAAGCACAGGATCTGAATCCTCTGCAATGGGAAATGTTCAATTACATTGAATCAAGATGTGATAGATCATACGTTGCAGGGGATGACGATCAAACGATTTATACGTTTCAAGGTGCTAATCCTAATATATTTATTAATTTAAAAGGTGAAGTGGATGCAAGAATTGAATCAAGAAGATGTCCGCGTGTTATTCATAGAAAAGCATTAGATATATTACAGCATGTAGAAAATAGAATGATTAAAAGTTGGCTTCCTAGAAATGCGGAAGGACAAATTTTTGAAGATCAAACATTGGACAATATTAATTTTAGTAAAGGTGAATGGATGATTATTGCAAGAACAAATCAAATGTTAAATCCAATTAAAGCTCATTTAACATCATTAAACTTAAGATTTGATAGTAGATCAAATGTAGTTTTATCTAATGAATTATTAGAAGCCTATCAAGTGTGGCATAGATTAAATCAGGGGGCAACTGTAGGATCTGAAGAAGCAAAGTCTGTTTATAAAGTTTTAAATTGGAACATGGGCCATGTTGAATATGGATTTTCTAGTGGCAAGTCATTAGATGCAGTAGATCTTGTTGATTTAGATGATCTAATGCTAAATCATGGGCTCAAGGTGACAGGCAGCTGGGAGCAATTAAATTTTAAAGAAGATACAAAATTATATATTAAATCATTATTAAATAGTGGTGATGATTTATTTAAACCTGCAAGAATTAAAGTATCCACAATACATGGTGTCAAAGGTGAAGAATGCGAAAATGTAGTCTTATATACAGGAATGGAAAAGATTATACATGACGCAGCATTAAGAAATCCTGATCCAGAACACAGATTGTTTTTTGTGGGTGTAACAAGAGCAAAAGAAAATCTTTATATCATGCAACCAGATATAGATGATTATTATAACTATATACCAGGAGATCCAATACTATGAGTAACAAAGCGTTTTTTAGACAAGTAGGAGGTTCACATTATAAAAAATATAAAATACAGCCCTCTAGATTCATCAATGATAATAAGATATTGTTTGCTGAAGGTAATGCAATTAAATATATTTGCAGACATCAAGACAAAGGTGGCAAGCAAGATTTAGAGAAAGCGATTCATTACATACAAATGATTATAGAAAGAGACTATAATCAATGAGAGGAAGAAAGATTGCAGTGTTTGATTTAGGATTAATAACAGTAATATGTATTTATTTTTTTTTAATAATGGTATTAGCATAAATGTTTGAAGCTCAGAAAGAATGGATTTGTCCAGAAAATTATCCTGATTTAAAAGGATATAAATATATTGCAATAGATTTAGAAACTAGAGATCCTGATCTTAAGTCAAGAGGATCTGGTGCAATTATTGGTAATGGAGAAATTGTAGGTATTGCTGTAGCTGTTGATGGTTGGTCTGGTTATTATCCGATTGCTCATCAAGGTGGTGGTAATTTAGAAAAAGATAAAGTTATGTCTTGGATTAAAGATGTATGTTCTTCTGATTCAGTAAAATTATTTCACAATGCAATGTATGACGTGTGCTGGCTTCGGGCGGCGGGGGTCAAGATTAATGGACACATTGTAGATACAATGGTTATGTCATCATTGATTGATGAAAATAGATTATCATATACATTAAATAGTATTTCATTTGAATTTTTAGGAGAAGTAAAAGATGAAAAAGCTTTAATAGAAGCTGCACAATCTTGGGGAATAGATCCTAAATCTGAGATGTATAAACTTCCTGCAATGTATGTAGGTAATTATGCAGAGAAAGATGCAAAATTAACTTTAGAATTATTTAAAGTTTTATCAAGAGAAATTCAAAAACAAAATTTACAAAATATATTTGATATAGAAACACAATTATTTCCATGTTTAACTGATATGAAATTTAAAGGAGTCCGAATCGATACAGAAAAAGCAAGACTCCTGAAACAGCAATTAACAAAACAAGAGCAAGAGATATTATTAAAAGTAAAACAAGAAACAGGGATAGAACCTCAGATTTGGGCTGCAAGATCAATTGCCACAATTTTTGATAAACTTGGTTTACATTACGAAAGAACTGAGAAATCATTAGCACCATCTTTCACTAAAAATTTTTTACAAGAACACAAACACCCTATAGTACAAATGATTGCTAAAGCAAGAGAAATAAATAAAGCTCACACAACTTTTATAGATACAATTTTAAAATTTACTCATAAAGGAAGAATACATGCTGACATCAACCCAATTAGATCTGATCAAGGTGGAACTGTTACAGGTAGATTCTCTTATGCTAATCCTAATCTCCAGCAAATTCCTGCAAGAAATAAAGAATTAGGACCTATGATTAGATCATTATTCTTACCAGAAGTAGATCATAAGTGGGGATGTTTCGATTATTCACAACAAGAACCAAGATTAGTTGTACATTATGCAGCTACTACTGAACCAATTTGTTTTGATGAATCAGTTACAAAGATAGTAGAAGAATTTAAAAATGATTCTGTAGACTTTCATAAAACAGTTGCAATGATGGCAAACATATCTAGGGATCAAGCTAAGACAATTAATTTAGGATTATTTTATGGAATGGGTAAAGCTAAACTTCAAGCTGAACTTGGATTGAATTCAAAAGAAGAAGCAGAAAATTTATTTAATCAATATCATACAAACGTTCCGTTCGTTAAAGAATTAATGAACAAGACATCAGCTCATGCACAGTCTTCTGGATCTATTGGAACTTTATTAGGACGTCGTTGCAGATTTAATAAATGGGAACCAGCTACATTTGGTATGCATACAGCAATGTCATTTGAAGAAGCGGAGCGAACTTATGGACGTGGAAGAATTAGAAGAGCAATGACATACAAAGCTTTAAATAAATTAATACAAGGATCAGCGGCTGACATGACAAAGAAAGCAATGTTAGATTTATATAATGAAGGAATTGTTCCACATATTCAAATACATGATGAATTAGATATTTCTGTTATAGATGACAATCAAGCTAAAAAGATTGTTGAAATAATGGAAGGTGCCGTTACTTTGGCAATCCCCAACAAAGTAGATTATGAATCCGGTGAAACTTGGGGAGATATTTATGGTTGATTATGTCATATTTAAATGCAAATATACCTCCAATCTACTGTAAAATACGAAGGGAATATTTATATGACTTACGAGAACATCAAGGAGAAACTGAAGACTGTGTGGTATTCGGTTTGGGGAGTATTAGCGGGCGTGCACTATTGTTTCACTGTTTACTTACGAACGGTGCAATCTATTGGAGACTTCCTATCTCTGCTTTTATTCAAAGAGGAAGCGGCAATACTTTGTATAAAGGACAGATGGAATCTCAAGATCTCGAAGATCTTCAGCTATGGAATTCATTTAGTTATTATCCTGCTGTTACTTGTTTTGATTTTTTAATCGGACAACGTTGTAAATATTTAGGAAAAAATAAAAAATTTATTCATGGACAATATTTATTCACTGTGGATTGGGCACATCCGGAATCTAATATATTGGATACTGAACATTCCGAAATACCTGATCAGCACAAGTGTGCTCACATTTTGGCTCTTGATAACGGTAATTATGCAGCTCAGCCTAATAATCGTATTTTGTGGAGTATTCCTAGCTTTACAACTTCAAAACATTGGCCAGATTATAAAGTTCAAACTACAGAATGGAATGTTGAAAATAAAAACTGGCAATTAGAAGATACTGATGATATGTTTTATCAAGTGGAGGATAAAAAATGAGTAGTGAATTTAAATTAAACGATCAAACAAGTGTAGCTTTACCTATTAAAAATATAGTAGCTATTATATCTGCTATTGTTGTAGCAGTATGGACTTACTTTGGTATTGTTGAAAGATTAAATAGATTAGAAACTAATGAAAAATTAATGGCTCAAGATCTTTTAAAAAAAGCAGAACAAACTCCAAAGAATCAAGAAATGTATATGTTGATTGAGTATCAAGCTAAATCAATAGATAAACATTCAAAACAATTAGAAGAAAACGTACATACTAAAGTATTAATAGCTCAATTAGAAAAGAAAGTAGATAAATTAGAAAAAGAATTGGATTCAGTCAGAGGTAAGTAATGATTGAAGCTGTGTTTGCATTATTGATGTATATGAATAATAAATTAGAAGGCTATTCACCTAAAGCTAATCTTGCAGAATGTTTAGAACAAAAAAGAAAAGTTGAAAGAGACCCAGGAAGTAATGTAAACTGGAGTTGCAAAGAAGTAAAAGCCATAGTAGAAGTAGATAAGCATGGCGTTAAAAGAATCAAAGAAGTTAAGCAAGATTAATTGTATTAACAATCTGACAGTTGGATGCTGTCTCTTAAATCACTGTAAATGCTATGACAATAAGGAATATGTTAATAAAGTATTTGATAGTAGCTCTACTAGCGTTTGCATTAGGTACATTCTTTCCGAACCCGGTCGCCAAGAAGAAGACTGAGGACGCCACAATCGCCTGGGCTAAAACCCTAGGCTTTGGACCCCCGAGGTTTGATTATTCAAACGATCAAGAATTCATCTCCTCCCTCAATAAGTGCATACAATATCTCAATTATACCATTCCAAGACCACAAAGAATAAACAGTGAATTAATCATAGCGCAAGCCATAGTTGAGTCTAATTATGGTAAGTCTAGATTTGCTAGAGAGGGTAATAATCTATTTGGTATAAGAATATGGTCTAAAAACGGTATGTTACCACTTAAACAACCGGAAGATATAGAATGGCGCGTCAGGGTCTTTAAAACCAAGTGCGAATCTGTTAGATACTATATTGAAATTCTAAATACAAAAAAAGTGTATGCAGAGTTTAGAAGAGTTAGAGAATTGACATTAAATAGAAACCCTATTGCAATGGCTAAAACTTTAGATAACTTTTCTACAAATAAAGAATACGAAAAACATGTTATTGAAGTAATACATAAATTAAGAAATGAAACTAAGTGAAAATTTTACATTAGACGAATTAACTAAATCTCAAGAAGCTATAAGATTAGGTATTGCAAACGAAGCAAGTGACGAGCATGTTACTAATTTAATTTTGTTGTGTAAGAATATATTACAACCAATTAGAAATCATTTTAAAATTCCAGTATCTATTTCTTCCGGTTATAGATCAGCAGCGCTTTGCGAAGCAATTGGGTCATCATCAACAAGTCAACATACCAAGGGCCAAGCAGCGGACTTTGAGATATTTGGTATACATAATAAAGAATTAAGTGATTGGATTGTACAAAATCTTGATTACGATCAATGTATATTAGAATTCTGGAACCCTAATGATCCTAACTCTGGATGGGTTCATTGTAGTTACAATGATTCGGGCAACAGGAAACAATATTTGAATGCGCAGAAATTAAATGGTAGAATAGTTTACACAGTAATGTAATGGAAAAATTTAAATTTAAAAACACAATGTTTATAGACAACGTTTTAGGAATTTGCCCTGAATGTAAGGAAGAAGCATTTCTAGTAGCAATTGTAACAGATTATTATAGATGCACAAATTGTGGTGAAGACACTAGACAATATGTTAATGGGGTTATAAAATACATGAAATTAAAAGAATCAGATAAAGAATATATAAAGAAACATGGCAAGAAAAGTCAATTTAGGTAACGGAAAGTTCATAGAACAGAGCAATAAGAAGCGTCCTGGACGTCATTCTAAAAGCCCTAATAAACGTAATAGTAGAAAAGAATATAGAGGTCAGGGAAGAAAACAATAGTTTATTTATCTATTGACATATCTATATTAATATCCTATATAGTAAGAAACTAACAAGAAAGGTAAAAATGACTGACTTTAGTAAATATAAAAATATAACTGTCGATAATGACACTTATGCAATAGTCACTAAACTTCAAACTAAACTTAAAAATGATATTAAGTTAAGTAGAAGCCAAGTAATAAAAACACTAGTAAACGAGAAAGTAAGAACATTAAATGGAAAACTTAAATAGTTTAGAAACAGAGAAACAACCATCTACACCAGAACAAAAACTTTGGAGAGCTGTGTTTGTACAAGCAATACAAGATACTTTTGGTATCTGTACTGTTGCAATGAATGAAGATGAATACAGAAAATGTAAATGGTGGGGTAGAGTTTATAATGAAGACTTTATAGAGCTTTGTGAGATGGCTGGATTTAATCCAGAGCAAACATTTCAAAAACTAAAACGTTATGATTTAATCAAGAAAGGAATAGTTTGGAATTACACAACAAATGGTAAAAGAAAATTTGCTGATGTAACACCAACAAACTAATATGAGTGGAAAAATAATTTGTCCAAAATGTAATGGTAATGGGTATATTTATGCATTTAACCATGATGACAGAAAAAAAGTACCAGAAGACTGTGATTACTGCAGTAATCAAGGGGAAGTTGATATCACAGAAGATGTAATGAAGGACCTTGAACTAATGAAAAGTGTAAACTAATGACAATAGCTGGATATAAAAAAGCAATAGCAAAACTATTAAAGGCGTACCATAAAAAATTTGATTGGCAGGGTAAACCTGTTTCTAAAAAGAAAAAGAAAAGAAGTAAATAATGATTAGGGGTGATAGTAAAGATTATAACTTACTAGATAATTGGGTAAGAGGTCTTAAAATAACTTCTAATATATTATCTTGCGAGATTGGTGTACGCGAGGGACTCGGTTCCAAGATCATCATGGATGGTATCAGGACTCTGGCGACGGGGAGCTTTAATCATATAGGAATAGATCCTTATGGTAATTTAAAATACCAACACTATGACAATTCTCCAGCTTATACAGCTGATTATACAAATGATATGCGATTACAACTTGAGAAAGATTTATCTGATTACAAAGAATTTAAATTATTTCATATGACTGATAAAGAATTTATGAGAAGATATCCAGAATATGGTCCTTTTCATTTAGTTCATTTTGATGGGCCACATATGACAAGACACGTATTAAATGAAGCGCTATTCTTTGCAGAAAGAAGTGAACAATACACAAGATTCATCTTTGATGATTTTAAAGGATACAACATGCCTTTAATTTCTGATGCATTAGGATATTATGGTTTTAAAGAAATAGATAAAGGAGATAATAAAATATGCCTAGAGAAACAGATACAGTAATGAGTTTGCCTACTTACAGGCAGTATTGGGTACACACTAAGTCTTATGGTCATGATATAGTGATTTGGTCTGATACAGGTAAAATAACAATACAATGTAAATGGCCTGATATGGAAAGATCCAATAACAATAGAGTTAAAAGAAAATGATTAAAAAATGTGTAAAATGTAATTTTGAAACTGAAGAAATTAAAAAACATTTTCACAAATGCGCTAGATTAAAAGATGGTTTTAAAACGTATTGTAGAGAATGTTGTAAAAAAATAAGACATGTTTATCAAAATACAGAACATGGTTTTATGATGAATATGTATAATACCATAAAGAAAAAAACTAATGCGGAAAGGTATAAAAAATTACCTGAAACAGAAAAAGATAGATTTAGATGTTATGTTACATGGGAAGAATTTATGGAACTTTGGGAAAATCATAAAAAAATACGCGGTAATCATTGTCATTTAACGGGAATTGAAATAATAACAAAAAGATCAGAAGGTAGAAAAGGAGTTAAACATTTAGGTCATATTAATGGAGTAAGTGTAGATAGATTAGATCCAAATATAGGTTATACAAAAGATAATATAATTTTTATAAGTAATGAAGCTAACAAACTTAAAAATGCAGTGACTAAAGAATTATGTGTTAAAATTTTAGAATTATACAAAGA
>Ga0247723_1001540_pt1 | contig 13384 bp, 13 predicted proteins | sample MSEWelMarce5H_FC_FD_189079 | JGI IMG/M metagenome (GOLD analysis project Ga0247723, IMG submission 189079) | Subsurface sediment microbial communities from gas well in West Virginia, United States - MSEEL Well Study Marcellus 5H_FC | ecosystem: Environmental > Terrestrial > Deep subsurface >...
ATTAATGAGAAAGCACAAAAAAACTTCGATAGCAAAGTTGAAGGTATCAACGAAAGCCTTTTGAAAACCAACAAGAGCATCGAAGAAGCTCGTGCTGAGGTTTTGGAAGCTAAGGCTGCTTTCGGTCGCTTACAAGCTAACACCGAGAGAAAAGTTGCTACATCTTATGCTGAACACATTTTCAATATCAAAAATGAGATTGGAAGTGCTATTGAAAAAGGATGGAATGACATCAAAGCTGCTGCAAGGACTAACGGTAAGGGGTTCTCTTACGAAATGGACATGAAAACAGTTGGAGTTATGACAATCGGTAACAACCTTACTGGTTCAGTTTACACTTCGTATGTTGACAATCCTGCTCTTAGGTCTTACGTGAACCCACATTTGCGTTCAGTGTTTAACATCATCCCCGTTTCTACCGGTTCGGTATCTTTCCCTAGAGGTAACACTCCAGTAGGTGAAGGTTCTTTCGGTAAGCAAACTGAAGGTAATGGTAAACCACAAGTCGATTATGATGTAACAGTGGTAAACACTGCGTTGTCATTTATCGCAGGTTACGCTAAGGTTTCTCGTCAGATGATAGATGATTTGCCTTTCCTTCAAGCATACCTTCAGCAGTCATTGATTGAAGATTTCCAAAAAGCAGAAGATACTTACTATCTTAATGCAATAGCATCAAGTGCAACCGCAGGTTCTACTTCTGCTACCATTACTGCTGAGAAATTCATTGATTATGTTGCTCAGTTGGGTGCTTTGAATTGGAATCCAAACTTGTCTTTGACTACTCACGCTGGTTGGGCTTCTTTGTTGAAAACCAAACCTTCTGACTACTCATTGCCAGGTGGAATGGTTATCGACAACAACGGTAACGTAAGAATCCTTGGTATTCCGGTTATCCCACACTCTCTTGTTACTGCATCTAAGATTTATGTTATGGACACTAGCAAGTATGCCATTGCACAACAATCTGGATTGAATGTAAGAAGCACTGAGTTTGATCAAGATGACTTCATCAAGAACTTGATTACTTTCAGATGTGAAGCACGTTGCGAATTGTTACAATTCCAACCAACTGCTGCGGTTTACGGAGCTATATAGTTTTACGAAAAGATTAAGAGGGGTGGAAATCCCCTCTTCTTTTAAGTATGCCTTATTCCTACGGATATTTTAAATTAGAAGTCGAGTATCACATCATGAGAAACATACCTCGTGATGCAAGGATAATTGATGTAGGTGCCGGTTGCGGAACTTATGGCAAAATGCTTAAGAGTCATTACAAGAATTTAGACGCCATTGAGATTTGGGATAAATACATTGAAGAGTTTAAGCTTAAAGATATTTATAGAGAAGTTTTTAACGAGGATGTACTCGATTTCAGATTTGGCAATTATGACTATGCGATTTTTGGGGATGTGATAGAGCATTTATCATTTGAGGATGCTGACAATTTGTTAAGCTTACTTTTAGTAAAAGATGTCAAATGTCTTGTGGCGGTTCCTTACACAATGAAGCAAGGAGAGGTAAATGGGAATATTTACGAGCTACACAAGCAAGATGACTTAACTCATGACTTATTTTTAAAACGCTATCCATACATGGGACTCCTTTATAGGAACGAAAAGTATGGGTATTACGTTAACTATGACTTTTTATGAAAATATTACTGTCAATTCATTTGTACCCTCCGCACCACAACTGCGGAGCAGAGATGATGATACACCGGATGGCAAAACATTTGCAATCTAAAGGGCATCACATCAGAGTTCTTTTACATCAGGCGAACCATTATAGGATTACGAACAATTACGTTTATGACGAGATTGATGTGTTTCCTCCAAATCAAAATGTAATTGAGAATTTATTTCATTGGTGCGATTTAGTTTTTACGCACCTGGATTACACAAGATGGAGTATAGGTATGGCATCTTTGAAACGAAAGCCATTATTTCATTTGATTCACAATAGCCATAAATACCCAGAGATTGTAATGGCTGAAAAGAATCAGCATATTATTTACAATTCTCAATGGCTTAAGGATGAATTGCAATATGATTTTGATAATTTTACACTCACTCCTCCGATAGACAATTTAAAATATTCAACAACCCAAAACACTGAGAAAAACGAATTTATAACTCTGATTAACCTAAACGAGAACAAAGGTGGTAAGATATTTGAACAAATAGCTAGAGCATTGCCTAATAAGCGTTTTTTAGCCGTTTTAGGAAGCTATGATGAACAATTCATACCAAAGCTTGATAATGTGAAAGTGGTCGCTAATTCGTCTAATATTAAGCCTACGTACGAGCAGACAAGATTGTTGCTAATGCCATCAAAATATGAATCGTGGGGAATGACTGCAACTGAGGCGATGAGTTATGGTATACCGGTTATTAGTACCGACACACCAGGGTTGAAGGAGAATTGTGGCTATGCAGGAATTTACATAAAAAATAGAAATGATGTTAAAGAATGGATTGATGCAATTTTTAAAATGGAGAAAGCTGTTGCTTACAAAGCTCAATCCGAAAAGTGCAAAAAAAGAGCAAATGAATTGGGGGGAGAAGAGAATTTGGACAAGTTCGAACACTGGATGCGAGAAATGGTATATAAATTCAATTAAAGATGTCTATAATAATAAATAGTGTTCAAATAGTTCAAGATGCAGTTGTTGAGCCGGTAAGTCTTACTGATGCCAAGACATGGATGCGTATAGACTACAATACGGACGACAATCTAATTGGCGATTTAATTGCATCTTCAAGAAAGCATATAGAGAAATTAAGTGGAGTAAGTTTTGTGAATAAACTTATTACCTCAAACTTTACTATTTCCGGAACAACTCAAGATGTTTGGATAGTAGATTTACCTTATTCCCCATTGCTATGTGTAAATGAGCTTAAGTATAAAAGTGGTTTTAATACCTATGATACTTTTGTAAAAAATACTGAATACGAGCAAATTGGTGGAAAACTATGGCTTTATACTCCAGGAACTTACACCTGCACATATCAAGCAGGTTACGGATCAGTTCCGGATGATATTAAGTCAGATATTTTAACTCTTGTTGCTTGGTCTTATGATAATACCGGCAAGAAATTTACCGGTGATGCCAATAATAACAACAATAATAAGTTTCCTTTTTGGGATGGATTAAACTACCATCAGTACAAAAAAGTTGTTATATGAGCCAACCTTTAAAAGTAAAGGTCAATGATACGTACTTCAACAAGGCTTTAAATAAACTTAAAGCCTTAGAGAATGACTTTGCTAATGAGGTTGATATTGAATTAGCTGCTGCATCGGTTGATATTGAGAGAAAGGCAAAAGAAAACGCTCCGGTAGCTCCTGATGGAGGAAGACTAAGAGCAGCGATTGTTGCAAATAAGTTATCTTTGCTTAGACATGAGGTTAGGGTTAAAGTAAACTATGCTGCTTATGTTGAGTTTGGTACCGGTCAGAAGTATAAAACATACGAACCAAAGCTGACCAATGAGTTTAAGAATATAGCAGCAGACTTTTTTAAGACCGGAAAAGGAACAACTAGCCCTCAGCCATATTTATACCCTGCGGTAAAAGTTGTGCTGAAAGATTTTAAAAAGAGGTTTAAAGATAGATTAAAAGCTTTATTAAAGAAATAAATGTTAGACTGCTCAAACAATATTAGAGAATGTTACATGGACATACTTGAGGGTAATGTTGTTTATAATGGCAATATTATTAAAGTGTATGGACAAACTCCTTTTAATACACCTCCTAACATATATATAATGCTTGGAAGCATTACCGAGGTTGCTGACAATAACAATCAGTTATTTATTACTGATGCAGACATTGACATTAACATAATTGCAGAGCAATATAGAAGGCCAGACTTAAGTGTTGTAGACGCTATCTCATCTTTGGTGTTGAACTTAATAATACCATTTACTGGGGTTTTAGATGTTGGGGATGATGATTTCCAAATTTTCCCATTATCTCGTATAAGTTCACGATATTTACCATCAGAAAATGGAGATGTATATATTTCAAGAAAAATTTTAACAATTAATAATTTAATAATTCAAAAATAGAATAAAATGGGACAGATTTTAGGCGCATTGCAAAATATCGAGGTTGACACAACTAACGCAGGTAGTTACAAGACTCTCGTTTGTTTATCTTCTTCTTCAGTTAACACAAGTGCTGACACCGCTTCTGATGCAACAAATTGTGGAATACTTACCTCAGTAGGTGACTATTCTATCACAGTTGATTTTGATGCAGTTTGCGAAGCTATACCGCAGATTACACAAGCTACTTACAAAGACTTGTTAACTGCTATGTCAACCAAATCATTAGTTTCAGTAAGGGTTCAAAGTCCGAATGTTTTAGGATCATCTACCGGAGCTGCTTACTTTCACTCATTTGGTGCATACGTTAACTCTTTAACTATCACCCAGGCAACCAACGAATTTATAAAATTCAGTGGTAGCTTCACTTCAGCTAGTTTCATCGACATAACTCCATAATTTTATGAACTATACTACGATTGATATTTTTGGTGAGAAACTCGGACTCAAATTTGGGATGGCATCATTCCGTTACTTGCAAGGTAAGTTTGTTGATGGCATAGCTTTTCAAGGTGATAACCTAAATGAGATTGGAATTGCCCACATTATTTATAGCGGTTATTATAATAACTGTCTAATAAAAGATGTTGTTCCGTCATTTACTTTCGAACAATTTGTTGATTTTATTGAATTAAATCTAAACAACGAGGTTGTTCTTGAGAAAATTAAGGACATAATGAGCATTTGGGCATCAAGTGACTTTGTTAAGCAGACACAAGTAGGCAAGGCTGAAGAGCCAAAAAAAAAGACTACTCGTGGGAAGAAATAGAGTCATTTGCCTTCGGTGAGTTGTTGTTACTGCCTAATGATTTTTATGCAATGAGTCCAAGGCATTTATCTTTAATGCTAAAAGGACATCAAGATAAAAAAATTGATGCTTACAAGCAGACAAGACTATTGATGTTTACAATGGTGCGGTTGATGGGTGATCCTAAGACCGCACCTAAAACACCTGAGCAGTTGTGGGAATTACCAGGAGATGAAGAGAACAAAGCTATTTCGGATGAAGAGATAAGGGAAATATTTAAACGTTTGATGTAATGGCAGAACAACAAGATTTTGTATTTGAGTTTGGTGCTAACGTAACAAAGTTTAATCAAGCTATTGAAGAAGTTACTAAAGAAATTAATGAACTAAAAAAAGTTATTGGCTCTACTACATCTGAAATTCCAAAATTAAATTCTGAAATATCTTCATTAGGAACAAGTTTAACAAAAACAAAAAACGAAGGAACTCCAACTGCTGCCGCTATTACTAAAGTAGAAGATGCTTCAAAAGGCGCAAGAATTGCATTGACTAATGTTAGCCAAATCGCACAAGATTTACCATTTGGATTTATAGGTATTCAAAACAACATTCCTGGTCTTGTACAATCTTTCGGAAAACTTGCCGGTGAGTCGGGAGGCGCAGTTGCAGCACTAAAAGCAATGGGTGGTGCATTGATTGGCCCAGCAGGTATATTCCTAGCGTTTAGTGTTGTGACTGCCGGAGTTACGGGATTAATTACAAAATATGGTTCATTAGGAGTTGCTTTAGAAGCTTTATTGGGCAAAACAAATTTATTAGCTAAAGCACAAAAAGAATACAACAAAGAATTATCAACTGCAATAGGAAACACTGCAACTGAGTCTTTAGAAATTGGTATTTTAACCAAAACACTTTTAGATTTAGATAAGCCACTTAAAGAAAGACAAGCAGCTTATGTAGAACTAAAGAAAATTAGTCCGGATGTTCTTGCAGGTATTACTGCCGAAAGTATTGCTACGGGAAAATACACCGATTTGCTTTTAGGCAATGTTACTGCAATTAAGTCTTTAATATTTTTAAAAGCAAAAGAAGCTGCGTTAAGCGCACTTATCAATAAAAATGTTGCAGAGCAAACTGCACTAGAGTTAGAAAGACCTGCATTAATAGCGAAGTTGACTGCTGCTCAAACTGCTTATACATTAGCAAGGCAGAAAGGATTTGATGGTACTAAAAACTTTGGTGCCATAATCGATCAGGAGGCACTTGCTTTGCAATCAGCACAAGAAGCTTATGCAGCTAATATAAAAGCATTCAACAACCTCATACCGGCTTATAAAGAGTTTGAGAAGAATTTAATACCAACAGTAAATGGTATTGCTGAAGTAGATAGAAGGACTAAGGAACTAACTGATAGTCTAAAAAAGCAAGATGATGTTGTAACAAAAGCTCCTAAAGCAAAAAAAGAAAAAAAAGGATTAGATATACTTGATCTTGAAAGAAGAGCAAGAATTGCTGCTCAGAAACTTCAAGAACAAGCCGACAAGAATAGATTAAAGTTTTTGAATGAGCAACTAAGGGCAGAGGAAAAGTTGACTAAAGAATTTTTTAAGCAACAAGATGCCATAATGAACGCAGATGCAAATGCGTTTACTAAAAAAAATCTAGGTAGTTTTGGTTTTTTAGATGTTGAGCTAATTCAAGAAAATTTAAATAATGCAAAATTAGCTTTTCAAAAAGCTTATGAAGATTTAAATTTAATATTTTTCGATCCTTTACAAAACCTATTTGATGAATTAATCACTAAGGGTGTTGTAAACTTTAAAGATTTTGGAGATGCAGTGTTAAAAACTTTGACACAAATTGCTTCAAAAATAATTACATCAGGTATTTTAAAATTGTTAGCAAGTTTAATGACTGGCGGTGCTTTGGGTATTGCTAAAGCAGGATTAGCAGCAGTAGGCACTGAAGGTTTGGCTGCATTTTTAGGTGGTGGTGGTGTTGCTAATTTCGGTGGTGTTCAATCCGGAGGTTTAGGAATGAGTGGAAGTGTTAACTTAACTTTGCGTGGATCAGACTTAGTGGGTGCAATTAATCGTACAAATTCACAAATTCAAAGAGTTGGCTGAGAAATATAGAATAGAATTTAAGTCTAGGGAAAACCATGACTGCGTTGTCAGATTTGACTTTGCCGGTTACAGTGGTGCATCTACTACTTTAATAGGAGCTGATAGACCATTCCTACTAGGTGAGTTTAACACCGATGAGAATTGGTTTAAGCCAACAAGACCGCTTGAGGCTACCATTAACATTCTGACAAATGTGAGCGGTGTTTCAATGGAGGATTTTCTTGTTGATGACGATACCGGCATCACTGTTTATTTTGACTTTGGTGTATGGGGTAACTATTGGATTGGATGGGTTTTGCAAGACAACTTCCAGGAGGTATGGCAAGACACCTACCATGTTTTAACAATTAAGGCATCTGATGGCATTGGTAAACTTGCTGACATACCACTGACTGACAATAGCGGAAATGAATTGATAGGTACTTTTACTCCTTATCAGTTCATTCAATACGCAATGTACAAGACTCCTCAGACGTTCATAAATTCGAGGATTATCAACAACTTGTTCAATACATCAATGACGAGTGGTGCCAATTATATGCCATTAGACCAGTGTTATATTGATGCAAAAACATTTCAGAAGCAAGTTGATGATTACGATGACTCATTGACTACTTTAAATAAGATTAACACTGCTTTCAATCAAACTGTTTTCTTCTATAAAAATAGATGGCACATTGTTAGGCTTGAAGAGTTGTACGCATCGACACTTACCAATCTATCTGGGTTTACAAATAGCTTAGCAGGTAGAACATCATTTAGCAAAAGATTTGATGCAGAGGTTTCTTCCACAAGTCCAATTAAGCAGATTTCTGCCGATATGTTAAGGTATATTGTAAGAAAAACAAAGACTGATACCATATCATTTACTTACGAGCAGTTTAATGAGGTTTTGTGTAATGAATCTTTTTCTAGGGGTGCATTGACATCTACTTCTCCAACTTTAATTCAATATCAACTTGACCAATGGTTAAGAGAGTTTGGCTCGATTGGAAGTCCAACCAATGCAAGTACTGGATTTGGTAAAAATCAAGAGTATGACGCAAATGGACAACTCTCAGATAATTATGCTTATGTCGATTCTCAATTAAGTAGTTTGTGTTGGCTGAGATCGTGTAGTGTAAATGTTCTAAGGAACGAAAAAATTAAATTAACTTTTGACCATAAGTATCAAGTTGGATTTTCCGGAACTGCGGTTCAGCCAGTTGCTATTGTTATGCTTTATGGTGTTACAAATAATTACACATTAGATGACGATGGCAGTTGGAATTTATCCAATGCTTCATGGACAACTAATATTAAGCAACTGCAAATATTTTATAATGGCACTACTGGTTTAATACCAACCGACTATCAAACATTAGACATTGATGCAGCTCCTTTGCCTGAAGATGGTTATATAAATTTGCTTTTACTTGCACCGGATTCGTCACTAGCCGGAACCAATAGCAAGAGGTTTAATAACCTTAAATTTGATGTTATCAATCCATTTAATGGTTACAACAATAAGTCGATAACCGGCATCAAGTCTATTTACACAAAGTCGATAGATGTAAGGAATAATTTTGAGGATGAGATATTTGCCGATGATGCATTTAGTAGAATATACAAAGGCACAATATTAAAAACTGACCAAATAACTCCGACTACTAAAACATGGTTTAGGCAGAGATTTAACAGTGAGTCATTTGGATTTAGAAGGCAAAATGATACTGCCCATTGGGAGCATAATAGGTTTAATCGTAATAAGATTGATTGCAACTTTTTTGGACTTACTTGGGACGATGGTGGTACTACTGAGCCAATCGGTCTTATAAACACCATTGTGTTTCCAACTGATGATCCTGCAAAAGTTTATGGGATTTTGAACTTAAAAGAAATTGATTTTAGCAATAGTACTTGGAACGCAACCTTGATTGAGATATTTGACGAGGATAAAGACCAGGATGGCGGTACAATTACAAAGTATTTAGATGTCAACGCTACAACCGGCACGTTCAATGCTTTAGTTTATGCAAAGCTGACCATTGTAACACCTGCTGACTTTACTTTGAATAGCAACTTAGATCAACTTACTTATAATGGTTTGGCATCAATTACAATACCTATAACTGCTATTTTGAATGGTTTTATAAATTCAAATACATCATCTCCGGTAAGTATTACACTAAGGAAAAACACTACTATAATTGCAACTGCAACTATTACGGTGCCATCCAATCCTTTTCCATTTAGTGCAAACCTAAATGTGGCAAGTGTAACAATAGCGCCAGGTGATTTGTTGTTTATACAATACTCAGCTAACATTACTCAGATATTAATAAATGGAGGAGGAATTGATTTAAACTACCCAGTAACTACTCCATTTACATACAATAATTATCAAGATAAATTTATATACCAATAATTATGGCAGAGATGGTTCTTACCGAAGGTTTAGTGTTGGCAATAGATAATGGTACAAATATTTATCCATTTGCTTGTGCAAAAAACTCAACACTGACAATAACAAGCGACTTTTTGGAGTTAGCTCCTAAGACTAACGCTATGTTTAGAGAGTTCATTCCAAATAGAAAGGGATTTACTTTAAGTGGCACCTCATTGGTAAAATTAGCTGAGTCATCAAAGCATCCACTAGGTTTTTTCAATGACTTTATTATTGGTAGTGACCAATCTTATATTGCTTACATTGATATTATTGATGCTTCCAACAATTATGCTGCCTACGAAATGGAGTGCTATATTACTGAGCTGACCTTGGAGTCATCATTTGGAAGCAATCCAACTTACTCATTCAGCCTTCAGGGAACTGGGCCACTAGTTCAGCTAACCGAGAGTGATACTTACACCGTTGCAAGTGGTAAGATTACCGGCAGAAATCCTGCAACTTACAAGCTTGTAGCAATAGGTTATGGAGGAAAGTGGTTTTATAATTATGTTGTAACTTCGCCAAGTGCCGGAGTTTACGAGATAATCATGGGAACGTCACTAAATGGCACATCGGTAAAAGCAATCTACAAAACATTATAAAATGGTAAGCGAACATAACATAAGAGCGATAAGAAGAGGTGATACATTTATCTGGCCATTGGAATTTTACGAAGATGAGTGCGAAGAAATACCAGTTGATGTTAGCAATTATGTTTTTAAGCTACAAGCTAAAAATGCTGCCGGTGTTGTTCAATTTACATGGAACAATGCAGACTTTTTATCTTTGGCAATAAATAAAAGGACTGTAACTCTTTCTTCCCTTACAACTGTTGATTATGTTGTTGGTGAGTATATTTATGATTTACAAGTAAGTACTTTGACTGGTATTTTTACTTGGATGCAAGGTTATATTTATGTTGAACAACAAATAACAAGCTGATGATTATCAAAGTAAATTATAGTGTTACTGATATTTACATGAGTACATCGGTATCTCCGGTTTATGTAAAAGTGGTGTATAGTGGCAATGCTGCGGTAGCAGGTGTGTGGGGTACGATAACCGGCACACTTTCCAACCAAACTGATTTACAAAACGCATTAAATCTAAAGGTACCAACATCTCGCATCCTTACCATCAACGGGGTTCCATTTGACCTATCTCAAAATAGGTCATGGACTATTAGCTCAGGCACAGTAACCTCAGTAGGGCTATCAATGCCATCCGCGTTTAGTGTTGCAAATAGTCCTATTACATCAAGTGGAACATTAGCTGTAACTGCAAATGGAACTGCTGCTCAATATATTCGCGGAGATGGTCAACTTGCTACATTACCAAGTGGTTCAAGTGGAGGTAGTTCGGTTGCTTATTATCTAAACGGTAGTGTTAATCAAGGAACAATAGGTGGAAGTGTTTATTACGAAATGAACAAGACCCCAGTTATTGGGACTGGTACTGATTTTTCAAAAGCAGGGAATGGTTTAATAGCACAATTCTTAACTGATGTAGCAGACCCGAATAGATTAGAAATTCCTGCTGGGAATTGGAATTTTGAAATGTATTTTAGTGCATCATCATCGGGTGGAACTCCTGCATTTTATGTTGAATTACTAAAATATGACGGTACAACTTTTACTTCTATTGCAAGTTCATCAGCAAATCCAGAAGCAATTACAAGTGGGACAATAATTGATTTGTATTTAACGTCATTAGCCATTCCACAAACAACTTTATTATCTACTGATAGACTTGCAATAAGAGTTTACATTGTAAATTCTACGGGTGGCAGGACTATTACAATGCACACCGAAAATTCTCATTTGTGCGAAATAATCACAAACTTTGCAGGAGGTGTTAGTGCATTAAATGGCTTGACTGCAAATACACAATATTTAGCAACGGGTACAAGTGGAACTGATTTTGCTATAAGTTCATTAAGTGATACTCATACATTCAATCTACCAACTGCATCCGCAACAAATAGAGGTGCTTTGAGTAGTGCGGATTGGACAACATTTAATGGTAAAGCAAGTGGGAATATATATACTACAAGTGGAACACTAACTGCTGCAAGGGCATTAACATTAGGTGGATTCAATTTAGATTTTATCGGTTCAACACATACGAATAGATTTACCTCAGTAGGAAGGCTATTGTTAGGAACGACAACCGAGAGTACGTATTTACTCGATGTCAACGGAACTGCGAGGGTGAGTGGGAATGCAACAATAAATGGTAGTATATTTTTAGCAAATACCTCAAATGTTATAGCAGGTGCAGCAGGGGATGGACTTTATTTACAAGGTCAAACAAGAACGTATTTCTATACGGGAACTAACACTTTTTTTGCAAGAGGTTATAATGGTGCATTGTTAGTTGGAACAACTGCAAGTGCATCAGACCCAAATGCTTCGGCAGTTCTTCAAGCAGATTCCACTAGCAAAGGTTTCCTACCCCCAAGGCTCACAAGTATTCAGAGAGATGCCATATCAAGTCCTGCTACGGGGTTAAGCGTGTACAACACTACTACTAACACCAATGACTTCTACAATGGCACAGCATGGACTGCGTTAGCAAGTGGGAATATATATAGTACAAGTGGAACACTAACTGCTGCAAGAACATTAACATTAGGTGGATATAGTTTAGATTTTATCGGTTCAAGTTTTACGAATAGGTTTACCTCAGTAGGACGTTTATTGTTGGGAACTACAACCGAGAGTACGTTTTTATTAGATGTAAATGCTGATGGTAGAATAAATGGTTTAACAATCGGCAGAGGTGGTGGAAGTGTAGCAAGTAATACTGCTATTGGTTCAAGTGCATTAAATCTTAATTCAACTGGTGCAAATAATGTCGCATTAGGTTTTAGTGCATTAAGTAAAAATACTGCAAGTAATAACGTAGGAATTGGACATACTGCATTAACAAATCAAACAAGTGGTAGTTCTAACATAGGTATTGGAAGTGCTGCAATGACTGGTTTAACAACTGGTGGTAGCAATATTGGTATAGGTGTTTTAGTTTTAAATGCAATTACTACCCAAAGTAATAATGTAGCAATAGGTGATCAGGCTATGACAAGCGCAACAACAAGCGGTTCAGTTGCTATTGGTCGTGATTCTTTAAAAGTTACTACTACTACTGGCAATGTTGCGATAGGTGAAAGTAGTTTAACTGCTACAACAAGTGGCGCGAATAATACTGCCGTAGGTAGATTGTCGATGCAATCAAATACAACGGGAGGTAATAATACTTCAATAGGCAATGCTTCATTTTTTGCTAATACAACGGGTTCAAATAATGTTGCAATAGGTGTTGAATCAGCAAGGTTTATAAGTGGTGGTATAACTAATTCAACAATACAAAATCAATCCGTTTTCATAGGTCATTCAACAAGACCTTTAGCAGATAATCAAACTAATCAAATTGTAATTGGCTACAATGAAACTGGATTAGGTTCTAACACTACCATTATTGGTAATTCATCAACTACTTTAACTGCTTTACGTGGTTCATTAATTAGTGGTGGTACATCAGTTAACGCATCTGCACAAGTACAAATTGATTCCATAACCAAAGGTTTCCTTCCTCCTCGAATGACAAGTACGCAGAAGTTAGCCATATCAAGTCCTGCACAAGGGTTGATGGTATTCGATACAACATTGGTAAAACTTTGTGTTTACAATGGCACAGCATGGGAAACAATTACATCTTTATAAAAACAAATAATATGAAACAAATAGAACCTTTAGTAATTTGGAACAATGGCATCAGCAAGACTGCCGAGTTCATTCAAGTAACTGGCATCAATGACAACTACGAATCATCTGCAACAAATGTATGGGCATTGTTTACTAAGGTAGTTGATGCCGATGGTGTTGAATCAGCAGGGGAGCAAATCGCACAAGGTAACTGCACAATAGATGGGGTTGATTACGAAGAGTGGGCAGATACAACTTCTCCAAATG
>Ga0247723_1001541_pt1 | contig 13382 bp, 13 predicted proteins | sample MSEWelMarce5H_FC_FD_189079 | JGI IMG/M metagenome (GOLD analysis project Ga0247723, IMG submission 189079) | Subsurface sediment microbial communities from gas well in West Virginia, United States - MSEEL Well Study Marcellus 5H_FC | ecosystem: Environmental > Terrestrial > Deep subsurface >...
CCTTCTGCCTCATCTCCAAAATCCTCTTTTAATTTATATTTTTTATAAAGCTTATCAGCTTCTACAGAAACACTATCTACTACTAACAATACAACTTCACAACTATAAGTAGGCAGCTTTATAACTGTACGTAATTTCATAAATTAAAATTAAAAAGATTCACCAGATTTAAACATACTATAGTACTTACCATATTGAGCTTTACGATTCATTTGCCATACAGCATTCATCTCTGAGAAATCTGGAGTGTTAACAATTGACAACGCATAGTTTCTAGCTGCTTTTAAACGTTGTTCAATCAAACCCATCTTCTGTGTAACATCCTCACCATTCATATATAAGTTTTCTAGAATACGTTGTTTGATACCATACTCATAGTACTCATTAATCATTGGATGATCTAACACTAATAAATTCCCCTTATCATCTTCTAGTGTACCCTCATAAGAAATATATAACTTGCCTTCTGTTATATTAGTATATATAAAACCATTTTTAATTTCACCAGCATTAGCTGAAGGATTAGTATCATTAATACTATCTCCTTGTATATATTTACCACCTGTTAAATGTATTCTTTCAAAGTGGTCATAAACTCTTGTTTCAGATTTAATCTTTTGTACAAGAACGAGACTTCCTGAATCATCTCCATGTACATCTACTGCCATTGTATAAGTGTCTTCACAGCCACAAGCGTTTACATCACCATGACATTTTCTACAAACTGTAGATACACATACTGATTCTCTTTGGTCTCCTTGTATAGCTTCACGTTCTATCTTATACTTACCACATAATAACGCATAGTTAAGTACATAAAAATCATCTGGTAGTTTAGTCTTCTTCTTTTCTATCTCTAATACAACTTCTTTAGTCATGTGAATACGTAAGCCAAGATCATAGTTTATACGCTGAGCCACCTTAATAAGTTCTGCTGGATCTATCAAGCCCTCATTATTGTACATTCTAAAGTCTGTAGCTACCTCATTAAGGAGCTCATCAAACGTTTTATAGTTAAGTTGTGTCTTCATTATTGAATACAGATTGATGTAGCATTAGTAATCTTCTTAATAGGAACAGGGTTTCCAGTAGAAGTATCTAATAAAGTTAATCCTGTAGGAACACCCTCAGCATCAACAGCTATGTTAGCCATAACAACACCAAAGGTAGCAAACCAAGCAGTTAGCTCATTAGTACTATTAATGAATATAGATCTATTATTAGTATGATCTATTAGTATATATTTTTTAAAAGCTTGTGCCATTTTATCTTATAGGGTTTTGTTTGTCATTAGTTGAATCCATAGGAAGCTGGTACATTTGTAATAAGTCTTTAATAGTAGCTTCTTCCATTTCACCAAATAGGTAGTCAGGAACATTAAAACTTTGATCTGTTTTTGTAACACAGTTGTCATCTTCACATGTCCAATAACTAATATCATCTTCAAATATCCCTTCCACTCTTACAGCATCCCATTCAAGATTAGGAAAGTATAAATAGTCATCTATGTACCAGTAGTAAACAGTCTTATTAAATCTAAAGTTTTTGCTCTTACTTAAAGCTAAATATGTACTAGGTTGGGTAGGTTGTAACTCTTCTGCTCCATCTAAAGAAGCCACTGTTCTAATCAATGGTCCAAAGTATCCCTGCATAAATACAGGTAGTTTCTCTTTAGTACGTTTAATAGTAGTATCAGATTTTAATCCTGTGCAACAAGCTTCCACTCTGTCCACTTCCTTAAGTTCCACATAATCAAGTGTTTGCATAACACTAGAAAAGGCCATAAGTTTATTCTTAGAGTCTTCACGCTTCATTAACCATTTAGCATGCTTAATTATAAAACTGTATATGAGACGATCTGTAAGCATAGAATCTTGTCTAACCGCTTTTACCTGGCTACGGATTCTTGATACAACATCTCCAATAGTATTTCTTGACATTTTATTCTAAATTAAACTCATCATAATTATTAAGTAAATCCAACGTTTCATTTTTTAAAAACTCTTTATACTTTTCTTTTCTAAAGATCCTACTGATTCTCACTAGGTTATCTACCATCACATACTTTTTCCAATTGACTGGGTAGGTTTGAGCTACAGTTCTTTTAAAATTTCTAATTCCTGTAAAACCCCACATCTCATGATGCTTAAACCTATATTTAGTTTCATAGTTAGTATAGAAGATCTTAGCAGCATAATTATCTGACTCCCAGTTCTGATGTTGTATAATTACTCCATGCTCTTTACTCTTACTAAAATCCACATTACTTTTCTTTCGTGGACATGTACCAATAAAAAGATAACCTAATTGCTCAGGTAGTTCTACACCGTCTCTATTTTCAATAACAGTCTCCCAAATCTTACCATTGAAACTATTGATAACTTCTTTAAACTTATCAGCAGTGACATTAGCATACTTAGGATGTTCCTCAATAAACCTATTATAAAATTCTACATTTGTAAAATTTAACTTCTTAGGTCTATATCTTGGGGCATTAAGGTCTGGCTTTTTACATTGTCTCACAATACTTCTACATTATTAATTTACGAAAAATCTATGAAGTTTCCTAGTTAAACTTTCAGGGTTTAAGCTGTATAGGTAAACTCGGATATCTTACCCTTGTTTGGATGATGAATTTCCATAACTGCTTGACGCTTAGCTCCAGTAAATTTGTTATGATAATGCCAATAGTCTGTCTTAGAAAGAGACGGTAAATGCTTAATAGCAAAACCGTGCACCTCATTATCAGTTACAAACTCTGTAACTTTCTTGGTGTGGAAGTGTCCTGTATAACAAGTTCTGTATAATGTACGCCCCCATTCTACTGGGAATTCTGTAGCATAAACCAAGGCTGTCATCTTTTTAGTTACATCCCCATGCTCAAATGCAAAGAAGTTATCTCCATAGACAACTACCTTTCTTTCGGCATAGGTAGCATCAAACGTAATATTAGGCTCATTAAAGCACTTTGATAATGCATGGACTAGATGGTAGGAAGATAAACGATCGTGGTTTCCTGGGAGGTATACTACCTGTAGATCGTTACAGAACTGCTTGATGTAGTTAACTGACCAAAACATAGCATCAAAAGCATCGTTATAAGCATCTTGAGCTCTTTGGTCAGAATCAACTGGTGTACCCTTAGTAGTTAAACCACTAAATGTATCCATATTAAGAAGGTCTCCTCCTATAACATAAACAATCTTGTCTACCTTATGAGAAGAATATGCTCTAAGTACTAAGTTTTCTATAGCTAATTTAAAATCATCTGCTACAGTTAAGTTCCCTTCTTTACCAAAGTGGAGATCTTGTATAGACAAAACCCCCACTGTTGGATCAGAAAACTTGTCGTTTATGTGTACCTTAGCAACGGGTGTATATTTTGGCTTAAAGTTCTTAAGAGTTTCTAATAAAAAATCTTGAGGCTCTAACTTTTTATGAGTGACCATGGCTGAAATTAACCAGTAGTCTTTATGCTGCTTGTTCCAGTAAGAACTAAGCTTCCACTTTTCAGTGTCTATTTTTAATATTCTAATAATCTCTTCAGGACTCTGAGGTTCAGCAAAGGCTATACCCTTAATTTCTGCTGTACCATCCTCTAGATTTTCTCTAAACTCAACAACCTTTTCTTTATTTTGGTTGATAGCATCTACTAAAGTGTTTTCTAGTTCTGCTATATACTGAGATCTAATGGCCTCATCATCAATGAGTTCCATCATTCTTTGACCTGCTAAATTAACTAGTTGAGAATCAATCTCACTCTGAGTTAAATGTTTAGTCTGCAACAATTGTTTCTTAATTTCTTGGTATTTTTGTAAGGAAATACCTAACTTTGTAGAACAGTATTGGTCTGTCTTCTTCCATTTGAAAGACCCATACACTTGATCTATTAGATTCATATTAAGTGGGATTAGTATATGGTGTATAAAGCTAGATCATATTTATGAACTTAGCTATATTTTATACACAAGATATTCACATTGGTTTTAAAAAATGAACCCCCAGTATAGAAATACCAGGGGTTTTTGTTGTTAGCGGAAACCAACAAAACCGCTGACTTCAAATATTTTATATTAGGAAATCTACATATGCATTAAATGAATACACATGACTTCCTGAAGTTGCAATCTGAAAAGGATCACTAGTTGTTGAAGAACCATTAGGTATTGCTCCTACATTAGGTCCGTAAGTTTGACCATCAATTGTCCAAGCTGCTTGAGCTCTTACAGCACCACAACTTTCTCCTGTACATCCTGTTTTAGTAACTTGTAAATAATACCAGTTACCAGGCACCACTGTAATAGATTGAGAAGCTCCTTGAGTATTTAATACACTAGATGCCACTGAATAGTTAGTACCATCTGGAGATGTATATAATACAGCTTGACCAGTAGCTTGTGCTCTTGCACCGCCAGCTAAATCTAGATATATACTCATTGACATAGCAGTTGAACAAGTAGTACAATCACTATGCGTTGAGATAACTGGATTACTAGTTTGAACAGTAGACGTAGTGATGTTATCAAAACATTGTACTGTACTACCACAAGCAGAACAAAGTGCTTTAACTATCAAACCACTATCTACTAAATTAGATTCAGTAGAGTAGAAATTGTTAACTATACTTCCTCCACATAAAAGACCTTGATAATAGTAATTAGTTGGAGCAACAGTAATAGACCATGACACAGCTGTAGAATATGCTGATCCTTCACAGGACGCTTCAATAGTACCACTATAATTTGTATTATCAGTAAGTCCTGTTATAGTATAAGGACTAGCTATAGGATTAGGAGACACTGTAGATATAGTAGCTGGAGTATCGGTAGGCCAATACTTTATCCTATACCCATTTGCAGGGGCAGGAGAAGCTGCAGTCCATGTAAGAGTTACTGATGCCATATATTATACGTACTTATATGAGTCTGGGCTATCTGGTAATGGATTGTCCGGTGATATTTTATTATGAGATACTATATTCTCTACTACATACGTATGAGCATCTTCAATTTCTAATTTAACTACTTCTTTTGTACCAGTAGGTTCAATAGATAAAATAGGTTTAGCTCCTTTAGTAGTTTCAATAAGATCTCCAACAAGTAAATCAGATATAGAAATAAACTTTAAATCCTTAGTTAAAAACTTATGAGATGCTGATACCTCCACTTGAAATTCATCAATTACCACTTTAACAGTTGGTTGAATATACCTTTCAGCACTAGTCACTTTATAAGTTCCCCATTCAAAAGTATCTTGATGTTTAGTATACACTTCATCTCCAATCTTTAAATCACCAGCTTTTACTGACTCATTAGGATTAATTAAAATATTCATTTCAGGAACTGGACATCCTGAACTACAACCTTGAGCAGCTTGACAAGTAGTAAAAAATCCTGCAGCATTACCATCATATAGATGATATGTTCCAGGTTCATTAACTGTAGTGTAGTTAGTACTAGAAACACGTAGTATAAGATAATAACCACTAATATATACAATCTTACCATTAAGATAAGAATCTAAAGTTTCAGGAGAAGTCACTGTAGTATAATTTGTTATATACCCACCACTTGGATTACCACTACAATCTTGACAACGACCTGCATTATATCTATAATAAACAATCCCACATGCAGCAGAACAAGTATCACTTTGTGCAGAACTAGATAAATCTACATCAAATGCTGGTGTAGAACTAAGTAATGATTCTACTCTGTAAGAAAAAGTACCACTTTTATAAAATTTTCCTATTACTAAAGTTTGTGTAGACTTAGCATAATATGCTCCATTACTTCCAACTTGAGCACAACTACTAGCACAATCAAATCTAGTTACAGTATAATATTTATTTGTAGCAACTGGAACAGCAACTGTCCAAGCTACAGGTGTAGAAAAAGTACCTCCTGTACAAGTAGATTCAACAGTTCCACTATAGCTAATACCAGCTCCTAAACCTGTAATAGTATAAGAGTTAGTAGTAGGATTAGGAGAAATAGTTGACACTAGACTAGGACTACCAGTAGGCCAAAATTTAACTCTATACCCACTAACTGGAGCTGGAGTAACAGCGTTCCATGTAAGATTTATTGAAGACATACTTTATAATTATTAGCTAGGATTAATATTTACCAGTTGGAAACTTGTAAATCCAGATCCACTATTTGTACCAGTACTTTGACAAGGAACTGTAGTTAATGTATATGTGTAACTACCTGCTGCTAATGTTGTAGCTGATAATACACTATTAGGTGTGTTAACAGTACTAACAGGAGCAACTAGTGTAAACACTGTATTACCTGAACTAGCTTCTCTAATAGTTAATGTAGCACCCTGCATTGTTCCAGTTAGACTATAATAAGTTGTAGTAAGCTGAATTTTAGAGAATGCATTAGTAGTTACAATAGTACCAGTAGCTCCACCACTACAGTTAGCACTATTTGTTCCTGTAATAGTTCCACCGCTTCCACTTGCTGTAGCATCAGCTGCCACTACAAATGCTACAGGAGCTCCATAGTTACCATTACCACAGGAAGCTTCAATAGTTCCTTCTAGGTTAGTACATACAGGTACTTGAGCAATAACTACAGGTGATGTAGTTGGGTTAGGTGAAACAGTAGTATAAGCAGTTGTTCCAGCTACTCTCCATTTTACTCTGTATCCTTCTGCTGGAGCAATATCCGGGGCAGTAAAATCAATTTGAATACTTTTATAAGTTGTACAGTTTGACATAATATATATTTTAAATTTGGTTTTTAAGTAATACTAACAAACAGCTCCTGCAGCAGAAATAACTCCAGATCCAGAAATCTTTACAGGACTATTTTCTTGAGCACATATAGTTTGAGGACTTTGATCTTTACTTACAGACTTAGTTTGTAAACTACCATCCTTTGCAATATACTCCACTAAAGTTGTACTTTGAGTAGAACTAACTGTAATAGTATAGGTTTTAGCAGTCATTGTTCCTGTAAGCTTAAAGTTTAAAGCAACTAATGCTGTCTTTAATCTCATTCCATTTACAATAGAAAGACTTGGTAAGTTAGGACCTACATATTTAACACAGTCTGCTAATATGATAGATTCACATTTCTCAGCTGAAGGAGGACAATCAGGTAAACCAACAGCATTTGTAGGAGGACAGTCTGCACAACCATCATTACAATTTACTAGTCCTAAAGACGTATCGTTACAACCACATGACATAATTTTATATTTTAATATTTTATAATACTGTTACAAAAGATTGAAAGGTTCTACCACTACCATCGTTTAATGCAAAATAGTAAAAGGCTGTGGTATAAGGAATAAAACCACCACTTGATGCATTATTTAATCTACCATTCCAAGGAACATAAACTGCTCCAGTAAGATTTTGATACCATACATTACTATACTGATCTGTAATCTGCCAAGTCATATTTGGGTACTGGGCATAATTGACTACTGTATATACTGTAGTTCCTTGAGCATACTGATATAAGTTAAAAGTATCATTAATCCCATCTTGATTCTTTGGACTAAATCCTCCAGAAACTTCTATAATATATGTTACTGTTCCTGCTCCACATGTTGGTGTAGTGTTTTCTACCTTTCTACATATAGGGCTAGATGGATTAGTAAGATCTAATGTGTATCCCGTTGGACAACTATAGTTAGAACAGAACCCACCACCTGCATTAGGACCTCCTGGTAAATAGTTTTCAGTACTAAATATTCTAGTTAAAGAACTAACAGATGTAGCAGCTGCTATTTGAACCACTGTATTATCATAAATCTCTGCAGCAAACCCTCCTTTAAAACCATAGTTATTACAACTTAATAATATTTGGTGAGTACCTGCTGTTAATACCACTGGATAGACATGCCAAACATTAAATGGATTAGGTATTGCTACACTACTAACATAGTTAGTATGATCTACCTTTGTTATACCATCTAACTGAAAACTTACATAGTTATCACCAGATATTCCAACATAATATGTTTTATCTGCTGGAACATTAAATGTAGCACAGAAAGTCAATGTTCCAACATAGTTAGGATCATTACTTTTCCATACACTAATTGCATTTAATCTACCAGCTGTAAGATTACTAGTAGGGTTAGACCAAAATGATCCAGTATTACTACTATGAGCATACCCTCCACTTATAGTATTACCCTTTAGATTATAATCATTTACATTATATATTCTTAATCCTTTATAACAATATGAAGGATCAGTTGCACCTTTTGCTGCAGTGAAGGTTTGTCCACTTCCTGACGCTGCCACTGTTGTTTCTTTTGTACAAGATGTCTGAGAAGTATTTAATGTATATCCTGTAGGACATGTACAAGATGTAGTATTTATTACAGCACTAACCGCAGTTGGAGCATTACAAACTGCAGCAGCTACAAATGTACTATAAGCTTTAATTGTAGTGTTTCCACTAACTGCAAAAGTCTTATTAATAGATACTCCTGCATTAGACGTACTAACAGCTGTTTGACCAGTAACTTCAATATATAATGTACATAAACCATTTGTAGGCCAAGTATATTGACTACCAGGGGGTTCACTTGATGCATATACAGTAATAGCATCTCCATCTAAAGCTGTAAATGTACCTGTACCACTTGTAAACCTCCAACCATTAGTTTCACCAAGATCAACATTCACTTGATTTTTTTCAATAATCATGTTAACATCTACAAACGTTCCAGTACCTGTTTGTGTAGTTCCAGCATCTTCATCCATTAACCAAGTAATTGTATATACAGCACTTACATTTAAAGTGACTACAGCACTATATTGTTCATTACATGGTCCTGTTACAAGACACATATATTTCTCCCCATCGTTAGCTAGTGTAACAGCTGCTCCAGTATAACTATTAGTTGTAGCTGAAGTTATAGCAGGAAAGGTTGCACCATTATCTGTACTTTTATACCACTGAAACGTTGCAAAAGCATAGTTTGTAACAGTAAGAGTAAACGGATCTCCTACAGCTAAACTTAGTGTAGTAGCTGTTGTTGAAAGATCTACTATCTGTGTAGATATAGTTAATGTTGCTGCATTAGAAGTAACTGACCCAGCAAAATTACTAACTATAATTCTATAACTTCCTACAGTTCCTGTAGTATAAGAAACACTATTACTATTTGCAATATCTGTCCATACAGCATTAACTAGTTTCTGCCACTTATATGTTAAATAGTTACCTGTTACTGTTGTTCCAAAAGCTGTTGTTGTATCTGGACATATTGTTATACTATCAAGAGTACCAACTGTTGGAGCAACTACAGCTGTAAGGACAGCTCCTGCACTTACCACTGTAGAACAATCTCCTGTAACTACAACTCTATATCTATCTTGATCATTACCAAGATTAACTTCAAAAGTTAAAGATGCTGCTGTTTCATCTGTTATGTTAGCATATGTAGACCCACCATTTGTACTCTTCTGCCACTGATATCTTAAATTATATCCAGCAGCAACAACAGTAAATGTTACACTCTCTCCCACTTTAATAGTCTGACTACCTGGAGTAGTTGTAATAGATGTAGGAGCTTTCTTTGTAAGTGTAGCTTCAGTTGAAGTTACAGTGTTACAATCTCCTGAACATACCACTCTATATTTATATCCATCATTGGTATCAGATACTACTACATCTAAAGTAGCAGTAGTCTTACCTGTTAGGTTAGTCCAATCAACATCAGCAGTTTTTACTTGCCATTGGTAAGTAAGTCCTGTTCCAAGAGCTGCAACTGTAAAAGTAACTGTATCATCTTTACAACCTAATTGAGTTGTTGGATGAGTAGTTATACCTATAGGAGTTTTAAGTTGTACTGTAGAGGCTACAGAATTGATTTCAGGTCCACAAAAACTATTTACAACAGCTCTATATTTATGTCCATTAGTAATACCAGCTCCTGGTATTGTATATGTAGCAGCAGTGGCTCCAGTTATATTAGTATATGTAACTCCTGCATCAATACTTTTTTGCCACTGATAAGTTATAGTATTTCCTCCAACGTTAATTGATAAAGGAATAGCTGTCTCTGGACAAGTAGCAGCAATTGTTGGTTGAGTTACAATACTAGTATCTGGAATCAAAGTGATAGCAGCTCCAGTTGTTGTAACAGATCCACATATATTTTCTGCAGTACATTTAAAAGTTCCTAAAATAGTTCCAGCATTTTCTATTCGTAAAGCAAGAGTTGTAGCCCCCGTATAGTTTGTTCCATTTACAATTAGTACATCATTTCTATACCATCTATAAGTGCATTGATTCCCTGTGATAACAGCTGTTAATGTAGTGATACTATTAGGACCATCATCACATCTTGCTACAGACCCAGGACTTGTTACAAGAACAGGTTTATCTGGATATGTAGTTACAGTGACAACACCACAAGTTGTTCTAGTAAATTCATCAGCTTTAGGTTCAATTTTAATTTTATAAATTGTCTCAGCTAATAAACTACTAAATGTTCCTGTAACAGCACTACCTACAGTTAAACCAGTAGTTTTGGTTTGTCTACTTAATTCTGTCCCCGCATTATTTAAAAGAACTATATCATAAGCATCAATGTCTTGACCTAATACTAAAAAGCTATAATCAAAAGTCCTATCACATTTAAGTGTAATATTATTAGTAGTAAATGTAGGACAGTTAATTTTTATAAAAGACTTAACGGCTGTTTCACCAGGACCACTAGTTAAGCAATAAGTCTTTATTTTATATTCATAAATCTTATTATCAAGTAGTCCTGTAATAGTATAATAAAAAACACTTCCTTCAAGTTCAGCAATCAATGACCACTCACTAGTATACCTTAACCTAAGATATATTTCCTGCTTATAGGTCGTTGATACAGGCCGTGTCCATTGTATTTCAAAATCTGCCATTAAGTTTTATTATCCTATTAAGGTTGCACTAACTCCAGTAACAATAGAACAAGGAAGAGAAAGAGTCTTAGTAGCAGTTTTACTACATACTTGACCACTCTTATTAATACATCCTTCTACTACTACTGTGTATGCTAATGAAGTATTTAAACCAGCTGATGTAATAGTAAATGGAACACCATTACTATTAGTAGAAGCACTAATTAAATCTACATAATTTGTATATTGTTTACCAGTACTATCAGAGATTGTCACTTTAGAACCTAATTGGTTACAATTAGTATATCCTGTAGGGATTACCATATTACCAACAAAGAATAAAGTTACAGTATCTCTAGCCGTATTAGCATTAACAGTAAAGTTCATAATAAACGCAGAACAATCTCCTGCAGTTGTGTTTAAAGATATTGCTGTAACAGCAGCTCTCAAATCACAAACAGTTAACCATAAGTTTTGGAAAGAATCAGCCATTGTTGTAACAGTGGTTTTCCATCCTGGGATGGTAGCCATTACACCTGGTTGACTTAAAGCATTAGCTGCAGACAATGAAGTACATTGTTGACCTACCGCTGTATTTAAAGCTGTGTTAGTTCCAAGCACACCTCTAAGTAAACAGAACTGACCTTCTAATTCATCAAGAAGACTATTCATTGCTGTAGGTACAGCTGCCATAACACAGTTAGGAGTTACTAAAGGAAGATTTGAATCTTCAGCACTTTCTAATAAACCAATTCTAGTCTCATGATTAGTAATCTGAGCTGTATGGTTTGTGATGCTAGAATTCAATTGACACACCTTAGTTGCCATAGTAAGTGTATAGTTACTATGTAATAAGTTAGTAACTGTTTGACCCTGAGCATTTGTATATTGCATACAGCTAGGTAGAGTCAATACAGGTTCAGCATACGGATTCCCAGAAGAACCAGGAGCCGTTAGCAAATCTTCTATATCGCAAACTTTGTTAATAAGTAATCCAAGTACTGCTGACAGGGTTTTTTCAGGTTCAGGACAAGCTATACAGCTGTCAACCAAACACTTTAGATCAAGACTGGTTAGATTAAGTTGAGTCTGTAGATCACATAATTCTTGAGCTAGTTTAAAAACTACGCTAGATATAGTATCACCGTTGCAAAGGTTGATACACAGCAAGTCAGGACCTTGCCAAATGACACAGTTAGAAGATACAGGAGAACATCCCTGATCAGCAGTATTAGATTTTGTAGGTAGCATAAGTAGTTATATATCAATGAGTTATTAACAATCAATCACATGCTCAGCTCCGAATAGATCGTCAAGCTTAGCTTTCAATTTACCATAACCAAATGCAAAAATGTCTACTCCTTCAGCTCCTGACATATCAGGTACTGTTTTAATAACTTCTTGTTCAACATCTTGCTCTTCCATAGTTTGTCTAGTAACAGTTTGAGTAGTTGGTTCACCACCTTCTTCTGCTGCAGGTACAGTAACTTCTTCAGTAATTTCCACTGGTACCATACGTTTAACCGTAATAGTTTCAGTAACTTCTTTAGTCATAGGTACATACAAGCTTTCACCAATCTGTTGGTTTCTAGATACTCCACCATATGGTCCAGGGTAACCTGCAGTTGTAACTGAAGCGTCAGCTTGAGATTGATAGATTTCAATACGGAAGTTAGCAGAACCGTATTTAGAGATTTGATAATCCGCAATACGGATGTAAGCTTCAGATGTGATACCTTTATCGGTTCCAATCTGAGTAGTAATTTTCAGTGCCATGTAATATTAAGTTTAAAAAGTTTAGATACTCTACAATATAATATACGGAAAAAAGGTCTATAAAACAAAAAAACCATCCAGATTTCTCCAGATGGTTTCTAGTACGTATACCGAACTTGGTTGCTTATTTCATAGGGACTACCTTAGCTTCTTCCACCTTTATAAGTTTAAAGAAGGTACCATAGTTTTCTGATGTTTCTACATTAGCAAAATCTGCTAGTGTAATTGGTTTATATTCCAACTCTTTTTCAGTTTGTAAAAGCTCATTAAACTCTTTCTCAAACAATTGAAAATCAGGGTTTAACATCTTTTTAGGACCAACTTTTCCTTCAGCATCAGGCTCTGCATATACTACAGCTCCATCTGCGTCAACCTCATCAATTACCATAGGGATAGAGATACCACCTTTGTCGTCCTCTTTTCCGTACTTCTTGATCAAGTCATTCTTAAGTTCTTCTACTGCAGCCTTCTCAGCTGTTACTTTTTTACCTAGGTCAGATAACCAATACTTAGTTACTAAAGGTAACTTTTCTTGTAATAAACCAGAGGCAGTTTTTTCACCAGTTTGTTGGTTGGTGATACCATTGAGTTCTGCTTCTAGATTGTAGAACTCATAAAGTTTCAATGTAATTTTTTCCATAAATGGGTTTTAAAAGATTAATCAATACAAAGTTATATAGATTAATCAATAACTATGCCAATGACATATTAACATATGTGGATATTATTGTAAGTC
>Ga0247723_1001542_pt1 | contig 13376 bp, 19 predicted proteins | sample MSEWelMarce5H_FC_FD_189079 | JGI IMG/M metagenome (GOLD analysis project Ga0247723, IMG submission 189079) | Subsurface sediment microbial communities from gas well in West Virginia, United States - MSEEL Well Study Marcellus 5H_FC | ecosystem: Environmental > Terrestrial > Deep subsurface >...
GAGGAAACTTGACCCCTGAACCCCTGCCATCTGGTCTCAAACAGTCGTTTGATTCCTCACTTCTCGCCTTCTCAGGGAGTGGCACCCGGTCGATGTGGCTGCCTTCGCCGACTCCATAGCGGAAATCGTCGATCATATTACTGACCTCAGTAGAATGATCGTCCTCGATCATATTCCCGACGTCAGGAAAATGATCTTTGTTTTGGTTATCGGTCATAAGTGGGTGGTTTCGTGTGGTTTGTAGGTCGTTATCGCATACGCACCCATCGTGTCCGCAGTGTCGGCACTGTCCACTCATGGTTCGTTCGGGGTTAGAGATTGGAGTACTTCGTCGGCGATCTTCACTGCATTTGCTACGGGGGCTGGATATTCGGGTTGCGGAACTCCAAGCTCATTCTTGATGCTCCGCAACGCCTCAGCCAGCCTGTCCCGCTGCTCCAAAGTAATCTCAAACTTTTGTGCAAGCTCATTGTTATAAACATCGCCTGATTTGAGTGTTTCCTTGTGTTGGTTGAGCATGAGTTCAAGATTCATAATCCTTTTCGCTGGTTCTTCGTAGCCAGTTCCAAGGCAGTCGGGACAATCGTAGTAGTGTCCTTGGTGGTGGGCATCCCCCGTCCCGTTGCATTCTTCACAAGGTTTTAGCTTAAATAATTCACTCATGGTTCGTTCGGGGTTAGGGATTGGAGAGCTTGATTTATACTATTTTCAATTTGCATCCATACGTCAAAAGCTGCGTTCTCTCGTTCTTCAAAAGGTAATCTCCAATAGTCATGGGGTTTTTCACCTTTTCGATAAGCCATAATATTTCGCAATACATCCGCCAGTCTGTCCCGCTGCTCGGTGACTTCATCCAGCGCATACACGCAACGCATAGTCGCGGCGATCAGTCCAGCGTCTCCCCACAATTCGCTGTCGGGATGGCCGCGCAATTCTATGCGTAGCTTTTTTTCGATTACATCTCGTTGCTTGGTTACGGTGATGATTTCAGACTGCACTTTTTTGGCGTAGTCCCAGATCGTTCCGTCGGGGTCCATCATCTCGCATCCAAGGTCTTTGTTTTGCTGGATGTATTTCGCTTTCCATTGATCCCGCTGCTCGGTGAGTCTTTTCTGGGCTGCCTGCCATGCTTCCCATGCAAGACCTTGTGGTGATAGGATGTTGCTGTTGTCGTATTTGACTGTATCCAGCCATTCTTTAAATTCTGCGTTCATGGTTCGTTCGGGTTGGTTGTTTCCATCCGCTCGATTTCGCGGTTGATATACCAAGCGGCCTTTTTCAGATCTTGGATTTCGCTGTTCTTTTCTCCAGCTCTCCAGATGTATTTGATCGCGTTCCCACGGTTGAAGTTGAAATGCTCGGTGATCCGGATGCGCTCGATCCCGCTCGGATGGCTTTTGTAGTGGGGTGGTTGGTTGACTAAATCCATTTTTTTTTTGTGTTCGTTGTTCATCTGCTGATTGCGTATCTGAGAGCCTTGCCGACCGGTGCGCGGTCGCTGAGTGAGACGTATTGACTGCCGCTGCGTGCGAGCTTGGCAAGTGCCGATCCGCAGGCACCGTGCCACGTTCCGCAGAGTTGGCGTGCCTGCTCGCGGACCGGTGAGTTCAGCTCGACGAGTCGCGCCTCGACCTCGGAGGCTGTCATGTCGCGTGGTAGGTCGTGCCAGATGCCGTAGTCGGCGAACGCTGCTTCGAGGAGTGCTTCGAGGCGCTTCGATGGACTGTGTGCGTCAACTGACTCGCTGAGTTCTGGATCGCGCCATGCGATGACTCCTGAGCGGCTGTCTTTGAGTTCGTCCGGTGTCACCCAGTCGATGAGCTGTTGCGCGAATGCAGGCAACTCGGAGCGGATGAGAGATTGCAGTTGGATCTTACCATCGGGTGTCGAGGTGTCGATCGGGAGCTTGACGCCGATGACATGCAGGAGCGCGATTTTATCAGCGAGGTCAGCGTCGAGCGGTGGGATGATCTGGAGGCTCTCCGGTGTGGAGTTGCAGCAGACCATCACGCACCAGACCGGGCGGACTGAGATCGAGGAGTGGTTGCGTTTGCGTAGCTGCACCGAGTGAGGATAGACCGACTCCTTGAACGACGCGCCGAACGCTCTGCGGTTTCGGATGTCAGTCGAGGCGACGCAGTCATCGACAAGGAGGAGTTCTGATCCGACTAGGTCGTCGTTCCAAAGCATCCCGCCTGACCATGCGGAATAGGGATTGGCTGTGCGGCCGCCGAGGGTCTGGGCAACGATCCAAGCAAGGAGGCTCTTGCCTGAGTTGATCTCACCTGCGAGAACGAGCATCGGAGATGGGATGTGGCAATGAGCGCTTACCGACTTATATCGACCGGAGAGCCAGCTCATGAAGACGGTCGTCGCCATCGGGTCAGCGAACGCTCCACCGATGATCTCGGAGATGGTCGGTGCGTCGCCTGCCATCGGTTCTGGGATCTTTGCCTCGGATGTGATAAGGATCGGGAGGTCGTTCGTATCCTTGCTAAGTCCCTGAGCATGTCCGGCGATGCTTCCGTGCCATTGAACTCCTCCGTCGAGTTCGCGGTTCTTGACGCTCTCGCGGACTGCCTGCATCAACTCCTTCGGCTCGTCGTATTGATCGCTGAGGTGGCGCGAGACCCCGGTGATGACCGGACTGAGCTTCGAGTAGGTCATGAACGACTTTCCGACGCGGACGAGATATTTGTTCGCCGGTCCGTCGTAGAACAGATCTTCCGGATCGAATGACTGCGCGGTCGATGGTGCGCGCCTGGCTGCGGCTACGGTCGCGGCGTCGCGCCAGTCATCGTCGGCTGCTGGCATCTCGGATGAATAGACCGTGCGGACCGCGTCGATGACCTCGGTGGGTTGATAGGAGCGGCGGAGCGTGCCGTCGTATGCTTGGAGGCGTGCGACTGCATCCGTCTCACTCAGCTCGGCGAACCGGCACCACCATGCGGCCTCCATGAGCCAAGTGTGGATTCCCTCGCGTGGCGGCTCTGGAAATGCGGTCTTGGTCGCCTTGAGCTTGATGGTTGACTTCTTGTCGGCTTTCGCTGCCTTCGGTAGTTCTGGATCCGCAGCTTCGACCGGCTCGAACATCGAGGAGCGGTTGAGGTCGATCCATGCGCCGGGATCGTGCGAGACGAACATCAAGCGGACTGGATCTTTGCATGCCTCGTCCATCGTTAGGTTGTGAGCGCGGAAATGGTTGCGAGCTGCGACGAACGCAGCGACGTGTTGCTCCTTGGTCTTGCAGACTGGGATTCGGGCAATGCCTTTAACTCCGGCACCAGAAGGAGAGACGAACGCAGCGACGATCCGCGGCTCGGCTTGGAGGATCTCGACGATCTCCTCGACCGTCCAGCCGACATTATCAGCGGCGTCGAAGTCGAGCTGCAAGAATCCGGAGTGGACGAATCGTCGCTCCTCGATCGCCTTCGCCCGGCGGCCTTCGCAGGTGCCGGAGATGCTGACCGCTTGCAGGTCTTTCTTGGCGACTGCATAGCCATCGTCGTCACCGGCTGCGAGCGTGCTGCGGAGTTTGGTAATCTTAGCGGAGAACTCATCGGAGCGGATCGCCTCGATGAGATCTTCCAGCGTGGTGGTCGCCATCGCGCTAGGCGAGGTCGCTGATGAGTAGTAGTCGATGGCGGTCGGTTTGTGTAGTGTTTTCATATAGTGTTTTCTAAAAGTCAGAATGACGTGTGTCGAGGTGGCGGCTGGGATTCATGCGCTGGAGAGCGCGGACTGCAAAGAGCATTCCGCTCTGCGTGTCCGATTTGTCGCGGAGTGCTTCGGCGACCGCGTCATCCACCGTCCCTGAGCAGATGATACGATAGATCAGAGTCTCGGCTGTTTGTCCAGTGCGAATGAGTCGCGCATTGGTTTGAACATAGGTTTCGTGCGAGTAGGTGAGGCTGACCCAGATCGCGATCCGGCAGGAAACTTGCAGCCCGTCGATGCCGTGGCTGAGTGATCGAGCATCGGCGACCCAGACTGGGATCTTGCCTGCCTTCCAGTCATCGAGGTCTCGCTCGTCGAACATCTTTGATCCCCGGACCTCGGCGATGACCCGGGCGCTCTCATGCTTGAACGCGCAGAGAACGAGGATCGGCTCGCCTTTGTGCCGAGCGATGATCGCTTTGAGCGTGGAGATCTTCGCGGTGTGGACTGGCAAGATGTTGCGCTCGGCATCATAGACAGCGCCGGAAGTGATCTGGAGGAGCTTATTGACCAGCACTCCGGCGGATGGTGCCGTGATCTCTCCCTCCTCGATCTCGGCGAGCATCTCCTTTTCGAGAGTCTTGTATTGCTTGCGAGCTTCGGCAGGCATGACCGCAGCGACATCGACCACGCTGGAGGCTGGCAGGTCGGACTCCTCGCCGATCAGGACTAGAGCGAGGTCTGAGAGCTTGACGTCGATCGCCTCCTTTGAGCCTGTGACCAGCTTGTAGGTGTAACCCATGTAGTCAGCCGGGTAGAAATAGGCGTCGCGGTAGCCGGTGAACGTGCGACCGAGGCGGCTGCCATCGTCGAGCATTTTGATCTGCATGAATAGGTCAAGGTAGTTGTTCGGGATCGGTGTCCCAGTCAGACCCCAGCGGCGCTCGATCGCGGCGAGGTGTTTGTGCAGAGCCTTGAAGCGTTTGGAGGCTGGATTCTTGGCGAGGCTGAGTTCGTCGATGACTAGCGTGTCCACCGGGATCTCGAAGGTCTTTGACTTCGGGAACATCTTCGGCAGGCGGCTCGGTAGCAGCTCGGAGTTGATGAGGTAGATGTCAGCGGATTGCTCGTGCCATGCCTTGAGTCCTGCGGCGGTCCGTAGGTGTGCGACTCTCATCCATCGGGTGTGCGCCCATCGCTCGACCTGCGCCGGCCATGTGATCGAGCAAACGCGGAGTGGAGCGACGATCAGCGCAGCCTTGAACTTGCCGACCGTTGCCAGCGCGTCGATCGCGGTCAGAGTGACGACGGTCTTGCCCTTGCCGGGTGAGACGAACAGCGCGGCCCGATCGTTGTCGAGCAAATGGTCGATCATCGGGAGCTGGTAGGCGAACGGCTGGAAGGTTTCGGTCATAACTTTAGCGTCATTTGTTGTTGCTCATGCTTAAGCCATCCGCAGGCCGCTTTGTGAAAGTCCTTCTTGATCTCGAAGCCGTAGCCTGAGCGATTGCACCGTGACGCGGCGATGATCGTTGAACCGCTCCCGGCGCATGGATCAATGACCACTTCGCCGGGATCAGTGAAAAGCGTTATGAGCCTTTGCAAGAGCTTTATCGGTTTCTGTGTCGGGTGTATCTTTTCACTTTCGTTATCCCTTGGCCATTCCATGGCATTAAATACCATCTTGCCGTCGTTGTTGAACTTTGGCAGCTTGTCGCGGTAGAGAATTAGCCCATATTCGCAGTTGCCCACTACACGCATATTTGCTTTCAGCACTTGGGCAGAAAAGTTTTTTGTGAAGACCAGATTGATGTAGTTCATCAGCCCGTGTTCCTTTGCTTTTTCGATGATTTCCATTTGCTGGTCGAAAGCGCAGAAGACCACCATGCAAGGTGCCGTTCCGGTTTCCTTTTTATTCTCTGGCTTAAGCATTTTTGAGCAGAAGTGCAGGAACTCAGAGATTCTAAAATCCTTGTCCGTGTCGAAAAACTCGCTATTTGCCAGCTTGCTTTCCCCGTTTGCACTGTCTCCGCCCTCATACCATGCCGGATTCGACCCGTAGGCATTCTTTCCTATGTTGTATGGGATGTCAGCAATTACCAGTTGAGCCTTCGGGATGGCGTGCCGCTTGTAGTTTTGAAAATGGTCATTGTAGATTTCATGTTTCAGTGTTTTTTCTCTCGTGTTTTCAGTGTTGTTTTGCATAGGTAAGTTTTCTTTTTTAGTTGGTTGTAATTTATGAGAAGATGATGTCGATAAGTTGCTTGCCGCGATCAATGTCGTCGCAATACGCGACCGACATTCCCTGAGATTGAAGGTCAGAGAGCCATTTTAGTTGCAGCGCGGTCGGATGCTTGCCCGGAGCTTTAAACTCGACGAACAAGCACCGACCGGAGCGGATGAACAATCGGTCCGGCTGTCCGCGTTGGTTCTGCCCAGCGAGCTTGACGATCAAGCATCCTTTGAGCTTGGCGTAGGCGCAGACGGCCTTCTCGATTGTTGATTCTCTCATCGGCTGCTGACGATTGGTTTTTTGAATGCGCGGATGCCGAAGGTTGAGGCGAGTGCCTCGACTTGATAGCCGTGTTCTTCCATGTCCTTGAGTTCGGCAAGGATCTCAGCTCGGCGTGGTTCGATCCTGACTAGCTCTGGCTCTTTTTCTGCGAGCTTGTGCAAGTCGATGACCTCGAAGTCCCACGCAAAGCGGATGCCCTCGGCGAGCTTGGTTGATGCAAGATCGGCTGATGCTTCGAGCTTCTCAGCGGTGGCTTTCTTTGCAGCGATGACCGCAGCGATGCCGCCTTCCTCAGCGGCCTCGCGAGCAGCTCTGGCGGCCTCGAATGCTTCGCGCTCGATCCGTTCCTTCTCGGCTTTGATCCGCATGACCTCCTCGGCATGGTTGTTGATGAGTTGCTTGATACGTCCTTCCTCGGCATTGATCTCGATCATGAACGCAGCGGCGGCCGCGTCGATCATCTTGCCGATGCGGTTGACCGGCTCCTTGACGAGCTTCCGACTCTTCTCGACCTCGATCCGCATCGCTGCGAGTGACCGGGTGTGGCGCTGCGCTCGTGCGCTGTCATCGTTGCTGAAGACGGTTGTGACCGCTGCTGACTTCTCAATGATAGATGCCTTGCGAGCTTCGGCCTCGGCTGAGATGGTGAGTTGGTATCCATCCCCAGCGAGGATGAGCGGCATTAGTTCGTTTGTTTCGTTCATAGTGTTTTAGTTTATTGTTTGGAGAATGGTCTGGGTGGTGAAAGGTCAATGTGGCCGGTGCAGGCGCAGCAGTTGATGAATAGCAGGCGGCAGTAAGAATGAAAGCATTTCTGGCAATGGTTGGGCGGACATTTCTTCGCGTGTGCTTGGTAAGCGCGTTCTATGATCGCTTGGCGGATGCTCAGAACGGCTCTTGGTCGGTCGGCTTGTGTGGATAGTTCCAGAGCGTCCACGGGAGGCGATTGATTAGGATCGGCGGCAGTCCCTGCCGATTCGGTCGGACCGCTAACCAGATGACATCTGGTTCGTTCGGGTCGCGCATCACGCAGAGCTGCGACTCGAAAGCTGTCAGCGCCTCGTGCCAAGTCGTCTCCTCTGTATCCGCACCGACCGGTGTCATGTTGATCGCCTCGCTGAAGGTCTGTGAGATTGCGCGGCGTTCCGCGTGTGCTGCCTTCTCCGCGATCTCTGCCTTCGGCAGTGGAGTCTTGGAGCTGATGACCAGCCCCGCTCGGCGCTTTCCCGGCGGGTCGATGCGGTCGATGGCTGCTTCGAGTTCGAGATCGTCAGCGGTTGGCATCGGTGGAGCCGGTGCTGGCTTCGGTTGTGATGCGGTGGCGGCTTTCTTGGCGGCGATGATTTCGGCGATGGTTGGCATTGGTCAGTTGGTTGGTTGGTAGTTAGGTGAGAGACGGCGGTCGCGTAGCCCGGGATACCCCAGACCCCGCCGCCTCTCGCCCAGAAAACCCCATCCCGCGTCGCGCAGGATGAGGTGAGTCTATTAGGCTCTATTAGGTTCTAGTAGTCGTCGCCACCGAGGATAGCTGACAACTCAGTGAGTGCAGCGGCCAGCGGTGCATCCTCTGCCTTGCCGTCAGCCTTTGCTTTCGGCAGCCACTTCTCGATGAGAGTTGCCACGCCTGCCTCGTCAACTTCGCCGAGGAGCTTGCCCTTGTATTTGCCGATGTGGACCATGATCGTCTCCCAGCCCGGCTCTTCGGCTTTCGCCTCTGAGTTGCCTTCGCCACCTTCGACCTCGCGGTCACGGATGCGGGTGTATTTGCCGCTCGGCTTGAGTGCCTTGTCCTTGTCCGGTGCCATGAAGCTAATATTGGCATAGGTGCGATCGTCCTTGGTTTCATGCTGGATGATGAGCTTGACGCCGTGTCCGATGAGAGCTTCGAGGTCGAACTCGCCAAGCTCTGCGGCTGTCAGTTCGCGTCCCATCAGTTTCTTGAGGTCTTTTCGCAAGGCTGCTTTCTCATTGAGTGAAGGCGTGTATCCACGCGACCAGATGCAGAAGCGTCGGTCGTTCTCTTCGTCCATGACCTCAGTCTCGAAGACGAGCCGGAACTCGTCCTTCTCGCCGTATTGTGTCACTCGTTTCTTCAGATCCGTGATGTCCACAAGAACGGCCTTGATCGGACCGTCGGTTTCTGGATGTGGGGTGAAGTTGCTGTTCTTTTTTTCGCTTAGTTTCATCGTATTTTTACTTTGTTTGGTTTGTTGTTATTTGGGGAGAGTTATGGAAGGAGTCCGAGGAAGTGTGCCGCGATGACTCCGATTGCAAAGCCGATCAGTGCGGCTGAGATGACGACCGCTGCCATTGATGGATCGCGGCGGTAGTTGGGTGACTTCGTTTCGTTGAGCGTGAGCTTCGAGAGATCGTCGATGTGGAGGCGGAGGAACTTATCAGTTCCGCGAATGAGGTCTAAATCGGTGTTGTTCATGATGTTGGTGTTGTTATTGTTGTTAAACCCCCGCGCCCTCCTCGGTCAACCGACCAAGGAAACACGCGAGGAGGGTGGGAGATTATGCAGGCACCTCGCGGACTTGTGCATCGCTGGACGTAGCCCAGAGAAAGATGGAAAGAATGCGGCGAGCTTCCTCAATGGATTTTGCTTCGCAGGTGGCGATAGAGACGTAGTCTCCTGACTTGGTTTTGGCAATTGCCTCGTAGTTTTTCATATTGGTAATTTTGTTATTGGTTAAGTCGCGTTGGCGATGTGAGAAAACTAGGCATTGCCTATGGAAAAGAAAAGCTTTTTTTTTGCATGTAGTGTAAATAGATGCAGAATCCTTTAATCTATAAAGGATTGCGGCTGAAAAATAGTTTCAGAGAAACCGATAAAAATTGCACTGCTTACCATCTTTGACCGATTTTCTTTTCGAAATGACTCCATCATCGGTTAGATTTTTCATGTTCCTGCTGGCAACTGTCATGCTGATCTTGATGCCCTGATCTTTCATCTTGTCGATGTAGTCATAGATCGTGAACTCGTCCGGCTGGATCGGTTGTAATTCGGCTGCCTGCTCTTTGATGTAAGCATCGAGCGCGCTCAGATGATTCCTTGTGGACTGATCCAACTGTCCTCTTCTTTTGTGACTTGCCATATTTTTGTGCTTCCTGTTTTCGTGTTGATTATGCCGTATGCGAAACCCTGCCGCCATCCCAGCTTCGCCGTGTATCGGTCGGCGTATTCCATCTGCTCGATGTCGCCGATGCAGCCGATCGAGAACGCTTCTCCGCCGTCGATGTGACGCCCGGTGTATTGGTTTGGCGTGTGGACGTGTCCATGGACGCACGGGCCGTATCGCTCGAAATGCATCTTCGCCGGGTTGACTCCGCTGTGGAAGCCGTGGATGAACTTCGGACCGCCTTCTGGCAAGCGCAGGTAGTTTCCGACCTTGTAGGCAATCCACTTGATCTTGCGCTTGGTGAACTGTCGCTGCGCGGATTCAACGAGTCCCTGGCAATGCTCGCGTAAGACGCCGTTGGTCGTGGTGTGAGCCATCTGCCAGATCCGATCGTCGTGATTCCCTAGCGTGAGGAAGTTAGGTTGGAAAGCATCGAGGAAAGCGATCCCAGCGGCGAAGTCCTCCGACAATCCGCCGGCTTTCTCATCTGGACTGGCGCCTCCTCGAAGTGGAGCGAAGTCGAAGTTGTCGCCGAGGTGGATCGTGTAGTGCGGTTTCCAGTCGGCTTTGAATTTGAGAAGTATCTTCAATGACTCCTGATGAACCATGCTCCCATGATTATCGGCAGCGACGATGAATTTCTTGAAGCTCATGTTTTAGATTTTAAGTTTGTCCCAAGCTGGGAAGAAGATTTCCTCCATGCACCTGACGACCGATTCCTGATCGTAACTCTGCATCCAACCGACTCCCGACAGAAGCAGAGATGCCTCCATCATTTCGTGGCGCAGAGTCTCTTTTTTCACCTTGTCGTTTTTTATCAGATCAGAGATCCAGATGGTTTTAGAATCGTGTTCGTATTGACCATAGGCGTTCTCAAGTTTGCCGACGCGGATCTTCACGTTCTGACCCGCGATTTTAATTTGTTTGGGTAGGGTCATCGGTGTCTTGGTTGTCGATCTCAAACGCTTGTTCTGCGTCCGAAGTGCCAGCGGCAAGTCTCCATGCCGCAGCCTTGAGACAATCGCAGCACCTCAGCCTTGAGCGAGTCGATCTGCGTCTCCTGCATGGCTAGAATCCTGTCCTGCGCTTCGAGGCGGCTTTTCATGAACTGGTAGAACGTCGTGGCGAGCGTCCCAACTGTTGCGCAAAGAACGCCGAACCCAGAGAGGATCCAAGAGATAGGGATTTCGATGATGCCTGTGGCAAGAGTTTCCATATTTAGATTGTGGCTTGAAAGTGCATTGCATCGCGGCCCCATGCGGATCCAGCGCAGCTCCAGCCTTCGGCGGCGAAGATCTCCATCACCTCGATCGGCATGGTGGCTGAGACCGGCCATGATTGGCGGTTGCGGTTGGTTGCTGGGTCGAGGTCGATCGCGGCTCCGCGTGCGTGCAGCGATGGGAGTGATCCTCCGCGCATCGGGCGGTCGTTATAAACGCCGGCGTATTGCTTGAGCGCGTAGCGGCCCTGTGGGATCTCTGAGAGCTTCGAGATGATCCGTTCGAGGGAATCGGCGACCTTGTGATGGCAGCGGATAGTCTTGACCGGCTTGCCATCGTAGCGCATGCCGTAGCTGCTGACATCTATGTTGACGAGCTGCTCCTCGTCCCCGGGCGATCCGTAGAAACCCTGAAGCGCAGCTTGGCTAGTCGATGGCCAGATGCTTGTCGAGGGTCTGAGTTTCCTCAGATACTCCTGACAAGCAGCGATCGACCGAGCGCCCCAGAATCCATCTGGAACGGCTCCGACCTTCTCTTGCAGCGCTTTGATCTCGTCGCGGTTCATTTGCCTGCGTCGCGTGCTTTGATTAGACCGATGCCTGCGGTGACTGCTGCGAACGCACCGACGAGGTCAGGTGATCCGCCGCTGAGGAGCTGGATGGCTACGTTCGCCAAGGTGGCGACGACTGTTAAGATTCCGAGTGCTGTGGTTTTCATGATTCGATTTCTGGTTCTAATTCTGGAGCTGGTTCTGGTTCTGGAGGTGCGACGAAGATGACTGTGCCGTCTGGTTGCGGCTGGAACACGGTGAAGTCAGGCGAAGCAAGTCCATCGGCTTGACCTAGTGCTGAGATTGCCGAGTAGAACGTAGCATAGACCGTGAGAGCATTAACTGCGTTCGTGCCGAACACGTCCATGATCGCTTGCTGCTCGCCAGCGGTGTTTGCCTTAGCGAAAGCGTTGGACATCATGGCTTTGATAAAACTGATCGCCTCGATATTGATCGCGTCGATCTCGTTGGCTAGTTTCTCTGCGGGTGATTTTTGTATGAGTGACATGGTGGTTTGTGTGATTTTACCAATCGAAAGAAACGTGCTGAACAATAACTCCAAGTTGGTTAGTTGTTGCCCCACCTTTCGCTTCGCACATGATTTGATTTGCAAAGTTTTTTTCTGTGGTCGGACAGCCAGATGATAAAGTTCCAAGTAGAACTCCGTTCCCGTTGTAGCATGATGCTGCACCTCCGCTTACTTCGATTCGATAGGCGTTGCCGTAGGTTGAAGTTCCCCAGTTGTCGATCTCGGCACTTCTTTGGACTGCACTTGTGCCATTGACTGCAATAATTTTCACACTACCAGCAATGCACTCTAATCCGACCCAGCCCTGACCTGCTGAAGTTCCAGTTTTCACCATTCCAGAGATAGTGCTGACATTGGATTCCAAAGATCCGAAAATATAAGCCCAGTCATAATTCGTCGATGGATTTCCTAGTCGACCTCGAAGCGTTATGCTTGCTGATACTGGTTGATTAAAAAAGATCGAAGCAAAAGTAGCTGTTGAAAGTGACCCGATTGAAACACGATTTCCCGCAGTATAAAGAGCGGCAGAGCCAGCGACCGTTCCGTTTGAACATTCAACTCGCAAGAAACTATTGGCTTGGGTTGTTCCGCCTCCAAGAGTTGTTATAGCAGTCCAGCCAGAATTTAAATCGTAATTGATAGACTTCATCGGGTTCACATACCTGCGATCTCCGATTGCTCTGGTGATAGCGCTTGTGTCGTTTGTGGCTGCCTGCCCTGTGAGTTCTGTCTGACCGCTGAAGGTCTTATTCCCTGCGATGGTCTGTGCGCCTGTGAGCGCGACGTAGAGCGTATCGAGATACGTTTTGAGAAATGCCTTGAGATTAGTAAATGTCAGCTTCTTCAGACCGAAAGATGCTGCGCTGTCGGTGATAGGTATCTCGTCTGCATCAACTGGTGTCGTCTTCGATGTGGCAGCGGTGATGAGTGAAGCGATCCGAGCGCCTGTCTCGTCGCCTGTGTTCGTGCCGCTATTCGTGCCAGTGATGTCAGAAGTTAATGCGACTGTGCCTGACTTGTTCGGAAATGCAATCGCTCGGTTTGCTGTCGGGGCGTGGGAAAGCGTGGTGGCATAAGTGCCGTCGTAAAGTTTGAAGGTTGAGCGAGACTGGATGTGAGCATTGGTGCCTTTTGTGGAGATATGTGCGCTGGCACCTTCTGTGTAGATTTCTCCATTGTCTCCACTTGTGGAGATAAATCCAAGTTGCCCTGTTGTGTAGATGTTCGCTGCGAATCCGCTTGTTGAGATAGACCCATTGATTCCAGTCGTGGAGATACCACCGCTCGATGTAACTGTCCCAGTGAACGATGGACTATCAATCGGTGCAGCACCAATATCAGCAGGAGTAATAGGGTCGCTTCCGCCGATGGCGTGAGTCTGTGCGTGCAGCGGAAGGGTCTGGCTCGTTCCGAATAGTAGCTGATGATTGTTTGCAAAACCAGTCGTTCCAGTTCCGCTAGAATCGACAAGAGTTACTGGGAATGTAAAATATGCGTTAGTTGTCCCGCCTCCAGTCAATGTTGGTGTTCCAGATATTAACCATAATTGGAAATTTTCTGATATGTCACGATCTTGCAGGAACAGTTGCTGACCTTCTTGAATGAATCCTAAGAAAAATTCAATGTCGTCAGCATCTTGATTCTTGTGCGACACGTTAATGCTAGTTGCATTTATCTGAGTCGCATTGTTCCAAATAACATGACCATCGGTTGGATTGCCAGTAGTTATCGTGGTCTTGGCTCGATAATTCCAAGCGGTTGTCGAAGATCCAGATGCTCCAGT
>Ga0247723_1001543_pt1 | contig 13370 bp, 17 predicted proteins | sample MSEWelMarce5H_FC_FD_189079 | JGI IMG/M metagenome (GOLD analysis project Ga0247723, IMG submission 189079) | Subsurface sediment microbial communities from gas well in West Virginia, United States - MSEEL Well Study Marcellus 5H_FC | ecosystem: Environmental > Terrestrial > Deep subsurface >...
GACTGGCTGGGTAGCACCCGGAACAGGATTGGCGGAAGGAGTCTGCGTCTGCGAGAGCTGAATATCCTGGGGATTTCCGTATGTCTTGGACCATACCTTCTGATTGAACGGGGATACAACATACTTCGCAAGATTCTGCTGAAACTGGCCAACAAGGCGGTCCATACCGTCATCGGCAACTGTGGGAGGAGCTGCATCGGACGCCTTCTTCGCGGGGCGAACGCCGTAGCAGTTTACTCCAAACTGAGTACTAGGATCAAAGTACCCTCCATTGATTCCAGGGCGACCGCACTTGATACGAGCCTGCTGGTTCGGCTCCTTCTGCAGCTTATCCCAAGTAGCCTGCTGGGTCGGAAACAGGGCAATTCCGCCCTCGGACCAGCCGTATCCACACCACTCCGCACCCTGCTGGTACGCTTCCTCAACTTGACTATACGACGCGAGCGTTGCACCGTACGCTTTGCAGACTGCTGGGGCTTGGGCATACGTGAATGTATTGTCGGCGACATAAAATACTTCAGTGAGAGGCACGATCTTGACCGGAGACATCGATGTCTTGAGTTCAGGAACCTCCTCGAACGGGGTCAGATTATATGTAACATCCAGCTCGGTATCTGTCCGACGGATCTGGACAAATCCGTAGGAGTAGAGAATGAACCCAATGAATACAACGAGAACTACAAACGCAAGGAAAGCAAACGTGTCGGCTAGGGCAAGAGCAATAGAGATAGCACCAACGACGACGATGATTGTGATTGTGAGAACCGTAGGGAGAGCAGGACGCTTTGTGCGTTTCAGGGAAAGGATATCGGATGCGGCAGGCATGTTCGTGGGAGGAGCGGCAGTGGTGGAAGTAAGTGCCGCCGGGATAGGCGGTACGGATAGAGATGGGATAGTTGACGACGTTGGGGTCATGAACGTAGACGGAACTGACGGAAGAGTCGTGCTCGTACTATTTCCGGACTGCGAGATCGTAATGGTCGTGGGAGGAATTCCACCCGCAGTTGTTGTGTTCGTGTTGTTGTAGATAGACGTGGTAGATGATGGATCAATTGTGTTCGCGACACTCGTGAGAGCCGCCTTTGCCGCCGGATCTGTCTCCGTCTCGGCCAGGCCCTGGGCTGATTTAGAAATCTGCTGTAAAGACTCCATGATTTTCTTCAGGATATCTCCTACCTTCATATTCAGTACAGAGTCTGCCGGCGGTGAAGAAGCTTCTACGCTGCTCATTATTAGTTTTCATACAGGAAATAAAGCAGGACTCTCATCGTACGATCTACCGGGAACTTCTTGGAATCCATCTCGCGTACAGACGTATCATCAAGAATATACCACGCATGACCTGGAGGAAGTTTGCGAGCATACGTGAACCAATGTCCTCCATTGAAGCAGATCACGGAAAAGAGGAAGTACTTATGTCCGTTCAGAACTAGGAGACTTGAGTAGTCTATGGGGGTCATAGACCAAATCATCATCACCTTCGGAAACGTTCCAAACAGAACTTGTTTCGTACATCCAAGTTGATTACACTTCTCGCACTTCCATTCTGAAATCGCATGTGGGGTCACGTATTCCTGAATCGCATCAAGTAGAGGGATCCCAGGCTTTGACGGCATAAGATTGAGATCAATAATCGTCGTTGTCTTCAGCTGAGTCTCATGACAGTGGCTACACTCAATCTTATCACCTACATTGAACCGAAACTCCTTGTCTAGCCACGGAAGCTTGTCGCACAGATGTACGATGAGTTCATGACTGTCTCCAATATTTTCACCGGCCGGGAGGTAGGTGGTTTTCACACATTCAAACAGTTCTTTTAGACCGGTCTCTCCCTTATTGCGATAAATGGATTCCATACATACATCAATAGGATTCTGTTTATCAACATGTTCACGTTCGGAGTATCTGTCTACTAAGGGAGGACAGGAGAACAATCCTTGAAGTGCGGCGTTTACCCAGCAACTTCCACGATGGTTATTGAGCCCGAACATTATATACTATCACCCAAAAGCACTAAACGAATTTAGGAACCCTTGGACGTCTCCCATATTTGTATTGAAGGGTTTCATCAGATCCCACTGCCGCTGAGCTTTGGTGAGCGATGAAATTGTATCACGGGGATCCGTGCAGCTTGACCCTGGCTGACCTGGAATAGTTGATCCGCACGTGGATCCCTGGTGAACTGAGCAGCTTGCTGATCCCGATGTCGCACATGAGCAGGGGACCAGCGAACTCTTCGGAACTAGGTTGGACATTCCTCCAGCTCCCGATCCCGATCCCGAACCTCCCTGGCAGGGAGAGAACGGAGGAATTGTTCCGTTGAGTCCGCATCCGCCGCCACTGCCTCCTCCTCCTCCTACACCCGCCGGACCGTACGTAGGAGCATTCGTGGGAGCATTCAGCGTTGCTCCGATACTAGTATCTAGCGGATTCGGTGCTGAAATTGATGATGTGAGCGGATTCATATTCTTTTCAGGGGCACCCGATGATCCAGACGGTCCTACCAACGTAATCTCAAGTCCTACTGTTCGTGCTCCGTTGCCTGTGAACATATTGCTCCCCTTAGGATACGTTGTATTGAGCAAGTTGTAAGCAACGACTTCACCGTTGGTGGACGATGTAACGCTAGTGATCTGATCAAGAGGGAACGTATAGTTAATTCCGTTGTCGGAAATCACGCTCACGTTGTACTCATTTCCGTTCATCTGAATATCTGACTTAAGCTTGTTGATGGAATCTCCAAACAGATTCGCACTCACAGCAAACGCGGCGTATCCATTATTGTACTCATAAATCTGGCTATCCTGACCTACGTCTCCGATCGGGATCTGGCCGGTAGCAATGATTGTTGTTGACTCGGGACTCAAGAGGAGACCAGCAATACCCGAAATCAGGGCAGATTTGCCCATAGCAGGAGTAGCTGAAAAATTAGGCATAACTGTTGTGACTGCCTGGGTTGACGTTGAATTTACAGGAGCGGTTGCCGAAACAGCGGGAGCAGCTGCTGCCGGGGTCGTACCGAGAGCAGAGGCAGCTGTTGTTGTTGTTGTTGTTGTCGCTACGCCCGATGCAGCGTCGATCAACTTCTTACCCGCCGCCGCTGTAATGTTCTTCATCATGATGCGACCGCTTACATTGTTGGTGGCGACATCCGTGAGGCTTACACTTCCAACAAATCCAGCAGGGTCACGCTGACCAAGCAAGTACGTCTGGTAAGGCTTGGTAGTCGGAGAAATGGAGTACATTGTTCCGTCAGACATGAAAAGATTGAAGGAGTACGTATTATCCGTATCCGGGGGTTCCCAATAGGCTGTCCAGGCCCCGGTAGAATCCTGCCACAGAGACGCATTCTTCGGTATCGTGGAGGCGTTAAAGTATTCTCGGCCTCCTAGAGTGAAGAACAAGTAAAGGGCGAGGAGAGCCAGGAGCCCCCACAGGAGGAACGTGTATCCTCTCATTATCATTATCTACTAGAAACTATCAAAATATCATCAGCTATGTTTTGGGCATCCGGATGTTTGCGAGGCACACGAACAGGATTGAAGAGCTGAACGGAGTACATTAGGTCCAGGGCCGTACAAGTCTGGAGGGACTAGGGCATCCATCTGTGATATCTGTAGGACGTTAGACACCGTGGGACGAGGAGTAATCACTGGATTAAAATTGCTGGGAATTGACTGTACCATTTTTACGATGTTGGTAGGAGAAGCACTCACTCCACCTGCGATCCGGTACGCGTACTCAAATTGCTTGTACGTATAACTGGATGGAACCCCAATAAGACTATTGTAGACTTGCTTATCCGCCGATCCGAGAGGAACGTTGTTGGCGGATGTAGATGTACTGCGGGCAAGTTCCTGAAGCGTCGCAACACCTTCTGCTAGACCTAGTTTCGTGGCCTGGTCGGGCTCGTTGCCTATGAGGGTCTGGATGAACCGTGCCTGAGCCTCTATAAGATCTCCTCGGGTAAGTATTCTCTCCATTCCCGTTGTTCCCGTCGTGGAGCCAAGAGTAGAATCGGTATTAAACTGCGGAGGTGTATCCGACTGCAGAGCTGTGACGCCTGAGAGAGGCGGTTGCATGTTAGAAGTGTTCGGCGATGTTTCGTTTGAAGCAGTTGTATTCAAATACGACTGAAAGTCCTGTGCGGCTTCTTTACTTCTCGTCATCTTCTCGCGGCTCGGTGTGAAAAAGGAGGTGATTGATCCCCAGAATCCCTCTATCTTTCCCGTGCGTGCATTGATAGGTTTGAGGGCCTCGGGTTTTGGCGGGGCATCGGGCGAGACATCAGTTTCCCGTCCCTGAGCATCCTTGAACCGTTCGTGGGCGGGCATAAGGACAAATGCGAAGAATACGAGGAGGATAGCGGCTCCCCAAAAGATCACTTCATCGCGTATCATTTCTTTCACTATTATAATAGATGGTGAAAAAGACAACAAAAGCAGCCAAAGCAGGTGGCCGTCATCACAAGAAGAAGACTAGCCGTCGTTCGCTTCGTCGGCGGACGTTAAAGCATAAGCGTCTGCCGAAGAGTAAGAAGGGTGGATACTCGCCCATCGGTCCGAACGGTGGCGATTACGGAAAGGTTCCCGATGGATACCCAACCCAGCAGTCGGGTGATCTTCCGGCTCCTATGGATCCTAAGGGAGTTCCTAGTGGGAAAGAGATTTACTGAGCAGTCCCTTCGCAACTTCCTTGTCCGTTGACTCGCTACCAACCCACCAGGGGGACATGGCCGAATACTTTGCCTGCTGTTGAGGATTAGCCGGTTTGAATTCAAGAAAGCCAGTGAACGGGGTGCGTTCCTGTGGGATGATGGATGGTGCTTGAGGAGTAGACGGAGCCGGGCACGTTTTTCCAGCAGCCGCGAGATTGGCTACGTACTCCTGGTACTGCTGAAGACCTCTGAATTGGTGAGAGACACCTGTCGTGTCCTGACCCACCCAGAGATCAGAGCTCACGGGGTACATGTTAGAGATACACGACATATAAACTATTATAATTTCCACATACTTTATAATGCCCAAGCCTAAATCCTACACGAAATCATCAGAAAAGCCGGCGGTTCTTCAGGAATTGTCTGAGGACGTTCCGATGCTTGTGCGTATTTACAGCAAGACGTGCGGGGCATGCCAGATGTCCGAGAAACCATGGAAGGCATTCTGTAACAGTGCACCCTCTGATATTAAGATCGTGGAAGTGGAGCAGGAAGCGGTTCCGGACGATGTGATGATGGGGGTAGACGGATTTCCGACCTACGCCCTTCACACAAAAGATGGAGAGAACAAACATCATACCGGAGCTCTAATGAAGCCTGGCGATATTCATAAATTTATAGGAGCCCCTTCGGAGAGTTCGTAGACCCCTTAGCGACCACGTACGACTCCGACAGTTCCTTGCGAGACACATTGTCCTGGTTCAGAAACTTCTGGTATCCATCCAAATCGTTCGGGATGGTTGTCGAGGCCTGGGTCACCCACTGACGAGCCGACTGCATGAGACCGTACTTGTCCGATGTGTCCATATACAAATCAGACGTCTTGGAAAACGCTTCGTCAATGCTCGCCTTCACCTGTCCCTGATTAATATCAGATGGGGCGGCATCACGATCTGGATCATCAACGTAGTCCGTGAACAGAACGTTCATGAACGGGTTGCTCGCCTTCGGGGTCGCGGCAGGCTCTCCACGTCCTCCGAACGTTTCACGAAGAACTTGGGTCTCGGGGTACATCCGCACTAGGATCGCGGACACGACCATAACCGTAGGAATCAGGAGGAGGTACCATGACTTCTGGGTAATTAGAGAAATCAGAAGAGCCGAATAAATCGTGAACCGCACGACTGCATTGAGAGCCTCCGGGACCGTCATATCATTGGTAGGAACAAAGCGGCTCCATCGTTTGAACAAATTTGCGGGATCGGTCAGCCAAAATTGTTCTCGGCTACTCATTATTGGAATAAAGAGATTTACTTCTTCCCAAGCTTACGTTGTAGACGGGCCAACATCCGTGCCCGCCGGGCTTCCGGATGATTGCTCATCAGATCAGCTGCTGTAGGGGTAGGGCGATCACCTCCTCCTGCTCCGGCTCCGGCCCCAGCGGTCTCTCCGAAAAACTCTTTCTTGAAAAGACGTCCGAGCGAATGCTTGAACTTCTCTTTGAGCATCTCAATTTCCCGAATGAAATCCTCTTTCTTCAGACTTCCTGTACGCATCTTCTGATCAATCAGTTTCTGGACCGCTGAGACCGCCTTCTTAGTGACCGGGTGCTCGGGATTCTTCACCATCTCTAGAAGACCGCCAATATCCGAGAAATCAATTTCTCCCAGACCGAGCGACTCCACATTGAGATTCTCCATCACTTCCATTCCCAACTTGAAAATGCGGGTATCCTTCAGTGTTTCCAGTAGATCCTGGATCCCTGATTGCGTACCCTCCTCCTTGAGAATCTCATCCACCTCGCTCGTCGCTGCCTGACCCGATAACTTGGACCACAGACCCTTCACGGTCTCCATGATATCTGAACCGAGGTAGGAGCACACAAGGAACATGCGAATATAGGTCCACAGCGTATCCTTCTGCTTCTCCGTCGCATCTTTCATCAGGATAGAAAAGTCAATTCCTCGCAGAAACATCTGAGGCTCGGCAAAGATCTTGTCGTCCTTCTTCACGATCTGCATAAAGATCGGCTGAAGCAGGATCTTGAACCGCTCAACTTCCGCCTTGAAATCAATCTCCACATACTCCTTGTCCAGAGTATCGGCAAGGGACGGAAACTCCTTACGGATATCGTCTAAGCATTCTTTGAGAACCGTCTGAACATCAAAGGATCCTGACATTGGTAGTTGTTTATTGTTACACAGGGATCAATGTAAACTGTTTTTATACTTACGCCTCGGCACGGTTTCCACCACGGTACGCCAGCTTCTTCTCCTCCGAAGCCGTCAGGCACAGGCAGCCCGTATCCGCGGTAATGCTGGACGGGCAGCACTCAGGCTTGAAGACCGAGTTCTGGAAATCAAACAGCTGATTATCATCTGCCGCCTCGTATCCCTTCAGGGGGGTGGGGGCGTTCGCCGATGACCAAGAGTTGCAGTTAGAAATATCAATTCCGTCATATGCTCCGGCACCGGAACCAGCACCTCCACCGCCCGTGGTGGGAGCACCGATCTCATTCTGCCAGAATCCCTCCCGGCTTCCGCCTAGAACGTAGCGTGCGAGTAAAGCAACAGCGAAGGCGGCCGCACCAACGGCAAGGACAACTGATGTCTTATCCTTCATTTGTATACATATTACGAATTTAGTTCCGCAAGGACTCTATCCTGAATCTTCGCCAGCTCAGCGGGATCATGGGAATCGGGATAGTCGCGAACCCTCCGTGTTCCTCCGTTAATATAGAAATATCCGTCAGAATTGCCCATGAAGACCTGCATCTTTCCATTCTCAAGGCGGACGACCGCACGTATTATTCCGTCGATGGTGTGGAGGCCGGGATAGCATTTATCCAGGGGGACTTTGCCCATCAGTGTAAATACCGTATCAGTGGGCTCCAGGGGTTCATAGTCGAGCTCTTCCTCAATTTCTTCGTAGTCGGCGTACACTGTACTTCCAATTGGGATTTGGTGATCAGAAGTGTTCAGACAGATGAGGGTATGTGGTGCAGGCCCCTCGTAAGGGACTGATCTCTTCGCCTTCTCAATATACGTCCACTTACCATCTTCTTTGACCAAATGAGTTCCGGACACTACGGTCCCGTCGTAGACATAGAGCGGAACACCATTGGCTAGACAGTTCATGGTCGCCGTCACTCTGGCTCCTGAACTTAGAGTATCACCGACCTTCACGTGTTTTAGGAGGGTGGTCGTTCCGTCCTTCAGGTTGATCGGAGTATCGGGGTGAAAGCAGTATGAAAGCCCAACAAACGTTCCCAGGAAAATCGCGAATCCTAGGAGCTGGGGGGCAACAAAGACAAGAATCAGTCCAATCGCAAACAGAATGATGATGATCGCAATAATAACGGTTTTCATGAGTTCTACAAGAGCCTGGACAAGTTTTACAGAGGTGATGGCGATTGTGGCGGTGTATCCTGCCGATCCTATTATGCGACTCGTGATATCTCGGACACGAGATATCAGCGACACCAGGACTCCAAACGAACTGTGAATTTTTGCAAACGTTTCTGCCGTGAACGATGAAATGAAGGTCTGGATACCGCTAATGAAATTACGGAAATACCGGAGGTCGTGGCCAACCATTCCAAGAACGCGGTTAATAACTCCAAATAGCATGTAGACCGGATCCAGGAGAGTCTTAAAAATCTGCTGAGCCATCGAGGATACACAGAACTGAAAGTTCTCATAGGTAGTAACATCTGGCTGTATTCCCCCTGCGAACGGCATATAGATAGGGTTACACCGATACTTTACCCAGTCTGTTTTCACATCATCTAGGGTTGCCTGGGCATACGTGTACAGAATAACCCCCACGATAAGCAGGGGACCAATTGTCGCTGCTGCGATCGCAGGGACATCCATTATGTTATATTTACATCATCTCTTTTTGCACCTCCAAATCACGCCAGTTATGAATATCGTCATTGTCCACTTCGTGATCGTCTAAGATGATCATATCTCCAAGCGAATACCGGCAGTTCTCGGTCACAAATTGTACATAGTCGTGTTTCTCATAGTTTTCAATGTAGAGAGCAGGAACAACGCCGTCATCGTCCAGAACCCATGTCCCTGGAGCCAGTGCACGCATATTGTGCGAGGCCTGACCGTATACGCAATGACGAATCGTTCCTTTTACAACTCCTCCCAGAGCTAAACGATCTCCGATCTTCACGGTTGAGGCAGGGACCATATCGCCCGTCTCTGTCTTTACAAGCGTTGTGGGCAGAATACCGGTATAGCAATACTTCTCGGGAGTTTCAATCTTCGCATGAGAGATGTCGTGTGTTCCATACGATGTTTGAACTTGCTTAAAGAATTCACGTAAGATTTCGGGATTGCTGGTTTCCTCGTAATCCTTAAAAATGTACTCACCCACCAGAATGCGATGGGATGTAGTGTTCAAGCAGTAGACAAACTCAGATGTCTCAACAGGTATAGCGTCTGGATGATGTTCTACCCGAATCCACTCCATATCATAAAGAACTTTATGATTTCCCGAAACCTGAACACTGCCTAACAGAAACATCGGGCACCCTCCCACAAACTTCAGTGTACTCACAACAGTCTGACCGTCGTACAACTTGGTTCCAGGAGTTATCTCGGATATCTTCACTGCCTTATCCCCCTTTACCTTGATCATGGTGTCGGGATGGAAACAGAAGAACTCGGCGGCTTTTCCTATAGGACCGTTCTGGATACTTTGACCAGTTTGTATACCCGTGTTCACAATGTTCATAATTACGGCCATGGTCGCCATCATACGACTAATGATCGTACGGATATGTCCAAATAGTTGAACTGATGTGCTCATTGTGTTCTGGATTTTTGCGAATGTGCTCTGAATGATGGAGAGGAATCCGCTGGAGGCACCGGTAATTGCAGCACGCATATCGTTCATGGAGTTCATAATGAGATTGACGGTATCTGTGAGAATCGTAAAATTCTTGTAGACGGGATCCAGAACAACACCCGCGTACGAATGAGTAGCTTGTAGGGTACAGTTTGTGAAATTTGTGAAGATATCGGAGCCCACAAGGTCGGCGAGCGGCATGTACATGGGATTACAGCGGTACTGTACCCAATTATCCTTGATTTCTTCCAAGTTCGCAACTCCGTAGGCATAGATCGCCGCCCCAAATGCTAGAACGGTCGATAGGAAAACAACCAAAACGGATACCAGATCCATCCTATTCTGTTATGGTAAAACCACATTTAATCTACAAAATGTCTACGTCCGTCGACCTAAATGCAATGTCGCTGATGGCCCTCAAGAAGATGGCGAAGGGTCGTCGTATTAAGCAATACTACGTTCTGCCCAAGTCCAAGCTTGTTGAGCTTCTGGGTCTCCCAGAGCTTCCGAGGAAGTACAAGATTGAGAAGATGACGATTATGGAACTACGTGAGATCGCGAAGGAGCGTGGTCTCAGGGGGTTCTGGGGTCTCAATAAGGAGGATCTCACTCGTGCACTATTTCCGAAAGATGACGACACTATCGAGAATGCTCCCACGCATGAGAAGAAGCAGGATAATGGCCAAACAGGCAAACATGAGGAGCCACAGGAGGAGAATGCCGATGAGGTAAGGGAAAAGGTGGTGGAAAATGCGTGAAAGGAGAGGCTTGATCACATGGTGTTCAATGTAAGAGTGCGTTTCGGGCTTCCCAGAAAATTCTAGGATGTCCTGAAAGATATTATCGAAGAAGCCACGCCCCGAGACCTCCTTCTCCTTTTTATCCATTCTTTTTGTCTATTGAACAATATAAACTAGCGATGAAACTATCCTCCAACAGTATGGTTCGCCTTGGTGCCGTGGTCGCTGGCATTGTTGTCCTCGTCGCCGTTGTGAATGCTTACAGCGGCTCGAAGTTCCTCGGTGAGGGCCTCGAGGTCGGCGGCCTGGAGCCCCAGGGACCTCTGTCCAACAACCCGTCCGCCCCCACGATGGTAAGTGCCCACTCTGAGGGCGGCAATGCTGCCCCTTCCCTCTCTCAGGAGTCCAAGCACCCGACTGGCCAGCAGACCTACTCTCAGTCCGTCCTCTCGCCCGAGGAGCTGCTCCCCCAGGGCGGCCTTGGTGCGTCGTGGGCGGCCACGAACCCCGTTGGCCTCGGTGACCTGAAGGGACAGAACCTACTCTCGCCCTCGTACCACTACGGCATCAACACGGTCGGACAGTCTCTCCGTAACGCCAACCTCGACGTGCGCTCGGACCCCCCGAACCCTCGTGCGGCCGTCTCCCCTTTCCTGAACTCCACGATTGAGCCGGACCTGTACCGCCGCGAGCTGGAGATCGGCGAGGCGGGTGCGAGCTGCAAGGTGGCTCAGTAAACGGAATGCTTTAAGTAATTTAACATGATTGAATAATGAAGTTTGCACCGCATATCGCGGCAATCACAGTTGGCATGTTAGGGTATCTCTTATACCTATATGCGAACGGTGGACCTGGAAACCTAGTGACCGTCAAGGCTGAGAAAGATGGGGACACTTACCTTGTTCAAGACCTACCGATGAAACAGCAGGCGGCCGAACATCTTGCGTCTCTGAAAGCCAATATGGAGAAGGTGGTGGACTTCTACAAACAGGATGAATTTGAAACCGATCCTCAAGCTAAACTCTTGGTAGAACGCTTCAATGCTGATCACCTCATGGAAAATTCGATGACGTCTCCTGATACATCCTATTCCGAGAACAAGGGGGAAAAGATTGTCCTGTGTCTCCGCGACAAGACCGATCCGCCTTCATATCCTTTTGTGGATATGAACACGGTCATGTTTGTGGTCTTGCACGAAATGGCCCACCTGATGACTGCCGAACTGTCGACAGGAAAACATACCCCAGAATTCTGGGCAAATTTCCGTCGGATTCTGGAAGATGCGTCAAAGATTGGAGTGTACACTCCAGTCAATTACAGCAGGACGCCAGTGGAGTACTGCGGTATGACGATCACAGACTCGCCTCTTTAGTTCTTACTAACTCGGCACTAGCGTCATTAGATTCAATTGGTCTAGTCTTAGTGGCTGGTTTAATCCAAGGATTCCCTGCATTTTTGTAAATCCTAGTGCATATGTAGTGTATGCGGCTGTATTGTTGGGTAACGTAAATGTTTGTATAGTACCTCCAGTAATAAAGCTTTGGTTGGTCTTGGAATCAATTAACGTAAAGGTCGTACCATTTATGGATCCAGCAAGCACCCAATCTACTGGAGATGAATCTCCGAAAATCGACACCAGTATGTATTCGGTTAGAACAAACGCATCAGGTGCGGTAACAATTATATACTGGGCTGGATATGGAGAACCATTGATTGTTATGCTGCTTGATTCAGCGATATCTAAGTTTCCACTGCTGTCGTAAGCACCTGCAGAAGTCTGCCACGCACGATTCGCAATCTGTCCTCTATTAAGAGCATTCTGCCCGCCATACGTGTTAAAATCTGATATTGCTACAGATGTTACCTTAACAGAATACTGTTTTCCTCCTGAACTGACTATATACGGATCTCCAATACTGCCCACTCCACTCACAAACGTAGCAGCTGAAAAAATCGGGATAGCGTATACTTTTACATATACTATAGGTGGTGGGGGGGGCAGGTGCTCCGTACGGAGGATACACGATCGCACCAGTGATCGGATTAAGAGTAAACCCAGTCGTAGAATCGGATATAAGCGTCAACCCTCCCCTGCCCAACGTAAACTTACGATCAGCTCCCACTTGCTGACGTGCTTTCTTGTTGACGCTCAAGCCTGTATACGTTGTATACGCTGCTAGAACAGCAGATTCACGCTGAAGCTTAGTTAAATCACTAGAATCAGCTGAACGTCCTTTTTTATCACCAAGCGACGAGGACATTATTGTTTATTAGCGATATTCTTAGTTACCTGATTTTCACAATTCAAAAAATTCATCAGCGAGTGTTAACATTGGTAAACTCGCTGCATGCGGTGCAAAACACATCGCGGTCCTTGCTGCTATTTGCGAGGACAGTGCGGAGATTAAAGGTTTTACGAATCGGTCCGCCGCCCGCCATACGCGTTACAAGGGCAGTGGATCCGAACGGAACAGGGCCTAGCCAGGAGGCAGCGGGACCGTAGCCTGTAGGTGTTACTGGGCTACGGATATTGGTCTGAGCATTCAGGTAATCCATATACTCTGCCCGCTTACGACTGTTTGCGGTGAGCATTCCTGACGACACGGCAGGTCCGCCAGTTTTCCATGAACCAAACGATTGAACAGTGGGCATATTGTTCTTCTTCTTATTCTTTATGAACTAAAATTCCTGCGAGCAAGGGATTCTCCACCAAACGCACTACTATCGGCTGGTGTGGTATTCTGAAGAACTGTTTGGATGGTCTTAGCGGCTGGAACGACGTAGACACCGCTCACAATTCCACTCCTTAGAAACTGGACTCCATCTTTTACGGTCGCAGACTCTACGGTAAGACGTTGATTACGAGTGAGCATAGACGAATCTGCGACACGACCACCTTTCTTCCAGCTTCCAAGACCGACGTTAAAGGACGACATTATTTTGATCACATAAAATAATGTCCGAGGAGGTTTCCCAAACCGTTCTCAATCTCCAAACGGGGAACTCTGCGACCTTCAAATTTTTCACAGACGATTCCATAGAAACTGTCCAGAACCGTATTGGAACCCTGATTGGTGTTCATCCTGATCGGCTTCGGATATACGTCGAAG
>Ga0247723_1001544_pt1 | contig 13369 bp, 29 predicted proteins | sample MSEWelMarce5H_FC_FD_189079 | JGI IMG/M metagenome (GOLD analysis project Ga0247723, IMG submission 189079) | Subsurface sediment microbial communities from gas well in West Virginia, United States - MSEEL Well Study Marcellus 5H_FC | ecosystem: Environmental > Terrestrial > Deep subsurface >...
GAAGACGATAACCGAATTATGAGTTCGGGGCCTTAACCAACTTGGCTACTGGTGCTTAGTTTTAGGCTTGGGCATTCTATCTTTAATTAATTTAATAACTTCATTAATACCTTCAGCATAAGCCTCAGCATCATCTTTAGCCCACACTAAATTGCCGTCTTGATCAAATGATGAACCACGATAAACTAAGTATTCGTACTTATGTTTTTCAAATAATTCAATCAGTTGTTTGCGCTCTGCTGCAATAGATTTTGAACACCCACTACAAGGGCACAGCCAGTCGCCACGAGCACCAGTTTGATTTGGATCAGCCACTTACAATCACTCCAAGTAATATTCCTATAAGAAACATCCCAAGACCAATTGTCCAATGATATGATTTAATAAGATAATCTTTAATGATTTGATCTCTTACCTCATTCGTAACACCATAATTATCTTTCATCAAAAACCTCTAACCTTTCATCTCTCTTCCAATGTAAAAAAGATTTAATGTAAACGACGGTATAAGCGACAGCGGCAAATATAAAACCGTATTGATTAGTGATCACTGCATAGACAACCCACAAGCATTCGTTGAATATAAGCCATAACCATGCCCACCTATGTTTACGACCTACAAAGAATATACCTGTGACTCCAATTGCTGCTAATACATATGACCACATCATATTTCGTTTTGTCCTCTTGCAATAGCAGCAGAAATCTTAAATGCTTTCTGGGTTCTCCGAGACTTATTTAGCCCTTTGGCATACCAAAGATCAGAGGTAGCAAGTATATCAACAGCAATCTGCTCTCTGATTTCTTTTACTGTAAATACAATAAAGTCCCAAACCTCTTGCTTTTGTTTATCTGTAAGTTCTTCTGTCCAGTTATTCATCTGATTCCTCTTCAAATTCTTTAAGTGCGTTTTTATTTTTATAGCAGTTGTTGCAGTCGTTATTAATAAGTCTAGACCCACAATTCCCACAGAACATATATCTAGTATATACTATTTCCAAATTATACGCAATGTGGTACTATTATTATATGTGTCCAATATGTTTTAATAATGCAACACCTATTGTTTATGGTGCCGTTACAGATGATAATCTATCTAAACATAAATCTGGAGAGATTATTTTAGCGGGGGATAGATTTAGATACGAATCTACCTATAGCCACTACTGTATGGAATGCTTAGAAGGTTTTAACCTTTAACTCTTGCAACTAATCCAGCAATAACTTCTGCAAACTGCTGAGAGTTAAGTGCCCACATAAACTCAGATGGAAGATCAACCGTAACTCCAATAAGAGATAGTTCATTTAGTATACACATTCTTTGGTTTTGTAGATATAATTCTGGGGTTAGGTCTATGTCGTAAGCCTTGGCCCATTCCTCAAATTCTTTTTCTTTACTATCTTGATCCATCCCAATCCCCTATCTTTGTAGTCGGAATACCATTTTTTTCCCATAACTCAATCACTGATGGGTTATCATCAAAGGCGTGAACAACATCCCACTGCTTGTTAATTCTATAAAGAATATCATCTTTTACTTCAAAATCTTTTCTAAAGTCACCATCTTTACGCATATACAATGCATCGTGATAGATGCCATTCTTAGCCATCCAGATAGATGTAACGCCTCTCCACCACTCACGTCTGGAAGTCACTACAATAATATCTAAACCATTTTCCATAGCATCACGAAGGTAGTCAACTGCTTCTTGGTTTGGCTCTGCACCAATAGATTCTTCATGAAACTTATCGTAATTCTTTTTAAACTCAGGATCATTATTTATATTGCGTATGTTATGTAGGTATGGATCAACGTTTGCCAATGTTCCATCTACATCAAATATTACTGCTTTGCGTTTATCCATTTTTTAATTCCTTAACTATGTTGTGAAACTTATCAAAGTCACAAACATTTCTACCAAAGTTGGCAAACCTAGTTGTGATAACAATATTTTCTTTTGTGTAATCTCCATTAACATCAATCTTATCTATACTAGGACACATAGGATGCTTTGGCATCCAGTCAGGGTGTGACTTGTATAAAAGGTCTAAATCTAATTGTACCCCAAACCAGTAGCACTTGCCAAATTGTCTATCCCAAATCTCTTTTAATTCATCTGGTGTAACATAAATTTTTGCGGGGATCCAAGTTTGCTGTTGTGAGCCTGCAATACCACCAACACTAGAGGCTTTGCCTTCCATCCTACGCTTATTTGTAGATGAATTTATAACTGTCCAGTTACCGTCAGAGTCTTGGCGCACACCGTTAGACAAAATGGTTGACCAAAGTTTTTTAAAATGATCTCTCATTTATTTTGAAGAGTCTAAAGGCATTACCGATTCACAAGGACAGATAATTGACTCTGGTAATTCGTGAACATTGGTATTAATAATGATAGAGGTTTTACATTCTGCACACTTATAAGTATTTTTCATATAATCAGTATATCAAACTTTCTCTCTATTTGGAATATCATGAAAAGATTTATATCCTTTATTAACTATAATTCTAGCAATTTCAATAGTGCATACCAAGTAGCCAGCAAGCATGCCAAATAAAAACTTAAGCACGACTGGTCTCCTTGTGATCTTTTTTTAGATGATTTGTCAAGGTTGCATGTGCAAATGGTGATCTTGATTCAATTTGTTTTTTGCATATATAACAGATTACAATTCTCATAAGTTCCAGATCCAAACTGCTAATATTGTGAACAAAATGAATGGTATAACTGAAAATACAAATATGTCCATATTTACCCCTTTATACAAGTATAGCAAAATTACTTAAGGTTGTCAATCCCAAGCACGGTCCATAACGTCTGGTTTATCAAGATCTAGTTTGTATACAGTTCCCCATTTTAAATATGGTTTATAAAACCAGTATGAAACTTTTGCGTGGTACCTACAAATAAAACCATAGTCATCGTGATCACTATAATGTAAAAATTTATTTAAGTGATAATGAGCAGGTATCTCACAAAGGTTGGCTATCCACCTGAGCAGAAGGTTCTTTGTCTTGTGTTCCTTGATGAATTTGTCCAGGTACCCATCGTAATCTTCCATCTTTATATTCTCTTTCATATCCTAGGGACTTCCAGTCCATCTTCATAATCTTAGGCTCTTTAATTTTGGTCAACCTTATATGTCATTGCAATATAACATACTACATATCCTGCAAAAAATGCGGGAATAAGAAATAAAACATTAATCATTTTGTAACCCCCTTTATCATATAAGTATAGCACTCTGTACAGTAAGCACCAGTTCTTACTACCTGAGTGGCATTAGTGACATAGCAATTTACACAAGTAATACCCGTCATTAGTATCCCCCAGTACATTCATTTCTAGTATGATAAAGCCTAATCTTGGTCATAGTTTTTTTATTTGGTGCATACAGTTCTTCCCCACAACAGGCAGTTTTTAAATACCACTCTTTTGCAAAAAAGTCATATTGCATACCTTTGAGGCTCGCATACTTTCTCTTTACAAATGCTTGAAATGGGTCTGGAATATCATATATCATTATCCTGGTACACATTCTTTGCAAAAGGCAACACCAGTTTTGGCAACCCTTGCGGTAGCGGGATTGACATAAATAGCCTCAGACCTATCCATATGTCTACGGCACACATAACATTTGATCATATATCAAGTATACACTTACCCAAAACAAAAGTCAAAGAATGGTATAATGTTTATATGACTGTCAGAACTATTGAATATCTTTTAAATAAATTTGGAGCGGGAAAATCTCCAGGATCTTCAGAATATGTTGATCTTATAGATACACTTGCTGACGATAGAAATGCTGTATATTTTTCAGCAACTGCCCCAGCAGACACTGAGGCTAATCCACTTTGGTTTAATACTACAACAAATGTATTAAGTGTTTATGACGGTGAGTGGTTTGTAGCAGGTGGTGCTCAGGGTCCTACGGGAGAAACTGGAGCCACAGGTGCTACGGGGGCTACAGGTCCAGGAGTTGCAACTGGTGGAACAACAGGTCAGTATCTTACAAAAGTTGACGGTACGAATTACAACACTCAATGGTCAACACTAGACCTAAGTGGAAAACAAGATGTAGTAGCAAATGTATCTTCTACTGAAATTGGATATTTAGATGGGGTTACATCTGCTATTCAAACACAATTAAACGATAAAGCGCCTATTAACGCACCAACATTTACTGGTATACCTTCTGCTCCAACAGCAAGCCAAGGAAACAATACAACACAAATTGCTACAACAGCATATGTAGACACTGCAGTTTCAAATATTATTGATACAGCCCCTGCTACTTTAAATACTTTAAATGAACTTGCAGCAGCAATTAATGATGATGCATCTTTTGCTTCTACAGTTACTACTGCTCTTGGGACTAAGGCCCCACTTGCAGATCCAACTTTTACAGGAACAGTTTCAGGTGTTACAAAGTCACACGTAGGCCTTGGAAACGTAGATAACACATCTGATGCAAATAAGCCAGTTTCAACTGCTCAACAAACAGCACTTGACTTAAAGGCTAATCTTGCAGGACCTACATTTACAGGAACAGTAGTTTTACCATCTACAACATCAATAGGAAACGTTACATCTACAGAAATTGGATATGTTGACGGTGTTACTTCAGCAATTCAAACACAGATAAATTCAAAAGCATCAACGGGAAAGGCTATAGCAATGGCTATAGTTTTTGGAGGATAAAATGGCAGCACCAAATATAGTCAACGTAGCAACGATTACTGCAAAAACTGCGGTACTTGCTCCAACAACATCAGCAACAGATATAGTAGCAAATGCAGGATCAAGTAACACTGCTCTTAAGATTAATACTCTTATGGTTGCTAACATTAATGGAACTACTGCTGCAACAATTACAGCAAGCGTTTTTCGTTCTTCTGTGGAGTATAAACTTGCACATGTTATTTCAGTACCCGCTGGAGCATCCCTTGTTGTTCTAGATAAAACAAGTCAGATTTATCTTGAAGAAGGAGATTCTCTTCGTCTTACTGCATCTATAAACTCATATTTACATGCAGTATGCTCGTATGAAATCTTGGCATAAATATGCCTAAAGGTCATCAAAATGTTGGAGAATATATTGGTTCTTCTAGTACAGGACCGATTGGTGGTAAATTTTCTATTGCAGATCAACAACTGCTAACTTTACAAAATAACTGGTTTAGACCAGTTGTTACTTCTGGGATGGTCTTAGGCTTAAGTGCATCTAATCCATTAAGTTACTCTGGATCTGGAACAGCATGGAATGACATTAGCGGTTCAGGAAATAACTTCACTCTTACGAACGCTTCTGCATATAATGCTACTGGGCCAAAGTATATGGACTTTAACGGTAGTTATGGGGCTGCATACAGAGCAACAGATATAACGCTTTCTGGAACAGTTACTTATATGGTTTGGACTCGTATTAAAAACTCTACTGCTGATTGGCGTACACTAACAAGAGCCAATGCAGGAACTGGAAATCACCATGTTATTATTGAGTCTGGATCTTACCGTCTTGGAATGTATAACAATTCAGGAATTAATAGTCCATCAGGATTTAATGATACTGGATATTTGCAAACAAGCCTTCCTAATCATGCAACTTCTAACTGGATATGCATGTATTGGAGATTTAATACGTCTTCTCCATTCTACCAAATGAGTTATAACGACACTCCTGGAACAATTAGAGCAAGTGCAACATCAACTGGTTCACAATATGGTACAACTGCTTTTGGAACATTAGGTGCATATAACTATGCATCCCCTTCACAGTATTGGGGAGATATTGCTGAATTCTATGCATACAATAGAATTTTAACAGATCAAGAACTACTTCAAAATTTTAATGCAACACGAGAAAAGTATGGTATCTAATGCCTAATGGTGGTTTAATTGGAAAAGCAAACATCCCTACATCCACATCTGCAAGTGGAATTTGGAGAATAGAAGAAACACGTGATGCTGTCAAAAATTCAATATGGCCAGGTGGAAGAATTCCTCCAATTACTACAAACCTTTTAGCAGTCTATGATGGTTTAAGTTGGGACGGTACAAAGTGGAATGATATTTATGGATCATACCATGCTACTACCATAAAAGGAACTATTACTACTGCAGATGTAACTGGCAATGGAGCAACACAAACATTTAGAACTTTGCAGGGAGCCACAACAGCAGGCCTTAGATTCCCTGCTGGAATTCTTCCTTCTACCTACACACTATTTCACGTAACTCGTACTACAGGTGGAACAAGGTCACGTATTGTTACAGGTGTAGGAAATAACTGGTTATCTGGTCACTGGGGTGGAGGAACAGGTGTTGCTTATCACGAAGGTTGGCTTACTGGACAGCCAGACACACATGGAAACAACTGGTTCATTTCTACCGATCAAAATAGTCTTTACCGAAGTAATGGTATAACCCGTGGAAGCAGTGGGGGAATCGCAAGTACAAGCCTAACAATTAACGACGGAAACTTTGCTGAATATTCAGACTGGCAATGTGCATTTGTATGTGTGTATAGCGGCACTATGTCGGCTACAGATTACGCTGCTATGGAATTGTGGATAAGTAGAAAATTTGGAATTACGATTTAAAGTTCGGCGCAAAATAGAGGTTACTAAACCTCCCTATGCCCTACAAGGGCACTATCGGTTACTTTCCCAAATAATGCTTATACTCTGAAATAAACCTAGTCTTCTTTCGTGAGTTACACGATTTGCAGAGAGGCTGTAAATTTCCAATAGAGTGATTGCCCCCTCTAGCGACGGGAATTATATGATCAATCGTAATGCTATTATTAGCCCCACAAAAGGTACAACAAGACCTATATAGCCTATTTAACTCTTTATCTAGGATAAGATATGACTTGCCACCTGATAGAGATACACGCCTTTTGTTGTGAGATTTTGATACGTGAGATCGGAACTTTTCTCTGTTAGCCTGATTCCACTTGGTGGCTCTTGCAATACGAACATCTCTATTTGCTTGGCGATACAAGGTTTTTTTAAGCATATATTCTTTGTTTTGTTTCTGTTCTATCCAACGCTTCTTGTTAGATTTTTGAGTAGACTTTTTAACGCTATCTGGATTAGCCTTAGACCAAGAGCGAGCATAAACCTTATGGCAAGGTTTACACTTTGCTGCACCCTTGTAGAAGTTGTCCAATGGGAAGGTTTGGCTACATTTATTGCAGGTCTTCATCCATTTCCTTTTCCCAAATAATTCCACATTTAGTACAGGTAATACCTGCTTCCCTCATATACCAAGTATGCTTACACATTATGGGTAGCCCAGTAGTACTGACATTTTCCACAGCACGGGGTATTAAATTCCGAATCTTGGGCGGTAGCGAACTTAGCATAAATAATAGGATCTTTCCTATATAGATTAACCTTATGGGTAGTCGTAATACGCTTTAGCATATCTTGGTTTGTCTGCCAAAAAGGAATGGCTTTACCCCATAGGTGGCTAAAGGAATACTTTAGGCTTCTAAGGTTTGATACATTTTTATCAGTCTTGATGCCTCTCCAGTCTGCTTCGTAAACCATATTGTCAATGTAGTCCATAAGGTGATGTTCAGAGCCTTTCCACATAAGAACGGCTGGATGGTTTCTCCAAGCACCAGACTCAGAAGCACCAGATAAAACCTTCATAATCTGGTATCCTTCTAGGATCTGTTTATTTAGACGTTTATTGTCTAAGGCTTGGGCTGTGTATTCGTAATCTTGAAATGGCATAAAGGTTTGCATATCTCTAGTATCTCAGAAAAATCGGGGGAAGTCAAGAGAGGATCGTAATCCCTAGTATAAGATATAACCCCATAGCCAGGCAAGCCCCATAGCCGAAGAAACCCAAAAGATCCATTTATTCCCTGGCGAAAAACACTCATAGATAGCCAAGATTATTAACAAACCAGATATACCTATCATTGCATATATAAAGTAAATATATAGAGATAGAAAGTCCATAGGGCTATTCCTCAAATGAGGTTTGTTCCTCAAACATCTTATTCTGACATTTAGGACAGGCAGATACTGGGTTTGGGGTTTGATAGGATACTTCAAACATACCCCCACAGTTAAAGCATAGTACGTTAGGCATAGATAAATTGTAGCATAGTTATACACATATTTATCCACAATATGAGATAAGTTATCCACAGTTTTAGTGAAGTTATCCACAGATAAATCTTACTGATATTTTTTATATATGGTTTACATTTGGTTTGATAATGTCTATTGGGTAATGGACCGCTTAGACAGATGCGTTCGTAATGTCTAGGATGTTGAAAGACCCTACCACACAAACCTTCATATGTCAAATCCCCAAACCTTCATAGCGGATTATACTCCCAAACCTCATATTTGTCAAACCTTTATAGCCAAAAAACCCCTATAAAACCATAGACATTTTGTAGGATTTTGTCCAATAAATTAATAAAAAGGTTTGATAATATCTAAAAACCAGGGAAAAAGGTTTGATATCGTAATCTTTTATTTGGGTGTAGTTATACTAGGGGATATTGGTATCATTTGCTGGATCCCCCGTGATTTTTACCCTGGATCGTAATCTATTATAGGATAGTCAATCATTGCCTGGGCGGGGATCGTAAAGAAAAGACTTGACAAACCTTAGTAGTTAGAGTATACTGTGCCCCGAATATGGGGATATAAGGTTTGGGATCGTAATGTCAAAAAAGTCCCATGATTTTTTTGGATCGGTTCGTAAAGGAGGTTTGGCTAGAGGCCCCGTGATTTTTTTTCGAAGGTTCGTAAAGGACGTTTTTTGGAGATTCGACTATTTCTGAAAACCCGCAGCGTCAAACATCTCATCCAATGATTCATAAGATACTTTGTCATCAATACCCAAAGCCGCTATGAGAAAGTTGAAGGTTTCATTTATATATGCCTCAGAAGCGGGGGTAGAGATAACAATACTTTCATTAATAAAATAAGCAAGAGGCAAACCTAAATCATTATAGGCAACAAAGTCTATCAAACCTTCTTCATCCCTATACTCTGCCCAGAACTCAGAGAGTATCTCACACATAGATTCAAAGGTGGTCATTCCTCTACCTCTTGTGCTCTAAAGAACTCCTCAATGCTTCTAAAGTCTATGCTAGGGTCTATCTCTCTCATATCGCATAGCATATCATAGGCATACTCAATTGCCTGTGTACCGCTCAAAGTAGGGGTAGCCCATTGACTAGATACTAAACCTGCCAATGTTAGAACATCCTCAAACTCGTGCCAAAAATCTACAGGTAAATACTCCACTGCTTCTAGTTCTAGATAATGATCTCCAATATAAGCAAGAATATCTGCTTTCGTTTCTATTCTCATTCGTCTTCCATTCTCCAGTTTCTATAGTCGTGGTGTAACTTAGGTTCTTCTCTTACCTTAGTGCGTTCTGCTTGGGCACTCTCAAATACTACCATAAGGCGATTAAAGGTTAGTTCAGGTAGGACTCGTGCTACCATTATGCCAGTCTGCTCCAAATCAAGGTTTAGGTCAGATACCATAACATTCATTTTCTCTGCTAGTTTTTCTTCTTTACCAACACCAGCAACTCTGCGTATACTGTAAGCCATAGTACTCCTCTCTATCCATTATACCAAAAAGTAGGGGAGAGGGCAAACCCACCACAGATTGCCCCCTCACCCCTAGACTGGGATGACCCTACCCCTAGTCTTGCTCAACTAAAACTGGTAGATATGCGTCCACAAATTTGTCAAACTGTACTGAAACTCTATCAGTAACAGTATTAGTAGTGAAGTCAACTAGGACCGTGGTCTCACCTAACTCATATCCGTCATTGGCAATTGCATAGATTCCAAAGCCGTGTTCATCTAGAATGCTATCTTGCATAAGATAACTAATGATCATACGTGTACCATATGATGAATCTCCTAGCCTAGGCTTTGCGTGCTGCAGGGCCATTGCCAGGTCCCGCTGCCATTCAGTCTCTCCCCAATGGCTGTATAGGACGACCATAGGTCCTGTCTCACTGTCTTTGAATACGTAATTGATCCTTGCTCCCATTAGTCCTCAATCCTTTCTAGCGCTACTACACTTAGGTCATAAAGTATTTCTTTATAGACTTCAAATTCATCTTCGGTGTCGGTGTTTGCTTCAAAGTTCATATACTGTCCAGTTGGCTCGTGTATGACTTCTATTCTCCATTTAGGCATCTTGCTCCTCGTCTTGTAGGGTCTTTAACTCTTCTAGTGTAGCGCACTTTGGACATTTCTCCAACTCGCTGTATACATCACTAATCTCATAATTCTCATCTTCCCACTCTTCGTGGCAGTTCTCACAAAAATACCACGGGATGCTGACTTGAATCTGAATTAATGTATCTTGGTGGAAAGGTACCTTAGTAACAAAGTATCCAATACGGTTTACAAATCCCCAGCCGCTCCAGATATAACTACCGTTATCTCCATCACCATACATCCAAATTGTATTAGGGTCCTGAGATTTAACAAATTCAACCTCCTGACCATATGTTTCAAACATCAAACCATCAAATGATGCATTGTTGTCTAAATGGTTAGTGATTGGTTTGTAGGTTTGAACCCATTCATCAAAGTCCATCTCAATAAAGTTACTCACTTAGTTTCATCCTCACAATGTCATAGGCATCAATAGCACCAGCAAGATAGTCGTCCATCTCGTAGTCGTTTTCTGTTTGGTATTCCTCACGCTTTTCTGTAAGTTCCTTTATACGGCCTTCTACAAAATAACGCAGGGTATCAATTGTATCAATAGAGGCACACTCTCCGCAATAGGCATTATAGTCCTCTTCCTCTGTATAGGGGATAGAGCAACCACATGAATTGCACCAAGACTCATCACGCATTCCCATTTTTTCTCCTATCTGCAATAGCAAATGATAGTTGATATGTTAGTTCGTATACGTGGCTATATGTGTCAAGAACACCTTCCCAGTATTTACGTTCCATTGAATCCATTGCCTCTTCAGTTCTATCTTCTTCTTCTTGGGCAAGGGTTAGTTGCTCCTCTGCGTATAGCATAAGGTTTTTGAGTTCACCGTGAAGAATGTCAGTACCTGATTCTCCTAGGTCAATTAGTTTCTGTAGTCTTGGGTCTAGTTGTGTTGTTTCCATTACTCTATCATACCCTCTGCCACTGACAAAAGATGTTTAGTTGCGTGTATTTGTCCTGAGATAAATTCCCAATCTACAGACTCATCCCCAACTGTAGCCACGGTCTCATCTCTATCTTGCTGTAAACTAATCAGATGAATCTTAATATACTCAATCAGTTGATTCATCTTCTTCGTCCTCTTCTGTGATTAGTTCAGATACATCAATGCTGTCAATCTCGGCGGTAAAGGAATAGTCTTGATAATCATATGAAGCAATTTCCTCTGCTTGCTCTGCACTATCAGCCTCTACAATAAAGTAATAGGTAACTGCTACTTGGACTTCGTACTGCTTGGTTTCTAGTTCTGACACCGTGATTTTTTCTCCTTGGTTCTTAATGGTCATATATTAATTATAGGGGTTGGTGTTGATTTTTACAACTTTTGAGGGTGTGATGTTGCTCACACGGTCTTTAAGTATATTAGCATCATAGGATCCAATATTAATTATATTAGCAGATCCGCAAGAACACCAACCTCGCCAGTCATCTATTTTCTCCAGGGTAGTGATCTCAATAAGAGCATCACAATCACTACATACATAATCATACTTAGTCCACATTATGAACATACTCCTTTGCCCATTCAGGTTCCCCTGTTACCCAGTCTAATTTAACATCTACATCATACATTTGTCCTTCAGGCCAGCCAGTTGTTACTACTAACTCTGTTCCGTCCTCAAAGAAGATTTGCTCAACAATTGATCGGTATGTAATTTCACGGGATTCAATATTCATTAGTCAAAGTACCCTTCTACTTGCAAACCTTGAAGTAACTCTTTTGCTCTCCAAGTATTGTTATATAGCCAAGGGTCGTCATCTGAATTTATCGTGGTAAGTACAGAATCCAACGCATAAACCATATCATCTACATCAGTGCTAATATAACCTAGCATTAGTCCCCCAAAGTTTCTAGTGGTTGTTCCTTATAACATTTTTTACAAACCAAGGTAGATTCAAAGAAAGTTACATATACATTGCAACAAGTACTCATTAGTCAAAGTATCCTTCTGCCCATAGACTAAGAGGGTATCCAATAGAAAGCCCTATTAAAACACCAAAAAGAAAATTAATCATTACTCTCCCCAATACTTTAAGATAGTATTCATAGTCATATGAAGATTACAATCGCAATCCCCACCATTCATATTTTCCATAAATTCAAAGTGTGATAAATTATCCTCATAGATTTCATCTACTAGTTCACTTATGGTGTAAGGTTTAAAGGTTGTTGTCATTTTGTGTGCCACTCTCCTAGTTCAGGGACAAATACATTTTCCTCTATATCCCATTGGGCATCGTCCCAACTAAGTTCATCGTCCATTACTTTAGCAATCTCATCTATGAAGGTTTGCATAACGGCTTCTGCGTGGTGTCTATTCTTAGCCTTGATATTTGTAATAGAGATAGCAAGGTCGCAAGAATAGTAGTCTGCGTACATTTCAGGGTTTTCTGTGATTTCTGTTTCTAGTGTCATATTACTATTGTATCCTCTGCCACTGACATTTTGGACTGCCATAGGGAGCAGTTACTATCTAGTCTATCTCCAAAGACACGGATATAGTCTGAGATATCTACTGTTTGATCTGTTAGACATTCTTTAACTGTGTCTACTGATATAAAGACTCTGCCATTCCATAGACCCATTTGGCCAATGTTTGTTGGTACTTCTAAGCATCCATAAGTATCCTGCTCCCAGCCAACACCCTCTGTGCATACAAGGGCATACTTGGGATCTCCAAATACATTTTTTTCATCAAGGGTAACGAATAGTAAATTATCTACTGTACATTCACTAAACTCATTACTATACTGTAGACGATAGATATCATTAGCGATTACTGCTAACTTTTTACCGTCAACGATTTGACCAATATATCCTTTGGTTCTATTTCTCATTGTGGGTCCTTACTGGTAGTGGTTTATATTTAATTTTACCGTAATGTGGTTCATAAAGCAAGCCACCGTAATCATAAAATGTCCGATTTGAGAGGTTTGGTACGTAATCCAGGTGTGATTTCACTCACATCGTAAACGTGATTTGGATCACAGGGTTCGAAAAAAATTTATGCATGGCGTTGCATATTTTTTTTGCGGCTCCGATGGGACTTGAACCCACGACCTCTACCGTGACAGGGTAGCGTTCTAACCAACTAAACTACGGAACCAAATGGTGAGCAGTTTTTATTC
>Ga0247723_1001545_pt1 | contig 13365 bp, 25 predicted proteins | sample MSEWelMarce5H_FC_FD_189079 | JGI IMG/M metagenome (GOLD analysis project Ga0247723, IMG submission 189079) | Subsurface sediment microbial communities from gas well in West Virginia, United States - MSEEL Well Study Marcellus 5H_FC | ecosystem: Environmental > Terrestrial > Deep subsurface >...
GGTTAAGGGAAAGTAATGGCTAAATCACCAGCATGGCAGCGCAAAGAAGGTAAGAATCCAGCAGGCGGACTTAATGCAAAGGGACGTGCATCTGCTAAGGCTCAAGGCTCAAATCTAAAAGCACCTGTTAAGTCTGGTGACAATCCACGCAGAGCGAGTTTTCTTGCTCGCATGGGTGGTATGCCTGGACCAGAACGTAAACCTAATGGTGACCCTACCCGCTTGTTGCTATCGCTTCAAGCGTGGGGGGCATCATCAAAGGCTGATGCTAAAGCAAAGGCTGCTGCAATTAGTAAGCGTAACAAAGGTAAGAAGTAATGGCTACGGCTAAAAAGAAATCTACAGTTAATTCTGCAGGTAACTACACCAAGCCTGGCATGCGTGCTTCTTTGTTTAAGAAAATTAAGGCTGGCTCTAAAGGTGGAGACCCTGGAGAATGGTCTGCTCGTAAGGCTCAATTGCTTGCTACTCAATACAAGAAGGCAGGCGGAGGTTACAAGTAATGGCGCTAGCCAAATCGCAAGAGTCACTTAAAAAGTGGACTGCGCAAAAGTGGAAGACTTCTGATGGCAAACCATCTAAAGGTAAAAAAAGATACTTACCTGCTGCTGCTTGGGATTCGTTAAGCCCAGCAGAAAAGGCTGCAACTAATAAAGCCAAGGCTTCAGGTAATGCAAAGGGTAAACAGTTTGTAAAACAACCTAAACCTATTGCTAAAAAAACAGCAAAATACAGATAAGGTAGATAATGACAGTATATGGAACTGCAACTTACAATGGCACTAGTTATACCTTGTACGGTTTTCCTGGGTCTACACTTCGTGACGAACTCAATCGCCTTGCTAATGGCGGGGAGTATCCACCGCTTACAGAATACAAAGATGAAGATGGAGCCGTTAACGACTGGGTTGGAACACCAGCAGGCACACCTCTAGCATCTGCCCTTAATCTTAAGTCTGACCCTAACCGTGCATACACGGCATACAAAGGCAACAACGCTGCTGCATGTGAGATTGCTGGCATTACAGACCCAGCCAAATACATTGAAATTGTTACCGCACTAAGAACGGTTGCTTCCTAATGACAACACTAGATAATCTTATTGATGACGTACAGTTAGACCTTGCAGGTTTTACGTACCGTCAAGACCGAACAACTTACTTAGTATCTGCCGCTACCAGTTCAGACTTGGTGCTTAACGTGGCTACAACCGACAATATTGCTAAAGGCATTATTGAAATTGATGATGAAATGATGTGGGTAGATTCTTATGACCGTCAAGCAAACACTATTACTATCGCTCCTTTTGGTCGCGGATACAATGGCACTACTCCTGTTGCTCACGCTACTAATACAAAAGTAGTTATTACTCCTACCTTTCCACGTCAAGTGGTTAAGCGTGCAGTCAACGATACAATTGGTGCAGTATACCCAAAGGTATTTGCAACTGGATATACAGGTGTAACATTTTTGGCTAGCCGTACAACATACGAAGTACCACAAGAAGCAATTCAGATTCTTTCAATGGCATGGCAGTCAGTAGGACCAACAAAGGAATGGCTACCAGTTCGCCAATGGCGCTGGGACCCTATTGCTTTCCCAGCAGCATTTCCTACAGGCAGAACTGTATCAATCTACGACAACGTACTTCCAGGTCGTACTATAAATATTGTTTACTCACACATGCCAGTTGCATTAAGCAATAACTCAGATGACTTTGAAACTGTATCGGGACTACCGTCTTCAATGAGAGATGTAATTATTTATGGCGCTGCATGGCGTTTGTCGTCATACCTTGACCCAGCACGTAACTCTATTACTACACCTGCATCAGATGAACTTGATACCAAGCGTCCATACGGCACAGGCACAACAGTAACAAGAAACTTACAGACGTTGTATTTACAACGCCTTGAAGAAGAATCCCTGAAGCAAAAACTTCAGTTCCCTACCCGCGTCCACTATTCACGATAGGCGAATAAATGACAGTACGTAAGTATACCTCCCGTTCACAGCAAACAACACTGTCATCAGCAGTTACCTCTGGTGCTACTGTTATCCCAGTAACAAATGCTTCTACGCTTCTTGCTGGTACAACTATTTCTGCTGGGCAAACCTTTGTGGTTGTTATTGACCCAGACACAGCACTTGAAGAAATTGTAGAAATTACCGCTGCGTCCTCTAATAACCTAACAGTAACTCGCGCTGTTGATATGTCTGGTGCATCAGCACAAGACCACTCATCAGGTGCTGTGGTACGTCACATGATTATTGGTCGTGACCTTCGTGAATCAAACCTACACATTGAGGCAACTGGTGCTTACAATGATGGTACTGGTACTCATGCAATGCATGGACTTGGTTCATCAGATGGTGTTGTAGTTGGTACTACCGCTACGCAAACACTTACTAACAAAACTCTTACTGCACCAATTCTTACTGGTGCTGGTGTAGATGCAAGCATTGTGTTTGAAGGCGCAACTGCTGACGCATTTGAAACTACTCTTACTGTAGTTGACCCAACTCAAGACAATACAATTACTTTGCCTAATACAACAGGCACAGTTGTAATTGTTGATGCTGTTCAGACTTTAACTAACAAAACTTTAACTAGTCCAACAATTTCTGGTACTCCAGTTATTACTGGTTTGTCATCCGCTGGTATGGTGTCTACTTCTGCTACACCTAAAGATTATGTAGATTCTATTCTTGGCTCAGCAACTGCTGCGTCTACTTCGGCTGCATCAGCAGCCACATCTGCATCTAGTGCTGCTACTTCTGCATCTAGTGCGGCAACATCTGCTTCTGCTGCATTAACATCAGCAAACTCTGCATCAACATCAGCAACTAATGCAGCAACAAGTGCTGCAAGTGCATTGACTAGCCAAACTGCTGCAGCAACTTCTGCTACTTCTGCTTCTGTATCTGCTACTGCTGCTGCTACCAGCGCTACAAGCGCTGCTGCTTCTGCTACTACTGCTGCTGCTTCTGTAGCCAGTATACTCTCAGCAGCCACAAGTGCAAGTAACTCTGCTAGCGCGGCGGCAACTTCTGCTACCAGTGCTGCAGCCTCTCAAACAGCAGCAGCAACCAGTGCAGCCTCGGCTGCTACAAGTGCCACAGCAGCGGCTACAAGCGCCTCTAGCGCCCTTACAAGCCAAACTGCAGCCGCTACCTCAGCAGCCTCAGCATTAACCTCTGAGACAGCAGCAGCGACATCCGCTGCTTCTGCTCTTACTTCTCAAACTGCCGCTGCTACAAGTGCAGCCTCAGCCCTGACTAGTCAGACTGCTGCTGCAACCTCAGCATCTTCTGCTGCTACATCTGCTACCGCTGCTGCAACAAGCGCAGCATCTGCAGCAACTTCTGCTACTAATGCTGAAACAGCATGGGACGCTTTTGATGACCGCTATTTGGGTGCTAAGTCATCTTTCCCAACACTAGACAATGATGGTAATGCTCTTGCTACTGGTGCAATATTTTTCTACACAGTAGACAACAACATGTATGCATGGAGTGGCACAACTTGGGTTGTATTTACATCAGCATCTGCTATCACATCTATTATTGCGGGTGATGGTCTTGATGGCGGTGGGTCTGGTGGTTCAGTAACGTTAGACGTAGATTCAACTGTATTACGCACAACAGTGTTTGCTGCTAAAGGAGATTTATTAGGAGCATCAGCAAATGATACTCCAGTTATACTAACAGTTGCATCTACAAATGGATATTTGTTATCTGTTGATAGTTCAACTACTTCTGGCTTAGCGTGGTCGGCACCACCAGCAGGTTACTTAGCACCTACTTTGGGTACAACTGTAGTAACATCTAATACTACAATTACAACAATTTCAGGATTAACAGATATTGTTCTTAATGGTGCTGGAAGTATTCAAGACGAATTTACACTCATACTTATGGGTGCCCTCTAAACGAAAGGTAGTAACTAATGGCTACAACAACTAAAGTGTTAGGGCGTGGTGCATTTGCCACATCTAATGCAACACTATATACAGTACCTTCTGCAACCACAACAATAGTAACTAATATTGTTATTGCTAATACTACTGGTTCTGCTGGTACTTTTACCCTTAATCTTAATGGTACTGCTATGGCATCAACTGTGTCGGTTGCTGCTAACAGCATTACAACTATTGATTTAAAGCAAGTGCTTTCTGCAACTCAAACTATTTCTGGGTCTGCATCTGCTACAACAATTAACTATCACATTTCAGGCGTGGAGATTGCATAATGGCTATTGATAGAATCCCTGGGGTTGGTCCTCAAAATACAGATATTGCTACAGCGGTAGCCGCTGCAGTACCTACCATTAGTACAATTACAAGTGCTATTACAAGCAATGCTGCATCTGCTGGAGTAACTATTGCAGCAATTACTTCTGCTGGTAACACTGCTGGCTGGGGTGCTACTGGTGGTGCAACTCCTAAAGTTTCTGTATTTACATCTACTGGAACATTTACTACTCCATCAAATGTAAACAGCGTAAAGGTATTTTTAGTTGGTGGCGGTGGCGCAGGCGGTGCTGCACAAACAGGTTCTGCTATGTCTAGCGCTGCTGCTTCAATTGGTGGTGGTGGTGGAGGTGGATGTATTGTTGAAAGAGACATTTCAGTAAGTCCAAGTACTGCTTATACAATTACTATTGGTGCTGGTGGTACATCAGTTACTAATGGTAATTCAACCCAAGGGTCTAATACAACATTTGGTTCTTTAGCAACTGCACTTGGCGGTGGCGCAGGTGCTACTAATGGTGTTTTTACTGACTTAAACGGACATCGAGTTTGGTATGCAAACATAAACGGTGGCACTGGTGGTGGCTACGCAATGTCAACTCAAGGGTCAGGGCTTACACCAAATGGAATTGGTGGTGCTGGTGGCGGAGCAAGAACATCTGCAGTAACTTATCTTGGACAAACTGGTTGGGCTTATATAGGAGGTAGAGGTTCTGCTGGAGGACACGGTGCTGGCTGCCCAGGGTCAAGTAATGGTCACGGAGGAATCAGTGTAGGTGGTCTAGGTATTGATATTTATGGCAATGGCGGAGGAGGTGGTGGTGCAACTCCTCCAGCAAGTGGTGGAGATATTTCTCCTGTTGCCACAAGTCTAGGTGCTACACCAGGTGCAACTACAGGACAAGGTACTGATACAGCAGCAAATGGAACTTCTGCTACTGCAAATACTGGTAATGGTGGCGGTGGTGGCGTTGTTAGTCGCGGTAATACCAATACTACTATTCGTACAGGCACTGGTGGTTCAGGTGGTTCTGGCATTGCAATAATTACATACTGGTCATAAGGAGAAAATACAATGGCACATTTTGCAGAGATAGATTCAAACAATGTAGTACTCCGAGTACTAGTAGTAGCAGATGAACACGAGCATCGTGGGCAAGAGTTTCTTGCAGAAGATTGTGGTCTAGGTGGAACTTGGATTCAAACATCTTACAATAACAATATCCGTGGAACATTTGCTGGTATTGGTCACATTTATGATGAAGTTAATGATGAGTTTTATGCACCACAACCTGACCCAGCCTTTATTGAAACAACAATAATTGAACAATCAGCAATTGAAGAATAACAAATAGTTATTGCCCCTGAGCATGGGTTTAAACTGCTCTATTTTTTATGCAACAAACAACTTAAGGAGATACGGTGGCAGGCAGAGATATTACGGATGGTCGTGCTAGTCGGGCTATTGCTGTTGACCTTGGTATTGGTACAGGTACTATCTGGCAAAACACAGGCATAGCCTATGACGTAGCCATTGCAGGTATTCCGTTTTTCTTAGGTATTAAAGATGAACGCCCTTACGAGCGTGCTACTGCACCGTTTCGTAAAGAACAATTTGATTCACAGACTAACCCAGGTGAGCAATCGCTTACTGGTTGGTGGTTGCGTAGTCAAAACTCATTTCATACTGGTGAGGGTATTAACTTTTATGACCCGCTATCTAACCCATATGCTACAACTATTTCTACCAACTCGTACCGAGTTGCTGAAGTACGCGGTGTAAATATCTGGACAGCAGGTGAAGTTACATTATTAAATGATGTAACTGAAGGACATCAAACAACCGAAACGCTTTTTCCTAACAAACGTGCAGCGCAAACAATGCGTTCTATTCAATGGAGTGGCAACAATGGAGTATTGCTTCATGATGGCTATGACATTGACCGCATTAATACTAGCGGAACAGTAGAGCATTGGGTAGATTACAACTCTGGAAGTGCTGACCCTGTGTACGCATTGACGGATGATGGCGAGTTTGCATATTGGGTAACTAATGATGCTATATCTGGCAAATTAGAATTAGATAAAAAACTTCTTAGTGCTTCTACATCTACTGCACCTACAGTTATGTTTACTAAGTCTGGCACAACTGTAACTAATGCTGTTATAGAGTACGTAAAACAGCGTCTTGTTCTTGCAGTTAACAATGTTGTATATGAAACAACTACTAATGCCACTACATCTACAGCACTAACCACTATTTATACACACCGTAATACTTCTTATGTATTTACAAGTATCGCTGAATCAGGCACTGCTATATACATATCAGGATACAGTGGTAATCAATCGTCTATTCTTAGATTTACATTAGATACTGCTACTGGTGCTATGCCAGTATTGTCTTATGCTATTACTGCAGCAGAAATGCCAGCGGGTGAAGTAATTCATAAAATATATTCTTACTTAGGTAAGATGATAATTGGCACTAGCAAAGGTGTGCGCGTAGCATCTATTGATAGCGATGGTTCACTTACATATGGTCCACTTATTGTGCACACAGACCAGCCAGTGTATGACTTTGCTGCTCGTAATACTTATGTATGGTGTGCTACAGGTGTTGATGGATACGCAGGTATCCTTCGTATAGATTTAGCAACGGAAATTGATACGCTTCGCTTTGCATATGCACATGATATTTATGACGGCAGTTCATCTACTAGTCATCCAACTACAGCCGTTGCTTTTCTTGGCGCAACGGAACAAAAATCATTTGTTACTACTGCGTTATCTACTAGTTCAGTTGGACATTTTTATTTTGAAAGTCCTACAGCATTGCGCAATGATGGCTATATACAAACAGGCTACATTCGTTACAACACGTTAGAGCATAAGCACTTTAAGCGTTTAGTAGGTTTAGGTAACTTTGATTACGGCTCTATGAGCCTTCAGTCAGTTGACTTTGAGGGTGTTGTTTATGATGTTAACTCATACGATGCTGCTATTGGTAATCCTGAGTCTACAATTACACAGCCTACTGGTCCACAAGATGCTATTGCATTGCGCTTCAAACTCTTTCAAGATGCAATAGATAATACTAAAGGTCCAGTATTTAAAGGTTATCAACTTAAAGCATTACCTGCCAATCCACGTAACAGAATTATCAAAGCACCTTTGTTTAACTTTGATATTGAAACAGACAAGTACAACACAACTGTAGGCTACGAAGGCAGAGCCTTCGATAGACTGGCAGCACTAGAAACGGCTGAGAGCAATGGAGACATTGTGTCTTGGCAAGACTTCCGCACGGGAGAAACACAACAAGTACTTATTGAACAAGTATTGTTTAACACAAGTACTCCCCCTGATAAGAAACTTACTGGCTTTGGCGGTATGATTTCTCTGACCATTAGAACGGTATAACACTATGTCGCTACAAGACTGGGCTGCATTTGCCCTATCAATTACATCACTTATAGGTGCATTTGCAATAATGATTCGCTGGATGGTTAAGCACTATCTTAATGAACTTAAGCCTAATGGTGGGTCAAGTGTTAAAGATTCCGTTACAAGATTGGAACGACAAGTTGAAGAAATTTATCGCATCCTTCTTAATCGCAATAACTCTTAGCGGTTGTGGTTACCAAGGCTGGGTTAGATACCCATGCCAAGAGTTTGAGAATTGGGAAAAGCCTGAGTGCAACCCTCCACAATGTGAAGTAACTGGTACCTGTTCTTCCGATTTATTACCCGAGGTATTTGATGAAACGCCCTGAAAGATATACACCTGAAGAACTACACGCTAGATTGATTGTAAGTATTGGAATCATTTTGGCTATTGTGTTTGCTGGTTCTGTATTCTCATTGCTATGGGCATTAGTTTTTGTAACGCAACCCATGAAGCAAGCACCTAATGATGCTGCATTCATTGACCTTGTATCTACACTAACTGTTTTTCTTACTGGAACTTTAGCAGGAATAGTATCGGCTAATGGATTAAAGAGTAAGAAGAAAGAGGAAGACAAATGAGCCTTGGTTTTATAGTTCCAGAACCTAATTGGGATATCACATTTCCAAACGTAGACCCTAGTGATTGGGAAGATGAAGACGATGAGTAAAGCAACACCTGCTGCTATGGCAGTACTACGACAGGCAACAGCCTTGCGCCCTAAGCGCAAGAAGGCTAGCGATGGATTGCTACCATCTGCTGCACACATGAAGCAGAGTCCTAACTCTGACCACAACACAGGGTTAGCCGTTGACTTAACGCACGACCCTAAGAATGGAATTGATTGTGCTGACATTTTTGAAAAAGTTAAGGCAGATAAGCGTGTTAAGTACCTTATCTTTCAAGGCAAGATATGGTCTAAAGAAAAGGCTAAGCAAGGAAACAGACCGTACACTGGGAGTAACCCTCACAATAAGCATCTACATATTTCTATTGCTGATGCTTGTGCTAACGATATTTCTCCCTGGTTTCCATGGCTAGACCAGCCTAAGATTGTTAATCAGATTATTGCAAAGGTAACACCTGTGCCTGCTAAGAAGGCATACAAGACCGAAGTTTGTACTTGCTGCAAATTGCACGGTGCAAAGTCCTAATCCCCTAGGAGGATACAATGGAACAATTCAAGCAACTATCACTATCTTGGTTTCGTGCTGCGGCATCTGCTGCGGTTGCGCTTTACCTTGTTGGTGAGACAGACATCAAGACCCTAGCAATGGCAGCATTGACTGGTTTTGCTGGTCCACTACTTAAGTGGCTAGACCCATCTGCTACAGAGTTTGGTCGTGGTTCAAAGTAATACCCTTTTAAGGGGCGTAGCAGCCCCGTAGAGACAAGAAGCCCCCGCTCAGGTACATTAACCTACCTGGCGGGGGTCTTTTTTTGTTTTTATTCTGTTTCTTCTTCTGCTTTGTTTATTCTATCTATCAATGATTGGTACTGATTAGGCTTAAATCTTTTGTGTAAGCGGTATCGTAATTCATAATAGCCCTGCGCTAAGATGTCTTTTGCTGCTACTCCAGCAAATACTGCTATGGCTGTATCTAATATTGTCATGTGTCTCCTAGTTGTAATCTAAGTATAACTGGCGTGGAATTATATTAAGTTTTTTACGTATGTTCTTGCGCTGATACTCAGTGGTATTGCCCCAGTATCCCATAACTTCATGCTTTAGGGCATAGTCTAGGCACTCATTTACTACTGGGCAGGCACCACATATCTTGCGGAGCATACGTATGTTGGGGTAGGTACTTGCTTTTTCTTCTGTGAAGAAGGCTTCAGGGTCTGAGTTAGCACAGTTAGCCTCTTCTCGAAATGCGTACATTATCCTCCTGTTGAGTAAAAACCAGAACCTTTGAACTTCACTGGTGGTGAAGTCCATACTCTAGTCATTATCATTTGACAGCAGACTGGTTCCCTGTCATCTCCGAACTGACGATACACCTCTTGTGTCATGTTGCACAAGTCGCATTTGTAATCATAGTTTGGCATTGTTATATCCTATGCAAGTCTTGACATATGTGACCATAATTTTTATCGCAATCACAGAAGTCATATGTTGATTGTAGTTCACCTTCTTCATCTACCATATCTAGTTCTCTATATATAGCATCTATGTGCCTACCTTGGTCTTCGACCATGGAGGCTAGTAATTGCACCATCTGTCCTAGTTCTCGTAAGCGTTGGTCAGACACAATCATCTCCATCTATCTCAGTGGGTGCAGTTGTAACTGTCCCACACTCTATGCACTCTTGGGCTAAGTCATACCAACCTACTGCTCTGGTGTCCTCATCCCACATAACTGTAACCTTAAACATCTTGCATCCACAAATGCAAGCAAAGGTTGGTTCACCTCTAAGGTCGTTCACTCTTGCTATTCCAGTACATCTTATAGTACTCGATATCAAGTGAGAAGCGTTTCATATGCTTGACTAGTGCACCAGTGTGTGTATACAAAGGCACCGCTGCCTTACCCATCATGCGGAAAAAGTTTATATCTTCCGATACGAACTGCTCGCCAACTCCAGTCTCGTTAAAGTAAGGGACAGTACCATGCACTTTTCGCATTGCTGTGACTGCGTTGCGATGCATGAGCACGAATCCAAAGCCCGCTGAACCGACTTTAATGACCGCATTAATTGGTAGCGGGTGTACATATGAAATCTTATAATCATCATCAGTCCAATTAAATACAGCAGGATACGGGGACATAAGTGAACCTTCATTCTCTTTAGAAATGAAGTATGTACCAGTAACTACTGGTCTATCTACTGGGTCTGCTGCGTTCCATACCATTTGAAGTGCTTCTTCATTAAGTACTATGTCGCTATCTACCCACAGAATCCAATCAAAGTCTGTCTTGTCATACCAGAAATCCAACGCCTGTTGGCGTTGTCTTCCAATTTGGTTGCCTTGTACACGCATGGCTGATGTGATAGGCAGGGTTGATTTTAGTGCTGCATACACAACACCTTCAGTAAACTTGCCATCAGTGGAACCACCGTCACACCAACACAGAATAATTTGGTTATTCGTCTGCGTCTTCGGTCTGCTCGACATCTGTTGATTCTGATACAGCGGTAACTTCTTGGTTGTCTTGCTCATGATATGGCTTCCACCCTCCTAGGTGTTTGACTAATGAATTGAGTGCACGCTGCACCTTCATGCGTGCGCCATCTGGTGTGCTTTCCATTTCCTTGGATAGCATTGTCCAGTCTGGTGAGTCTACGCTGAAGCGTAGCCTTAGTATGTTTTGCTTTTGTTCTGATAATCTGTAGAAGGCTGATGCTATGTCTGAGCGTAGCGATAACCAGTTGTTGCCATCTGATGCTGCACCACTACCAAACTTAGCGTTGAGGTCTTGAATCTTGGTAGGAATTTCATATGTCTCACCAATGATTGAAGGCAAGAAGGCTTCAACTACTGACACATCATAGTAATATAAATCTGATACATCATAGCCAATCTTACGTGCCTTCTGATACTCACAAAACTTTAATGCAGCATTACGTAATGACTTGGCAATTAATTTGTCACGGTCTTTTTGTTCTAGAGCAGACCACTCTTTGTACTTACGGGGATGGCTGACAAACCATACCCACAACTCTTGCCCTATGTCATCACGTTCTAACATAGTGTAACGTTTGGCGTACTCAGCAGCGAGTTGCTGTACTAATGGATTGTATTCCTCAATGTAATTCATTATGGAATAATTACCTCGCCATTTACAATTGGCACAGCAAACGGTGTGACCTTGCGGTTATGTTCAACAAGGATACCCATGCCTGTCTGCCAGTTGGCAGAGCCTGATGTGAGGTAAGATGCCTGTTTAATGTCCATCATGTGACCCACCTCTAACCCGTATAAAGTACTGGTTTTTCCGTAAAATCCTGTGGTCTCATGTTGTAATCCAACGCGGTGCGTGTGTCCACACACTACTGATTTTCCTAAACGCTTGGCTAGATTTAATGCGGTAGCCCCTGGTGCACGGTTAAGTGCGCCTTCATCTCCGTGTGCCATTACCCAACCAGGTAGTAACTCATGCATTTTATGTAAGTAATTAATCTTTAACTTGCCATAGCCTAATAGTTCTTCAATCTCTAATGACTTAAGTGACATAAAGGCTGGCGCATACTTGCGCATGTATGTATCAATGCGGTCAGTATGGTTACTGCGTTGAATGTAAAATGGCTTGTTACCCAAAGCCTTGCGGTAACGAGCCATAATGTCATGCGTTAAATCAATACTATCTTGTAGGGTCTCAGCATATTCTCCTGCCATACCCTTGTTCCAGCGCGATGGTTCAGGTGCATCTAACTCATCACCTACACACCATAGTTCGTCTGGTTTGTAATTAGTAATGAACTCTATTGTTGCATCTACTGCTTTATTATTTTGATACGGTATCTGCAAGTCACTGAGAACAACGACCCGCTTCACTCTTTAATCCTTTGGTTTGCCGCAACTTCCGTCTGTGCAATCGCATATGCGAGGCGCTCTAACATCATTAGGTATACCTTCCCATTGTCCACGTTGGACTAGTAACCCAATTATGGCATAGTTTGCAAGGTCAAGTAGTGTATCTTCAATAGATTCATAGTTGGGCGTGTCGCCCGTATCCACTAGGTTGTTAAGCCGTGCAAGTTTGTCATACATACGCACACGTAAGCCGTTCATAGCACCACCTGGTGCACCTGAGATGTTCATTGGTCCATAGTCTTCATGCTTTTTAAGCATGACTGTTGCTAGTTCATTGTGGATTATAAACAAATCATCTTTATTCTTCATCGAGTATGTCCTTCATGTGGTCATCGAAATTAGTCATGGCTTCTTTGATTGAGAACTCAGCCCATACTTCTTCTGCTTTGCCGTACTTACTGGCTACTAGAATAGCAGCCAATGCAGTAGTACACATCTTGGCATCTTCTAAATCACCTGCTACTAGGGTGTCATAGATGTCATGCAATGCTCCGATAACATCTAGCAATCTATCTTCTGATACTGGAATACCAATAGCAAAATCTAAATGGTCAAGGTGTTCCCAAAACGTATGGTCAAGCGGGGGTAATGCACTCTCTGATTCGCTCATCTAGCCACTCACTTCCTTGTTTAATCATCATGCTGTTGACGTCTTCTCCATCAGGCATACTGATGATGTTGACATTACCTAACTCTCTACTAATTTTCTTACCGAACTCTAGCCCTGCTGAGTCACCATCTGCTAGCACAATGACGACATCAAAGTCGTCAAGTATCTTGGCATAGTGTGGCTTCCAGTTGTTAGCCCCAGGTATACCGATGGTTGGGTGTGTGGTTTTAACTGACATCATAATGCAATCGAACTCACCTTCGGTAACACAAATGTATTTGTCTGCAACAAAGCACGCTTGCGTGTTGAACATGGTTGTCTTAGCACCTACTAGACCCATGTACTTAGGGTCTTCACCATGCATACCACGGAATCTAATATCAACTACACCTGACGGTGTGATGTATGGGATAGCAAGTCTACCTTTGTATGGCTCATGACCTGGAAGCGGTTCGTCTACCACCCCCAGATGAAAGATGCTTGCCTCGTCTACCGAGAGTTGACGGCTTGCTAGATAT
>Ga0247723_1001546_pt1 | contig 13364 bp, 15 predicted proteins | sample MSEWelMarce5H_FC_FD_189079 | JGI IMG/M metagenome (GOLD analysis project Ga0247723, IMG submission 189079) | Subsurface sediment microbial communities from gas well in West Virginia, United States - MSEEL Well Study Marcellus 5H_FC | ecosystem: Environmental > Terrestrial > Deep subsurface >...
TTCCATACTAAAATAAATATAAGTACATACATAAGTAGTGGTCGCCAGCTAGATGCAAACCAACCTGCTTTAGCTTCTGCTTCTATAATCTTTGCAGCTGCTTGTAATTCTTGCGTGTTTGATTGTAATAATTGTGTTTGTAAATCTGATTTTAATTTAGCCTGTAAGTCTTTATCAGGTACTGATTTTTCTATTGTAGAAAATAATATCTTAGCAAGAGGTGCAACTGCTCCTAACATTTGTAACATTTAAACCTGACACTTTCTAACTAAGTTAGACAACTCTTCGCATCTGCTTGGTGTTTGTCTATACCATGCTGAGTTTAACATTTCTGCAGCAGCTCGTGTATAATCAAATTCGTTTAAGGCTGCAAACATATTCTTGAACTTAGAAACACCAGTCTTTCCTAGTTGAAATACCATCTCAATAATAACTCCTTTAACAAGCATAGGTAATGGTGATGTACCTACTAACTCTTCCATACCTTGCTTAGCTTTATTAAAATCTTTATCAAATAATTCTTCTAATATATCTTTGTCGTAGATAATACCTTCTTCAAAATCATCATCTTCAGTAAGTAGATGACCATAGCCAATGGTAGCTTTACCTAATGAGTCAAGGTAAACCTTAGCTATAAAACCTTCGTGCTTTTTAATTCTGTTTTTAACGTCTTCGTAATTCATTTGATTAATATCTTACCATCTTCATATACATATACAATCTTAACATTCATTGTTTGTTGTATCTTGGATGGGGATCTATTTATTCTATCGTTCTTTTTGTGTGCGTACTTAGTAGCTGACTTTCTATATGACACAGTCTTAACGTCATAGTTGCAATACTCTTTTGTCTTGGTGTTTAAAACTACAATATCAACTGGTCCCACACCACCAACTGGAGTAAATACTAATGTATTTGGTTTACTTGAAAAATAAGCCTGTGCAATTAATTGAGAGTTAATTCCTTTTCTATGTTTTATATTCATGCTAAAATTTCATATCCCCATTTAGAATTATTTCTAATTCTTTTTTTTAATCCAGAGTAACTAATGTTTTCGTAAGCAGCTAAATCTGCAAGGCAACCAAAGAGAATATTTTTATATTTTATTTTTCTTGATTTAGGATGTTCAGCTCCTAGAAATTTTCCTTTATGACTATCTGATAATTTTTTTCTAGTTTCTAATGATGCTTTTTTTCCATAATTAGGATGCTTATCTCCAAATCTACCAGTCATATATGGTACTATATTTTTAAAAGTATTTTTTCTAATTTGTGAAAGTTTTATTTTTTGTTCATCTGTATATTTATAACCAGATAATCCATCACCACCATCTGTTAGATTTGTTAATTTGTATCCTTTATCTCTATAGTTTTTTATTAATTTAATTTCTAAATTAATTGACTCTTCTTCAGTAATATTTTTCTTAACAAATATAACTTTATAACCACATTTATTAACAACATTATTCCAATATTTATTTCTGTGTTGTTTTGATTTTGCTCTTCTTAATTTTCCTTTACCAACATAAAATACTTTATTTGTATCTAGTCTTATGTGAACGTATGTATAATATATTTTATTATCTTTGTCTGATTTCTTCATCAGTATTGTAAACCCTGTGTTGTTTATTTAACGAACTTTAGAATAGCAAGAACAGAACCTATCAATGCACCTATGATTACAAGAAAAGCTATAACGCCTTTTCCTTTATTCATATCTGAGTGTAATTGTTTAACATCACTGCGTAACTCATCTATTGTTTTAATAAGTGTACTCATTCTTTCTGCACAAATTCTCTCGTGAGCAGATAGTCTTACTGATGTAGCAGATATAGGTTGCTTCTTTCTCTTCATACACAAGCTATAGTGGTTGTGGATAAAAAGTCAATTATAGATTGTGTTTAAAATAAGGGTGGCTATTCACCACCCCTATTATATAGACTATTCTTCGTCGTCTTCTTCGTCTATATCAAGATCATCATCTTCTGATTCATCATCATAAGAATCTTCTGGATTTATCTTTAGCTCAAGATCATCAAGGAGATCTTTAATCTCATAGATAATATCTTCAGCTGATTTAGGTTTCTTTGCCATGCTAACTCCTATTAGTTGGTTTGGCATGTGCGAGATAAAGTTAATTGAATAATAAGTAAATAAAATTATTTTTTATAACTTATTGTTTTATAACTATTATTTATTTATTTTTTATATAATTTTTCTACTGTATCTGCGTAGTTCTTCCAGAATGATTTTGCATCTTCAAAAGCATCTGCATAGAACTTAGTCCAGTAGTTTTTAATATCAGTATAGTTTAACATTATATTCTCCATTGGTTAATGAAGCCTATATAGGTTAAATTATTATATTTTCAAGATTGCTTTGATAGATTCAATAGCTTTACTGATTTCATCTTTATAAGCATAACCAATGAAACCTCCAGCTAGTAAACCAATAATAAGTGTAATCATATTATTTCCTATTTAGTTGAGTCATAAACATACCATGATACTCACAAGAACCCAAGTGTGTAATTGGTGTAGATAAATCTGTCCAGATCTCAAAGCCACACTCTTCAGCTAATCTACAGAAGTAATAATCCTCTGATAAGAATCTATTAACACCATCTTTCTCTTTATAGATTCCAACAGGAAAGAAATCATAAGCATTATCTGATCCTTCTATTCCTGTTCTTAGATCTGGTTTGTATTTAAGCTGAGGATTTTTATCTATGATAGTAGTAAACACTTCACGTTTAATCATCATGAAACCAGTAGCTGATTCTTTGACACGAGCAAAACCATTTCTAAATTCTGTGTTAGGATATAGATTAACATTGAACTGCAAAAGATAATCACGCATTGTTTGTTCATCTATATTATTATTTTCTTTGATACGATCTAGTAATTGCTGCCAGTAAAAACCTTTGACAGGATAGGTGCATGTAACAACTTCTTTATTAAACTCTATAACTCTTAACAAGTTTTGTAATGTAAAACCTATATCAGCATCAATGAATAAAAGGTGTGTTCCATTAAATTCTTTATTATCCAGGAACTTAGTTACAAACTTATTTCTAGCACGATTGATTAAAGATTCTGTTGGAAGTGTTTCAATCCTAAGATTGTGTCCCATATCATTTAAAGGTTTGATGCAATTAAATAATGAATGGAATGTTAGATTACTGATGTTGCCACCATAGCATGGTATCGCTATTAATATGTTCATAGTATATTAGCGATACAATTAATAAATATGCTTTGCATATTTAAGCATGGTATTGCGATGAGAATATTCATAACCCTTTTTACGTTATTTATATATTACTCTATATTAACTTTTTTTGTAATTCTTCTAATTGTTTTTGTAATTGTTCTAAAGTAAGAGCAGGTTTTGGAGGAGTTATTATTTCAATTCCTTCAGGTTGTGGTATTGTGTAATCATCAGCAACTTCCTCAACTGTAACTGCTCCAGTAACTATTGTTTGGTAAGAAGCACCATCACAAATGTAACCATTTGCTACTTGTTTAACTTCATTGAACACTCCGAATATTCCACCATTTTGATCTTTTAATATTTTTTTCATATTTTTATTTTATAACTCCTTAATTACTGTTGCTACAAAAGATGTAGTTCCTGTTTGTGTTGTCCAAACAATATAGGTTGTAGAATCTAATGCAATACCACCAAAATTGAAACCAGCATCTGGCTGTGCATACATAGTTACGTTATTTACTTGCCAAGTAATTCCATTTTGTTTGGGAAAATAAGCATCACCACTTCTTTGATAAAGGTAAATCTGTCTTTCATAATAACCAGTTCCTAAAAAACTGTTACTATTTACAACTTGAAAAAAGTCCATACTTCCACCATTATTAGACGTTCCTTGATATGTACCATATAAACTATGGTTTGTTTCTGAAACAAAAGTTACTGTTGTTCCTGATACAGTATATTTTGCATTAAATCCTGTAACGTAAGGTTCTTGTCCAAAAACTATAAATTGTGAACTTGAATCTGCAAAAACATCAGTAACGAAAAATGTATATTTAGCTGAAGTATTTACAGTTCCTCTAGTTGGTGCAGATGTTCCACTTATTGTTATTACACAAGCACTCATATTACTTACTCCAGAAAAAGCACAAAATGCGTTTGTTGCATCAATTTTTGATAAATGAACTGAATAGGATTGTTCATTATTTATTATTGTATCAGTAGATAGAGTTCCAATAGTTGGTGCTGAAGCCCCATTATGTTGTATTACTCTGAATTTTTTTGTTGAACTGCCATCTGTTGATGCCTCAGGAAATAATGCTAAAGTTGCACTCATTGAAATTGGCTTGTCTATATTGCAAGAAGTTTGTGCTGTTCCAAATGTAGAACTTGCTGTTCCTGCTGTAATTGTAGTTCCTGAAATAGTAAAAGGAACTGCTACACAATTAGATGCTCTCATTACAATTAAAAGACCAGTTGTTGCATCTAGCATAACCATTTGTGAATAACTTGCTGACGTAGTAGAACCACTATACAATAATGTTTCTGAATTTACAGTTATTGTGCTTCCTGAATATGAACAAACAACACCATAAACATCTCTTTTTGAAGTACCAGCATGATATGTAAATATAAAAGTTGAAGAATCAATTTTTTCAAGACTTATACCATAGTGTAGTGGTGCACCTTTATGACCAATAATTACGCCATTAGTTGTTGTTGATATTGCTTTAAAGTTTGCTGTTGATATACTAATAACACCATAATTTGAACTCCAAGTTCCACCAGAAGTAGAATTATCTAATAAAGTTAATTCAATAATATTATTCGGTGGTGCGGTAATTATTGCAACTCCAGAAGAATTTTTAACAAAAAAAGGAATTACACCATCATTATAAATTACATATATTGGTGAACCTTTTGTTGTAAGTGTTGTTGCGTCAGGCAGAATAATTGATTTACCTGTTGCAGTCATAGTTACATTCTGAACCTGAGTAGAAGCACTTGTTAATGTTATATCAACAGCAGAAGAAGTTATTGTAGCACCAGAAAAACCTGCACTAGGAGTTGTAAAAGATAATACTCCAGAACCATTAGTTTTTAAAACTTGATTAGCAGTACCATCTGCAGTTGGATAAGATAATCCATCTAGTTTAACAACACCTGTTCCATTAGGAGTTATTTCTATATTACCATTAGCACCATCAAATATTTTAACAGTTCCAGAATTAGATCCAGAATTTGTGCTAATAGTTATATCACCAGTACCATCTGTTGTAAGAACAGCATCAGTATTAGCATCACCTATTTTAACTGTATCTGCAGATAATACTACATCTCCAGTTCCATTAGGTTGTAAAGTAATATTACCATTTGAAGTTGATGTAATTGAGAATGTATTAACATCTAAAGCACCACCAAGTTGTGGAGTTGTGTCTTGTACTAAATCTGTAATACCACCTGAAGTAACAGCTATCCAAACAGAACCTGTATAGTATTTTAAATTACCAGAAGTTGTATTGTAATATAAATCTCCTGCTGTTAAAGCAGCACCATCATTATCTAATGTTGGATCTGTTGCTTTAGATCCTAAATAAACATCATCAAAATTATCAGCTGCTGCTAGAGCTGCATCTCTTGCACTGTTTGCAGCATTAGCTGCATTACTAGCAGTGTTAGCAAAGTTACTAGAATTGTTAGCAAAGTTTGATGAGTTGGCTGCATGGTTACTAGATGTATTAGCAAAATTGCTAGAGTTAGCAGAATGATTAGAACTATTGCTTGCATGATTAGAACTGTTATTTGAAAAATTAGAACTATTTGCAGCATGGTTAGCAGAACTATTAGAGCTGTTAGAACTATTATTTGCAAAGTTAGATGAATTTGCAGAATGATTTGCTGAAGTATTAGCACTATTAGAACTATTGTTTGCAAAGTTACTTGAGTTGCTAGAATGATTTGATGCTGAGTTTGCACTGTTGCTAGAACTGTTTGCAAAGTTAGAACTATTTGCCGAATGATTTGCAGCAGAGTTAGCTGAGTTACTAGAATTGTTTGCAAAGTTAGAACTATTTGCGGCATTTGCAGCAACTCCAGCTAAATAAGTTGATGCAGAGTTTGCTGAATTTGAAGCATTGTTTGCAAAATTAGAACTATTTGCTGAATGATTAGCGGATGTGTTAGCACTATTTGAACTATTATTAGCAAAATTAGAACTGTTAGAAGCATGGTTTGCAGCTGCATTAGCTGAGTTTGTTGCAGATTGTGCATCAACAATTAAATCCCATTTAGCAGAATCAGCATTAGAACTGATTGGAGTTGTACCAGTAGAAGTATGTGTTGTGTTACAAAGATATACGTTATTGTTAGAACTATCTTTTACAATATCTCTAGCATTAAAAGTAACACCAGAACTCCAGTTACCTCTATTAGTACCAAGTTCTTGTGTAACTGATAATTCACCATTAGTATCAAATGCTAGAATCTTATTAGCACGATCTGATGCACCCACAGTAAATTCCGTAGATGTCATTGTATTTGTTTTAGATAATTTTAAAGATCTTGTTACTTCTTCTTGCAACTGTTGAATTGCCATTGTTGCTCTGTCTAAACCTTCTTCATGAGATTCAGCAGGGAATGGATCGTTAGCGATATAATCTATTGCTTGTGTTTGTGGAATGTTACGTCTTAATACAACTGTCTGAGTTGATGTTGGAATGTTACCTGATGTGAATATAACTGATCCACCACCAGAGTTACCAGCACCTGTTACAGTATAGTGAGTTGTAATAGTTTTAGTTGTTTCAGTTCCATTAGCTGAACGAATGATGACTTGAATATCTGAATCTGCGAATATCTTGAATGTGTAAGAAAAGGTAGTTGTAGAGTTATCACCACTATAACTGTTTCTAACTGTAGTTGAAGATATTGTCATGGTTTGTCTATATTAAATTATGTTGTTAATGTCTATCATATTTATTTTGATTTTTCTGGTAAATCAGAACCATCAATTAAATATTGCATTACGTTCTTAATACCTAACATATTTTGGTAAGGAAGTATTCTTAACCATTTATTAGCATCTGATTTGCTAAAATCATACTGATCATCAAATATTGCTTTGCCAGTATTTCTTACTGCATTACTAGCATTTACAAATAATGAATATGTAGGATTTCCAGTAATAATATTAGCATCTAATCCTGTTGTTCTATAATTAAATAAAGGATTAAATCCTCCTAAATAAGCACCAGCATCTATTAATGAAGGAAATATTGTAGAGTATGTTGATCTTTGAAATGCAGCTCTACCTATAGCAAGTGGATCTAATTGTTTTTCTAAGAAATCTTCTTTCTGTTGTCTTCCTTTACCAATTGATTGAATATAAGTCTGAGCAATATAAACTAAAGAAGCTAAAAATGCTGAAGACATTGCAGCAGAGAAAGCAGTAAAATCTTTCATGTGTAAACCATGAACTAATTGTTTACCATAAGCAGTAAACATAAAATTTCTAAATTGTATTAATAATTTGCCAGTTGTTGAATCAGCACCTATTGCAATCATCTCACCATAGTTTGCTTCTTGAATAACTCTTTTTAAATGTCTAGACATATACAAAGACATACGATTAACTAAATCTTGATCTTCCCATTGATCAATATTTAATCTTCTTATTTTTCTTCCTGTTAATCCACCTTCAACAAATGAAGATTTTTCTCTAATGTTTTTTAATACAGATTGTAAGTCTGCATCTGTAAATCCAATGTTTCTATATCTTGCAAGATCGCTTGCAGTTAATTTTAACTCTCCAAAAGCATGTCTAGCTAATTTATCAAATGAACTTATTGTTGCTAATCTTCTTGATAATGTATCAATAATATGAAATCCAGAAAAGTCAGAAGTAATTCTACTTGCTACATCTAATGTTTTTTCAATTTTACCTACAGATGTAGTAACTCCAGCAAAATCATCTGTTCTGTTAATTACAGAATCAACTAATCTATTTGATCCTGTTCCAGAAACTAATGTTTCTATTTCATCAAGAAATTCATTTTTTAATTTTCCTGTTTTTGCTCTTGATAAAATAGTTTTAAATTCAGGAATGTATTTAACAAATGATTTAACTCCAGCATTTGCTATTACGTTTGCAAGTTCAGGTATTTGTGCAAATCCTATTTGGTTAAATATGTTTGCATAGTTATATTTTCTAATATTTCTAGCAATAGTTGCGTAAGTACCAGTAACATCCGCTTCTGTTGGAACACCAATTATATTTTTATAAATTGTTTCTAATGTTTCTAATTCAAATTTTTTTTTATTTTCCCCAATAACTCCTTTATATTTTGCAGAAACTTCTGGTAAACTATAACCATCTTTAATTCTATTTAATATTTTATTATAATCTTCTTTTGATTTAATTCCCATTCTTGCAAGAGCAATATGACCAGACAATTGTTGTATATAACCACCAACAACAGATTCTGTATTATTATTTAATAAATCAGAAAATTTGATTCTAAATCCATTTATAACTTCTTCATGAGATTCATCAAATGATGCTCTTCTTCTAAGTCTTGCTGGAAGATTTGGTTTTCTATCTTTAATTAATGCTTTAACTAAATCATTAATTTCTGTTTCACTTAAATCAGCATAGTCTTTTATTAAATTTTTAAGATCAATTTCATCTGTTGATTTTAATAATCTATTAATTGCAAAGCCATCTCTTAATTTAGATCTTGTTACAATTTTAAATATATTATTAGCAATTTTTAAAGCAGATTCTTCAGTTAAATTTGTAGATCCTTTTATTAATGAATTGCTTAAAAATTTAACAATGTTTTGCTGACCAATTTTTTCTTGTACATCTTGGTATTTAGCAATGGAATGATGTCTTGGAAAATAATTTTGATTATCAATAATATCTTCCATACCTTTAACATTATATTTTTTTCCATCATCAAGAAAATTTTTAAATAATTTTTTAGATGCTTCAGCACCACGTTGTACACTTTTTAAATCAGTTGCTTCTCCTCTTGTAGCGTTTGAAACAAGTCTAGAAAATTCAAGACGATCATTGTAATTATATTTAATAAAATTAGTTGATCTTTTTGTTTCTTTTAAGAAATCTCTAAATGCTGGTTCATATTCTTTATAGAACTGAGTCATTTTAGTAGCAGCATAATTATTCTTATGAAGATCGGCAGTTAATATAGAAGTAGATTTATCTATATTACCTACTGGATCTTCAGCTATTTTTTCTGAAGCAGATCTCATTAATGGGTTTTCAGATCTTCTTAATACAAATGATTTATCTAATCTTACTTTTAATGGATTTGCAGTTCCTGGTGTTTGATCTATTCTATCAAAGAAACTGTTTAATAATTCATCATCACCAAATCCTTCTTTAATAGATTTAATTGTATCTAATTCTTGTGCAGAATATTTTAATTCTTTTACTGGAACATTTTTTAATTGATCTTTATATAATTCATCAACTTCATTAATATTTTTATTTAAACTAATTTCTTGTTTAGCACCAAAATACTTTTCACCTTGTGGTGTTATTTTAAATCCATCATTTTCTAATGTTGTTCTTTCAATAGCATTAGCAAACTTTTGAGATTTAGCTTCAAACTCTAAAATATCTGCATGTTTAGGTGCTAAGAATCTAGTAAGTCCAGCAGTAATTGCACCACCTGCAGCCATGATATAACCTAATTCATCAAGATCTCTAGTTGGATCAGCAGCAAGAACAGGAGCAGAAACTAATCCAGCTTGACCAGCACCTACTAATCCTGATTTAATATACTTAGAAGCTCTTGATGCTTTATTTGCGTAAATAAATGGTCTAGCAATACCAAAGGTAACACCATCAGCAATAAGAGCTGTTGGATCTGTTAATGTAGCCGCTACTCTTAAACCAGTACCTTTCCATCCAAGAGTTTCTAATTTTTGATTGGCATCTTGTGCTTGTAAAATTTTTTCTCTTATTTGATATGCTTGTGCTTTTGAACTTGCATCGGCAAAATTATCCCAATAATCTGGATTAATACCTTGTGTAATTTCTTTAAAATCTTCTTCTGTAAATTTAAAATCATAATCTGGATTTAATTCTGTATGATTAGCAGCTCTAAGAATAGATGGTAATATTTGTTCTTGTTGTACAGCTAATACAGCACCTTCTGTTAAAGATATTTTTTCAGATTCTTTTTTAGCTTGTAATGCTTTTTCGTCTTGTACTGTAAGATAGTCTGTATTTAAGACTAAATTCAACGCATTGTTTTCAGCCATGTTTATGGTCCAGTTACGCCAAAACCTGTTTCAGCTTGTTGTCTTTTTCTAGCTTGCATCTTTTCTTGAGCTTTCATAGCAGATTGCATAGCTTCTTTTTCAACATCAATGTTAATTTGATTAGCAATATTAAATAAATCTTTAGCATAAAAAATCATTGGATTATTATTCTTGTCATATACTGGTGCAATATCAACTCTTCTTCTTATTTCAAATTGACCAGCTCCATTATGTCTTAAGAAATAATCTTTAGGATCATTTTCTTCTTTTGTTAAATTATTTTTAACAATATATTCTTTTATTTTTGGAACATTCTCTACACCACCAATAGATTTAAAAGCATTCAAATCTCTTTTTAAATAAGCATATCCATCTATTTGATCTATATTAGCATCTAAATCTTTAAGAACCTGATCTTTTGCTTCTGTAGATGAAAAATTCATAGCAGAATAAATATTAAATAATTTTTCTCCATATAATTGTACTTCATTAATATTAGCTACTTTTTCGGCTTTTCCAAAAAACTTTCTTGAAGTAAAATCAGAGTCAATTTGTGTTTGAAGTTTATTTTGTTGAGATTTAAAATTAGCTATAAGATTTTTATCTAATTTACCTTGTACTTCTTTTGCAGTTTTAATTGCTTGATAATCATCTAATCCTTTTACTGATTTTAAAGCTATAATATTACTATAGAATCTTTCTTCTTCTTCAGTTGTATAAACATTTAATCTTCCAGTTTTTTGTGCAGATTCTGCAACTTTAACTGCTTGAACTAATGTTTTAGGAAGATCTGTTGGTTTATCAAATGTGGTTATTGATCCAGCATTAAATCCAGCCTTTAATGTAGCTTGATATGTTGGAGATAATAAACCTGATTTAGAAAACTTTTCATCTATGTAAGCAAATGTTTGTTCTGCACTTAAATTTTGATTAATAGCTTCTTTTGCTAAAGTTTGCTCAGTAAATTGTAATACTTTTTTTTCAGTAGTTTTTTGTGGTGTTGCACCCAAGAAAGGATTTGTTCCATTAATAATAGCATCAGAATATGATTTAGTTTCATTTGCTTCCGCTGATTGTTTAGCAATTTTATCTAAAAAATCTGCACGTTTCTTAACATCTAAATCTTTTGATTTTTCAAAATCATCTAAATATGCTTTTGCTTCTGTATATTTTTCTTTATTAATTAATCTATCAACATCCATTTCAATTAATGTTGCATTATTCTTTTTTAAATCTTCTTGAAGTTTTAATGGACCATCATTTAGATATAAATTTCTACTAATAATTCCTTGATCCATTTGAGATTTATAAATCTTTTTTTCATTTTCATCATCTGTGCTAGTATATTTAGCCATATTCAGTTGATATTCATTATTCCAAGTATTATTAAATTGTAAATCTAATTGATCTCTAGATCCTTTTGTTACTTGTGCAGATCTAGTTACAAATTCTAAATTTAATTTATCTTCTAATATTTTAGCTGCAGCTTTGTTTTGAATGTTTGCAAGTTTTTCTTTTTTTAGAAATTCAAATTGTTTTTGAAAAGTTTCTGTAGCTTGAGAAGGATCTATATTTTGAATAGCACCTTTTTGTATTTTATCTAATTCTAAATCTAATTCTAAATAATTTTTAGTTGCTTCTGTTTTATCTTTTATAGCTTGTTCTCTTGCATAATATTCAGATGCAGCATCTAAGCCACCAGCTAAAGCACCAAAAGTTGAGCCTGCTTTTTCTGGTGATATTTGAAACTGACTTGTAGGTGAAACAACTTGAGCTGTTGGTCTTTGTTGTGCTTCAAATGTAGGTATCTTTGGCATTATTGATTCCTTGATCTATTTACTGATTTAGATTGTAATCTTAAATTACTCATACTATTGTTTCTTGGATTTCTATCTTTATGATCAACATCTCTACCTAATAAACTATTTCCATATTTTTTTTTCATTAATATTCTTGCACCATTTCTTCCAGCTCTATCTTTTTTTTGTTGTTCGCTAGAATGATAATTTTCATATTCTTTTTTATAATTTCTTGGCATTAGAAAGAACCTTCAGTTGAAGTTAAATCTCTAGTTCCAAAAGGATTTGGAACATTTGTTAATAAACTTTTACCAGCTGATGATCCAGCAAATGTAGTTGCTCCTTTAAATAAAGTTGATATTGCTGCTTGTCTTCCTTGTTGTCTAGCAAATTGTCCCTGTATTCTAGACATATTACCAGCCTCTCTTCTTTGTAAAGCAGCTACTTGTGAATTATAAGTTATAGTATTTCTTTCAACTTCTGCTTCTTCAGCATTAGCTCTTAATATTCTTAACCCAGTTCCTCCTAATTCTGCACCTGATTTTAAAATTCTAGTTGTAGTTTGTGATTGTAATTGTGCAAAATTTTTATCAAATCTAGCTATATCAAATTCTTTTTGTTTTTCTATTGCTACAGCCTCTTGATCAGCAATTTCAGCATTTCTGTTTTGAATAGCTTGATTATATTTTCCTGCAGCACTTTGATTCTTAGCTTGTACTACTGTTGATCCAAATGATGCTACTGCTAAAGCTGTTTCTAGTCCCATTAGTAAATCCTCGCAAATCTATAATGATCAGCACCATCAAAACCATAGTGCTTCATTAATCCTTCATTAATAAATCCCAACCACTTAGCAAATCTAATTCCAATTCCAAAGTCTGCACGAACTGCTGTTTGTAATCTTTTAATATTATTAGATGTTGCAAGATAATCTATATTTTGCTTTACAGCTTTTGCAATCGTTATTGGATAATTCCAAACATCATTCTTAGCAATAAACCAACCCTCAGCAACATTACCCCATATTCTTTTCATACCAGCTGCTGCAATAACCTTATCATTAATTAATCCTGTAAATGCTAGATGCTCTTGTTCTAGATCCATACATTCTTTATTGTTATCACTAATAATAAATGATGCGTCTTTCTGAGTAAGCATGTGGTTCATTTGTGATTGCATTATCAGTTTGCCATGATCTTGTTTATAAGGAATTATAATTAATTTATTAACCATCATTTGTAATCAATTCTGGGTATAGCGATAAAACTGTTAAAGGTAAAGGTTG
>Ga0247723_1001547_pt1 | contig 13362 bp, 17 predicted proteins | sample MSEWelMarce5H_FC_FD_189079 | JGI IMG/M metagenome (GOLD analysis project Ga0247723, IMG submission 189079) | Subsurface sediment microbial communities from gas well in West Virginia, United States - MSEEL Well Study Marcellus 5H_FC | ecosystem: Environmental > Terrestrial > Deep subsurface >...
CTTCAAGGTGTGGCGCAGATTGACCCAGCTAATCCGCAAGGCGTTTACGAGGTCGAGTAATGACAATTACTTCTGGAGCTATGACAGTTGGAACCGTCGCGTCTTTGATTGACGGCACTTCTAACTCAAACTTTCGCCTAATCGTTCATAACAACGACAACACGGACGCAGTTTACATAGGTGGCCCGGACGTTACTACTGCTAACGGCTTCGTTGTAAAAAAAGAAGAAAGTATCCAACTAGAAATGAATCCGCTTGAATCGGTTTACGCAGTTTCGGGAAAAGCTGGACACACAATTAGCTATCTGAAGCAGGTATAAATTGCCCTACTACATAACTGACAAATCCGAAAACTGTCCCGCTTGGGCAGTAGTAAAAGAAGACGGCGAACTAATTGCGTGTCACGATTCTAAAGAATCAGCAATTGACCAAGCAATAGCAATCAGTCTTGCCGAAGAAACTGAATTTGTTGGAGAGCGCGCAGCGGTGGGTCAGCTAAACGTTGGAGATTACGTTAGTTGGAATGAAAGAAACCCTAACATTCTTGCCGAAGTGGTAATGGTAGAAGGTCAGTTAGCGGTTCTAGAAGTTTACGAATTAGAAGACGAAGTTTATCATTCAACCGACCGTGAAATGATTAGCGAAGAAGTAGAAGAGTCAGAAGAAAATTTTGAAGAACAATACGTAGAAGAAGACGTAATTGTTGAAGAAGAAATGCGTCAAGTAAACCTAGAGCCACCTGCCTATATGAGAGCAGCAGCTCGTCGCGGACTTGAATACTATTCAGAAGGTTTGGCAGGTGACGGTCTTGTAGATACAACCGTTCGTGAAGCTCGCGCTATGGCAGCGGGCAACGTTACCGCGGATAAATGGGTAAGAATTGCCGCGTGGATTGCTAGACATCTAAGCGACCTAGATTCTCCAGACGCTAATCCGTCTTCAGATAATTATCCTTCCGCTGGAGTCGTCGCGCACCTACTTTGGGGAAGTGGACCGAGTAAGTCTTCAGCGCGTCGAACTTTAGAATATGCGCAAGGCGTGGTTGCTAGACTAGAGGAAGAAAACCGCGCCAGTATAAGTCAAGAAAGCGAACAAATGGCAAAGATAGAAAAGCGAACTAACGAAGTCAAGTTCGAACTAAGAGCCGTAGAAGGTGGCGACGGTATGACCTTTACAGGATACGCCGCAGTCTTCAACAGCCCAAGCGAACCACTTCCGTTTATCGAAAGAATTGCGCCGGGCGCATTCAAGCGTTCACTAAAGGCACGCAACGATATCAAGCTTCTATGGAATCACGATACCGGAGCAGTTCTTGGCTCTACTCGCGCAGGCACTCTAAAGCTTGAGGAAGACAACTACGGTCTTCGAGTTACCGCTATGCTTCCAGAAACGACTTTAGGAAAAGACGTTCGCACATTGGTTCAACGTGGCGACGTATCGGCTATGTCGTTTGGATTTTCAGTTCCAGCTAACGGCGATTCTTGGAACACCGAAGGCACCGAAAGAACTTTGCGTTCCGTAAGAATCCACGAAGTAAGTATTGTGGCATTTCCGGCATATTCCCAGACCGCAGGAACAGCCTCAGTTCGCTCATTCGATTCAGTAGCAAAGCGCGCACAAGTAGACGCTGACCAACTGGCAGACGCTATGTTGGCTATTGAAGACGGCAAAGACCTATCTTTGGAACAATCCGAACTTCTAACCACGGTCATTCAACGACTTACTCCACAAGAGGAAGCCAAAACCGAGGACAATTCTGAAGAGCTAACCGCACTAGAATTGAAGAAGATGAAACTCGAACTACTAATGAAGAGGCTATAAATGGCTACTAAAGAAGCAATCAAAGACGCAATCCTAAAAGCGGCAGGCAACCCGGATGCGGGTATCGTTCGTGATAACGTAGAAGCTTGGGCGCAGGCAATTTGGGAGCTTGATAATGAAGTCAAGCCAAAAGAAGTTCGCGTCGTAGAAGCTAAAGAAACCCGCTAAGGGTCACGTCGGGGTTATCCCCTTTCTCCCGACCGCAACGCTCGCCGTATTCCTTTCCGGCGGGCGTTGCTCTTTATGCGGGTGATTAGAATATAAGTAATGGGTTGAGTCAGCTCCCCGTTGCTACCGTTCTGAGTTAGCTCGACGGAATCCATAAAAATAAACTAAGGAGAAACAACTATGTCTGACTTCCTAAAGTCACAGGTTGAGGCTCGCAACAACCTAATCGAACAGGCTCGCACCGTTATTGAGTCTGCCGAATCGGAGAAGCGTGGGCTATCTGCTGAAGACCAGCAGAAAATCGACCGTATCGAAACAGAAATCACCCAGCGTGACGCAGCTATCGACACCGCTAAGAAACTAGCGGAACGCGAAGAGCGCGCAGTAGACGCAGCTCGCGAGTCATTCGTACCTTCAAACGAGGTTCGTGGCGACAACGACATTCTACGCGCAATCGCTTCTGGCGAAATGCGTTCACACACATTCGGTTCAGAGAAGAGAACTCTTGTACCGTCTGACAACACGGTTCCAAAAAGTTTTTATGACGAGGTTTTCTCTGTCGCCCGCCAAGCAGGTCCTATGCTTCAGGTCGCACAGGTTATCAACACCGCGTCGGGAGAGCAGCTAACAATTCCAACCTTGACCGCTTACTCAACAGCGACTATCAAGGGTGCGGGTTCAGCTATCTCGGACTCGGAGCCAACTTTCAGCTCAATTGCCTTGTCAGCGTTTAAATATTCCTTCCTAGTGCCAGTGGCAAACGAACTACTGACCGACGCGGGATTTGACATTTCCGCACTAATCGCCGAGCAGGCTGGAAACGCAATTGGTTTCGGAATTAACACCGGACTAACTACTGGAACTGGAACTGTAGAGCCAACAGGTATCTTCACAACTGGAGCTTCAGCGGTTACTGGTGGAACGGGAGTTTCCGGAGCACCAACCTACGAAAATCTCGTGGACCTACTTTACACACTAGACGGACAGGCAAGAATTTTGCCGGGCGTCGGCTGGTTGATGAGCAAGTCTGGTCTAGCAGCAGTTCGTAAAATCAAGGACGGCGCAGGCAACTACATCTGGACTGGTTCACTAGTTCCAGGTCAGCCTGACCAGCTCTTGGGCTACCCAGTATTTGAGAACCCCGCAGCTCCAGCAGTTGCCACAGGTGCCTTCTCAATCGGTGTTGGTCACCTACCGTCATACAAGGCTCGCCTTGCTGGTGGTATTCAGGTTGCTCAGTCAGCGGATTACGCCTTCAACGAGGACGTAACCACTTTCCGCGTCACCGCAAGAGTCGATGGAAAATTGACCCACGCAAGCCACTTTGTTAAGTTCAAGGGTGGAGCTAGCTAAACACTAGCCAAATAGACTGGAGAGGTCGCCGGACGGTAGGGTTTCGGCGACCTTTCCTTTTGTCTTTTTTAACTGGTAATGTTTCTGTATGACTCCTACCAAATCTAAAAACCCTGCTATTCAAGAACAGTTCAAGGGAACAGTTTCTCTTTATTCGAATTCGCCTGACCAACCTACGGGCTACGGGCAACAAGCACGCTACTTAGTAGACCGCTTGAAGCGTCAAGGCTTCGACGTTGCCGCTATTTCAAATTACGGACTTGAGGGAATCAAGCGCGAACTTGAAACTCCTTATGGAAAGATTCCTCATTTTGCTAGAGGAATGGACTTGTATTCGAACGACACCGCGCCAGTCGACCACAAGTCTTTCGCAGCAGGTAGACCAAATCAACCGAACGCTATGATTACGCTTTATGACGTTTGGGTTTTAACTTCTAAGCTCTTTGATACTTTCCCTATTCTTGCTTGGACACCGCTTGACCACGTCACACTTCCTCCTAGAGTTGAAACATTTCTAAGAAAAGAAAACGTGACTCCGGTAGCTATGGCTCCGCACGGAGTTAGACAAATGGAAGAAAAGGGAATTGCCTGTCGATATGCTCCGCACGGCATAGACACAAAAATATTTAAACCAACTTTTGAAATCGAAGGTCAATCCGTAGAAGAACATATGGGAACTAAAGACCGCTACGTTGTTGGAATGGTGGCGGCAAATAAAAGCTCGGGTCTAGTTCACCGCAAAGCCTTCTCAGAAAATTTACTGGCGTTTTCTATCTTCAAGAAGAAGCACCCAGAAGCTATTCTTTATCTTCACACAGACCCAATGGCTAACGGTATTGGCTGGAATCTTCTAAGCCTTCTTCAGTCTTTAGGAATCGAAAAAGACGACGTAGCCTTTCCGCATTCTCAAAGCTACAAGTATGGAATAAAGCAGGAAACTCTAGCCGCTTACTATACCGGAATGGACGTAATGCTTGCGACTTCATACGGAGAGGGATTCGGAATTCCCTCGGTGGAAGCGCAATCCTGCGGAACAAGAATTATCGGGTCAAATTGGGCAGCAACAACTGACTTAGCTTCCGAAGATTCTTTCCTAGTTGGTGGACAGCCACAATGGGATTCTGGACAAGACGCTTGGTGGCAAATCCCTAACGTGCCTTCTATCGTCGCCGCTCTCGAAGAAGCTTACAAGCTAGGCAAAGGCCGCTCGCAGGTAGCAATCGACTTCGCTTCAGACTTTGACGTAGACAAGGTTTGGACTAAGTATTGGCTACCGATTCTGCGCGATAAATTCGCCTAATGATTCCCGTTCTAGGCTTCGCCGTTTACAGTCAGTTCGACTTAACTAATCGGCTTCTAGCTTCGATAGATTACCCGGTCGAGAACTTGGTAATCGTGGACAACTCCGGGCTAAAGACTTGGGAGCCTAAGCAACCGGAGCAGGTAAAGAATCTATGGCTCATACGAGTTCCTTTTGGACTCGGGCTTGTAGGTGCTTGGAATCTAATAATCAAGTCCACGCCTTACTCGCCTTACTGGGTTCTAGTAAACGACGACGCTTGGTTTGAAGCTGGAGCGTTAGAGATTATTGCTCGGGACGCAGACCCGGAAGCTCTAAACTTCGTAGACATTATTCCGAGGTGGTCTTGCGTAGTCTTCGGGGAAGGCGCAATAGCTAAGGCTGGACTCTATGACGAACGCTTCTATCCGCTCTACTTTGACGATAACGACCTAGAACGCAGAATGGAAAATGCTGGAGTAAAGGTTCAAATTGTAGAAGCTAGAGTCCACCACGAAAATTCTTCAAGCCTAAAAAACAAGACACAGGAAAACAATCGAACCTATCAAGCCAACCAAAGGCTAATGGACAAGAAGGTAATCGAGAACGACTTCTCTCCGGGCTTCTGGGACTTGACCATTAGAAGGGCTAACCGTTGGGACTAATCGTTTACACCGGAGGAACCTTCGACCTTTATCATTCCGGCCACGCTAACTTTCTAGCTAAGTGCGCGGAGCTGGGGCAGGTAATCGTTTCACTAAACACGGACGAATTTATCGAAGCCTACAAAGGCAAGCGTCCAGTTATCAGCTACGAAGAAAGACGCGCGGTTCTTCTTTCTTGCCGCTCAGTATCCGACGTGATTCCAAACTACGGTGGCGCAGATTCAAAGCCCGCTATTGAAATCACCGCTCCGGACATTCTGGCGATTGGCTCAGACTGGGCAAGGCGCGACTACTACGCTCAAATGGGATTTACTCAGGATTGGTTGGACGACCGGGGAATCTCTCTAATCTACATTCCCTACACCGCTGGAATCAGCTCGACCGCTATAAAAGCCCGACTGGTAAGATAGAAGAGAACAAAGGAAAATCTTATGGCAATCGTAAACGGATATTGCTCACTCGCAGAAATCAAAGCTTCTGCTCGGATTACCGACAGCGTGGACGACACGCTTCTAGAGCTTGCGGTCGAATCAGCTTCCCGAATGGTGGACAGCTACACCCAACGCTATTTCTACAACGCTGGAACAGCAACTCGGTTATTTGTCCCGCAGGATTCTTACGTGACCGAAATTGACGACCTAATCACTTTGACAACGCTTCAGACTTCGGACGGCGACGACTTCGGAACTACTTGGGCGGCAAAGGATTATCAGCTAGAGCCACTAAACGGCGTAGTGGACGGTCTTACAGGGCACCCCAGCACCCGTATACGCGCCGTAGACGACTTTTTATTCAACGTGCTAGACGGAGAAGCAACCGTTCGAATTGCGGGCGTCTGGGGCTGGTCTGCGGTCCCTGTGGCAGTAAAACAAGCAACGGTCATTCAAGCAGCAAGAATTTTCAAGCGCAACGATTCGCCTTTGGGAATTGCTGGTTTTGGTGAAATGGGAGCAGTTAGAGTTGGCGTTCAACTTGACCCTGACGTAAAGCACCTTATCGACTCTTACAGAAAAGTTAGATTCGCCTAATGGCTTCGATTACCGACCTTAGAGCCGGACTAGCTACTCGACTAGGCACTATTTCCGGGTTAAGAACTACTACCGAAACTCCGGACACAATTAGCCCGCCTATTGCCATTGTAAACGTGGCAAACGTAAACTTTGACAGAACCTTTCAACGTGGTCTAGACGAATACAACTTCGTTATTACCGTTATTGTTGGTCGCGTCGGAGAGCGCAGCGCACAAAGACTTCTTGATTCTTACGTAAGTTCTACGGGAGCTTCTTCCGTCAAGCTTGCGGTAGAATCAGATAAGACACTTGGCGGGAAATGTGATTCCCTTCGAGTGACTGATATGAGAAATTACGGCTCCCTTGTGATTGGCGAGATTACCTACCTAGCCGCTGAATTCAATGTTGTCGTATACGCACAATAAAAACCGCTAGGAAAATAGGAGAAATAACAAATGGCAAAATACGTAGTTACCGCTACTGTTGTCAAGATTAACGGAACAGACCTGTCAAGCAGCGTCGCCGCCGCAACTCTTGAACTAACAGCAGCCGACGTAGACGTGACCGACTTCGGAGGCTCCGGCTGGACTGAAGTTATCGGTGGTCTAAAATCAGGAACCGTCACACTAGACTTTCACAGCGATTACGGAGCAGGTGGAGTGAACACAGTTCTAAACCCACTTCTAGGAACAATCGCAACCGTAGTCTTAGTTCCAAACGGAACCGCAGTATCAGCGACCAACCCTCAGTGGACAGCTAACGTACTAGTAAACAGCGTGTCCCCAGTAGCGGGCGCGGTCGGTGACCTAGCCACGTTCAGCGTGTCTTTCCCGACAAGTGGTTCAGTCACTTCGGCAACTGTGGCAAGCTAAGGTTAAATAATGAAACTTACCCTACGCATTGAGTTCGCAGACGGAACAAACAAGGACGTCCTAGTATCTGCCGCCGATATGGTGGCATTCGAAGACAAGTTCAACGTTTCAATCGCAAGACTAGACGACCCAAGAATCGGCTGGTTGCTTTTTCTGGCGTGGCATTCAGAGCAGCGCAGAAAACAAACAACCTTAGAGTACGAAGCTTGGCTAGATTTGGTTGAGTCAATTGGAGCAACAGAAGACCCAAAAGTTCCAAAATAGTAGGACTAGGCGATAAGTCTGCTCATTGGTTCATAGCTTCCCTAGCGGTCGAGTCAGGAATTCCTCCGAGTGTTTTACTCGAGCAATCCGACCGAATGCTTTGGACAATGAACAGGTGGCTAGTCGCTAAGAACCTTCCGCGGTAGGTGAAGCCCTTGCTAACGCAGGGGCTTCCCTATTTTCGCTTCGGTAGAATAGATAAGAGGTGAGTAATGGAAATTCGATTTGACGTTAAAGGCGTTCAAGATACGGTTACTCTTCTCCGAAAAGTAGAGCCTGAATCTCTAAAGGCTATGCGTAAAGAAATTCAAACCGAGCCAGCTCTACTTGCCGCAGTTAGCTCAATAAAGAGCAACATTCCTACAATCTCCCCATTACAAGGACGCGAAGAATCCAAAGGTCGCGGAGGAATGCTACACAGCGGGCGAACAAGCTTTGCCGTCCCTACTGTAAAAGTAAAAACCCCATTCAACACAAGAGGGCTTCGCGTAAAAGGTGAATCTTCAATTGTTGTTATCGACACGCAGTCGCCTAAAAACGCCGTTGGTTTTGAAATTATAGATATGGTTGGACGCGGACCAAAGGGCAACACTCGTAAAGCGCAAGGAATGAAAGAAAAACTTGGAGGCTCACCTTCTCGCTATGTCTGGAAGGGCTTCGAAGAAAGAGTCAAGGGGATTGAATCGGGAGTAAATTCCATTCTGAAAAGATACGCCGATAAAGTAAACGTGAAACTAAGGGTAATGTAATGGCAGTCAGAATACCGATTATTACAGTCTTTGACTCTAAGGGTCTAAAGCAGGCGCAGTATCAGCTAAATAAAGTTCGAGGCAACTTCCAGAATCTAGGAAGAAACTTTGCTATTGCTGGAGCCGCTTTAGCTGGAAGCGTTGCTCTAATCGGTAAGAGTCTTCAGGACGCCGCAGAATCTCAAAAGGTCTTTGCTCAGACACAAGCCGTCCTAAAGTCTATGGGGACAACTGCCAACGGAACAGCCAAAGACATTCAAGGTCTAGCTTCTAGTCTTCAGAAATCTACAGCGTTCAACGACGAAGCAATTCTGTCGGGAGCCAATCTTCTTTTAACTTTCAAGAACATTCAGAATCAAGCGGGCGAAAATAACGACATCTTCGACCAGACGGTACAAGCTACTCTTGACGTGGCTCGTGCTATGGGAACAGACGCAAGCGGAGAAGCTATTCGTCTAGGTAAGGCGTTGAACGACCCTGTAAAGGGAATCTCTGCTCTAACGCGTGTTGGTATCCAATTCACCGACCAACAGAAAGAGCAGATAAAAGCTCTAACCGCTTCAGGCGACTTGCTAGGCGCGCAGAAGATTATTCTTGCGGAGCTACAATCTCAATTCGGCGGTTCGGCAGCAGCGTACGCTCAGACATTCGCTGGACAAGTTGAAAGTCTAAACAATGAACTAAACGACCTGTCCGAAGAAATCGGCTTTATGGTTATGCCAGCCGTTCGGGATATGATTGCGGCATTTAGAGAAGTTGCCCCCGAAGTAGGCTCAAAACTAAAGACTGCTATTGCTTCCGTGGACTGGAAAGCTTTTACTAAGGCACTTGTAGATACGACTACCTTCCTAATTGAAAACGCCGACGCAATTATTAAGGTCGTGACCGCACTATTTGTTTTGAACACCACTTACAACGTAGTCAAAGTAGCAACTGGACTATTCAACGCAGCAGCGATTATTCTTGGAAATACTTTCGTAGTCACCGCAGGAAAAATTGGACTAGCTACTGGAGCAGTTAAGCTATTTCGAACTGCGCTTATTACTACCGGAATTGGTGCGCTAGTTGTCGGTCTTGGTTTCATCATTGAAGCAATTATCAACACCAACAACGCAGCTGAAAAGGGAAAGCCTTACGTAGATAACTATGGCGGGGCAATTCGTGATTCGGGAAATGCCGCAGATTGGGCGGCTGGTAAATATGGAGCAGCAGCTAGCGCAGCTAATAACTTTAATAATGCCGTCGCTTCTATTGACCTTAGCAAAATTCCTCGAACTGCCGCTACAAGTCGCCCGTTAAAAGGTGGGCAAGCTGAGGCATTCTTTGCCGCACAAGACATTCGATTAGGAGATGAAGAAAAAAAGCAAGGTGTCGTAGCTACTCCTAGAGCAACTTTCGCAGGTGTCTTATCAAAAAACTTATTAGAGCAAACTCGACTAACTAAGCTTCAAGCAAAAGGACTTTCCGAAGGAGCAGCAGAATTAGCTCTTTCAACCATAAAGAATAAAGCTCAATTCAAAAAACTCGAAGCCAATCTAAGTAAAGTCGGAGTCGCAACTAAAAGACAAGCCGTATTCAATCAAACTGCTGCGGGTAAAGCCGAGCTGGCTCAGATACAAGCAAATAACGAAGCAAATGCTGCGGCAGACCGTGCTGCGGCAGAAGAAGCGCAAAGACAACGCGACGCAATCATAGCCGCGGAAAAGGCAGCAGCCGACGAGCGAGCAAGAATCTACCAGTCATTCGCGGATTCCGTTGCTAATACATTTGCGGGTATCAAGGACGCAATTGTTGGAGCGTTTAGCCTTCCAGAGCTAGGCGGTTCTACTGATTCAATCATTCGTAATATGGATAAGCTTCTTACAAGAGTAAAGTCATTTTCGCAAAACATTACCAAGCTATCTTCTATGGGACTAAACCCAAATCTTCTTCAGCAAGTTATTCAAGCTGGTCCGGTTGCGGGCGCACGTCTAGCCGCAAGTCTTGTAGCGGGTGGAGCTGAATCACTTTCAAGAATCAACGCTGGCTATGGGGAAATTGGAAATCTAGGTTCAGAAATTGGATTAGCCGGAACACAATCAAGATTCGGAACTGCTCAACAACAGCAGATTATTAACATAAACATAGAAGGCGGACTTGATTCTTCTGCCGCTATTGGTAAAGCCGTTGTGGACGCAGTTAGAGCTTACGAGCGAACTTCTGGCGCGGTCTGGCAGGGCGCATAATGATTAGCCCGAAAGTCGAAATCGGTTTTGACTTAGGTGCGAACACTCCAACCGGATTCAAGCTAGACGACGCAGTTCGCGGAGTGTTAGACAATACGACTTACATTCTTGCTGGTGAACTCTTTTACGATATTTCTTCTCGCGTTCAAAGCGTGACAGTAAGACGCGGAAAAAGCGAAGCTCTAGACCGTATCGACGCAGGTATTTCCACTATTGTTCTTGACAACAACGACCGACTATTTGACCCGCTATATGAAGCAGGGCTTTACTATGGACAGTTAGTTCCTCGCCGTCAGGTCAGAATTTCTGCGAATGACGAACCTGTTTTTTATGGATACGTGGAAGACTTCGACCTTGAGTATCTCCCGGGCAACAGAGCCGCCGTTCAAATCGACATAGCGGACGCATTCGGAGCATTAGCTAACGCGCCTATTGACGAACTAGACCCGCCTAGCGAACTTTCTGGCGCACGTGTGACACGCGTGTTAGACCTCCCTGAAGTAAACTGGCCGATTGAATTGCGCGACATAGACGCTGGACGAACTATTCTTCTAGACTCTACGGCTTCAGGTATTTCTGCGCTTGAGTATCTTCAGCGAGTATCGACTTCCGAATTTGGAAACCTCTTTATTTCTAAAGACGGCGACATTATCTTCAAGGAAAGAAACGCTTCAACTACTACGCCTGACCTTATCTTCTCGGACGATACTTCGCCTTCAGCATCTATCAAGGTTCTTTTCTCTAACGTTCGTGCTATTTATGGCTCGGAAAATCTTTACACAAGAATTTATCTAGCCAACACCGACACAATTCCCGAAGAAGTAATTCTAGAGAATGAAGCCTCAACAGGACTTTATGGAGTTAGAACCTACTCCAATACAAATCTTCTAGTTCAAGAACCAACAGACCTAGAAGACCTAGCTCAAGCCTTGCTAGTCACTTACGACAGCCCCCTTTACCGCTTTGAAGCGGTGACTGTAGTTCTTGACAAGCTAACTGACCCGCAAACTGAAGCCGTTTTGAATCTCGAAATCGGCGACATTGTTCAAGTTCACTTCACACCGTCGGGAATTCCTCCAGCTATTGAACTGCCTTGCCGTATTATCGGAATCAACCACAACTGGGAACCGACTGTAAAGCGCACAACATTCTCGCTGGAAACCCTAAACTTCGGAGTGTTTGTCCTAAACTCTCCACTACTCGGCGAGCTAGACAACGACCGCCTAAGCTACTGATAAACTAAAGAAAGAACAAAGGAATCCAAATGCCAAGAAAGACCTTTACCGCGGGCGACGTCCTAACAGCCGCAGATGTTAATTTATATTTATCCAACGAGGTAAATCTAGCTTCCTCTACAGCTACGACTTACAGCGTTCTTCCTGCCGACCGCTACGAAACTCTAGTAATGACCGCAGCTTCCGCCGTGACCGTGACTATCGGAACCGCCACCGCTTTCCAGCCGGGCGAAAGAATCGACATTCTCCAAGACGGAGCTGGCACAGTCACAATCACTCGTGACGGAACCGCTACCACTTTGGCAGGTCGAGGAACCGCAGGAACCGCTTACAGAATTGGTCAGCGTTATGACGCAGTTTCTGTTGTATGTGTAGGGACAAACTCTTACCGCATTATCGGTAATGCGACAAGCGTGTAGGTTATGACTCTCTCGGCTTTAGGTATTTTTTCAGCAGCAGGGGCAGGTGGGGTTGCCGCTGTTCCTGACTATGAGCTTATTTCTACTAATTTGATTACTACAAATACTTCTAGTGTCACTTTTGATGTCAGCAGTCTAGCCTCTACATACAAGCACCTACAAATAAGGGCAACAGGTAGACAAAGTGCTTCCTTTGTATTATTGGGAGTCCGTATGAGGCTTGGTTCGCCTAGCGTAGATTCGGGAAGCAACTATGCTGAACACTTTTTGAAGGGTCAAAACGGCTCAGTTACTTCTTATGGTGGAGCAAGCATTAGTGCCTTTGATGTGTCTTACGATACTGGTGCTTCCGCTAGTGCCAACATTTTTGGAGCAGCTGTCATTGACATACTTGACCCATTTTCGACTACAAAAAATACAACAGTTAGGTCATTAGCTGGAGTTTACGCTGGGACTGGGACAAGCCACGCTGTTACTCTTTTCTCTGGACATTGGAGAAACACAGCTGCGGTACAAACTATTCAGCTTATTCCAGCGGGTAGTAATTTTGTTTCTGGCAGTCGCTTCAGTATCTACGGAATCAAGGGCTAAGTTGCCGAAAGAAATGAGAAAATAAATTGCCTACTCCTACTTACACACCTTTAGCAAACATCACACTAGGTAGCTCAGCCTCATCCGTGTCGTTTTCGTCAATCCCCGCTTCGTTTCGGGACTTGGTTTTGGTCATAGACGGAACAGCGAGCGTATCTACAAATGTTCAAGTTAGATTCAACGGCGATTCAAATAACAATTATCTTTATGTCGCTATGTATGGTAATGGTTCTACTACATCTTCTTTTGCGGAAAGCAACATTAGCTCCATAACACAGCTTGCTCTCGCAAACTATTCATCAAATACTTTGACTCAAATAATGGATTACTCGGCTACGGATAAGCACAAAACCGTGTTGATTAGGTCTAATGGTGGAAATGGATTTGTTCAAGCAACTGCTGGAAGATGGGGAAGCACCTCGGCTATTACAAGTATGGTCTTAACTTCGTCTGGAAGCGGAGCGACTTTCAACTCGGGAAGCAACTTTGCCCTATACGGAATAGCGAGCTAGACAATGACAATGACTCTTATAGAAACAAAGACGCTGGGGACTGCTGCTGCCTCAATTGAGTTCACCTCTATCCCGCAGGATGGGACAGACCTCTACATCTTGGCTAGCTGTCGAGCAACTTCTTCGGGAACCTCATACTTAATCACAAACCCAAATAGTGCTAACGCTAGTTTTAGAATGTTGAGAGGAACGGGGTCTG
>Ga0247723_1001548_pt1 | contig 13360 bp, 35 predicted proteins | sample MSEWelMarce5H_FC_FD_189079 | JGI IMG/M metagenome (GOLD analysis project Ga0247723, IMG submission 189079) | Subsurface sediment microbial communities from gas well in West Virginia, United States - MSEEL Well Study Marcellus 5H_FC | ecosystem: Environmental > Terrestrial > Deep subsurface >...
AAAAAATGGGTATTAATTTTGACCATTGGTGTATAGAATTATAGCACGCTACAAGACAGTAGGGGAGACTGAAATTGAACGAGAAGACATTTGGAAAAAAAGTACATATATGTTCGAAAGTAAATGTATTGATTTTCCATAATATATGGAACAATAGTGAAATCCTCGTATATTCGCAAGTCATGGTCATTTAATTTTTTTTTAAAACTATTGACAATACTATAATAGAGTATAAGATAGTTGTAGATTTTAACGTTCTCGTAGCCGAGTAGAGTTTCTACCTCTTTAATCGTAAATGGAGCTGAAAATACAGGTTCGATTCCTGTCGGGAACGCCAATTTAAACTGATAGGTAGAATAATGGTAATTCTCAAAACTGTTAATTTTGTCGATGTTCGTTCGAATCGAACCCTATCAGCCATTTTTTAACTGGAGTATCGTATAGCAGCAATTACAGGACACTGTAAATGTCCCGGCGCAAGCCTACGCTAGTGCAAGTCTAGCTACTCCAACTCTTTCAATACATTTTAAATCCACTCAAGTCTACTTCATTAACTTTATATCCACTACTTAATGATGTTATTGTATTATTTACTTCATTTATATAACTAGGAATATTTGTGCCTAAACCGGCCATAGCTCCAAATGTCATATACCAAGCACCAATTAATACCACCTCATTATTAATAATAGTAGAAACAATATTGCCACTGTCGCCGCCAATAACTGGTTCAAAATATTGCGCTCTATTAGGGTCTTTAGACATATTTATTAATGTATTTGTTGATCCATAAGTAATATTAATTAAACCATTTTCGCCAATCAAAGCTTTTCTTTCTTGATCAGAATACAACAAAGGAAAATTAATTTGCTTATCAAAGTATTTAAGATAATTAGCTGGCAACACACTGCAAACTTTTAGTGAAGAATCTACTTCTTTATCTAATTCACCAATTAATATATCAGTATTGGCGACTCGCTTTGTTTTCATGACGTTATAAACAAGTGACACATTATTATTGTTTATAAAGAAAATCATAAATGGCGAATTTGAATAAGGCACATGATTAGATAATAATACATGTTTCTTAGTTATAAGTGTTCCGCCGCCAACTCCTCCGAGAGGAACAATGCAAGCAGCATATCCAGTTAGATCTAAACTTTTTGCCCAACAATTAGTATTTCTGGGCCAATTATAAGGATTAGCATACGGTGTCAGCATTTCTTTATCTTTCTTTTCTTTAATGAGATTATCAAAGTTACTAGATATGTGAGAAAATAGATCTAATTTTGTTTGAACGGGAGGAATGCTAGAATTTGTGATTGTAATTTTTGTTTTGGGCGCATCATTTAAAGCTTCGTTCTTAGCTTCTGCGATTATTTTTTGAATTAAAATTGCGTGATCTGCGAGTAGTTGGTCTAGGGTTGTCATACATATTTGCTTACACCGAAAAATGCCGCTTGACAAGGGAATTTTTTTCTGCCATCATGTTCGCACGATTATGAGTGATGCAAATTTTTTCGAATTAAAGGGTCAGGTCATTAAAGAAATAACTGGTTTAGAAAAAGATAGCCCAGAAGTACATATTGTAACCAATCAAACAACTTATAAATTATATCACGAACAAGATTGTTGCGAATATGTTCGCGTCGTAAAAGTGATTGGCAATGTTAATGAATTGATTGGCGAAGTAATTTTTGCTGAAGAAGATGCTGGCGCGAATGAGCCTGATTGGCATACTGAATATGTTGATGATAGTCACACTTGGACTAAATATGTTTTAAAAACTAAAAACGCCAGTTTAGAGTTTTGGTTTCTTGGCGAATCAAATGGTTATTATAACGAAAACGTTAGTCTTAAAAAGATATGAAAATAGTAATTAATAAAAAACACGGCGACTTTCTTCTTAGCGAAGAAGCTGTTCTATTATATGGTGATAAGAAAGGTCTTAACATCATAGCTAAACAAGATCAAGCAATTAAAACCATTACTCATTACTTTCTAAATGAAGTAAAAAACGAAAATTTATTTGCAGAATGGGAGATCGAAAGAAATGATCCAGTTCTCGTTGAAGTTGTCGAACAGCTTGGCGATTTAGCTAATAGTTGTTATACTAAATTGAAGATTGTTGAAGTGCCTGATGATGTTAAATGGTATATTCACAATTATTACGGGAATGAAGAAGTCCATGAAGAGCATAGAAAGTGGTCCTAATAATATGAAATACAGATGCGTCTTTTGTTGCAAAGATAGTGCAGAAATTCCTTGTCAAAACTGCGGGAACGATCACACTCTCTACGTCAAAGGCGAGAAGCATACCTGCCACTGGAGTCGCAGGACTATCGCGACGATGGAGTGCAAGGTTTGTGATAGAGTGATTAGTAATGTTGATTATTTCTCTGGTAATATAAAAAAAGTAGAAGAATAATATGGAAGAATACAATAAAAAAATCAAGGAAGCAGAAAATTTTTTGCGTTATATTTCTTCTCACGATATTGACGCGCAAACTCGCCAAACATTAAATTTAATAATTGAAGCAATAGAATTACTTGCTGATGAAGTTTGGAAGCTAAAAAACGACGAATAATATGAAAAAAGGCGATAAATTTATCCACACTGATATCATTGGCAAAAAATACGAACTAACATACACTGGAACTCGGCGCATAGTTAAAGGTTGTGAGTTTGAATTTTTTGTAGATGATAAAGGAAAAATTTGTTTTTTTACTGATACAGAAGTGAAGAATATGAAAAAGATAGAAGAATAATATGACCTTACAATCAGAACACCCTTTAATTAGTAAATGCCTTGATATTGCTATTAAAGCTCATTCCGGTCAATATCGGCGCGATGGCAGAACTCATTATATGGATCATGTCTATGAAGTCACTAAACGAGTAAAAAAATTTGACGATGATCATATTTGTGTCGCGCTACTTCACGACGTAATCGAAGACTCAGATATTACCGCTGATGATTTGTTAAAAGAAGGAGTGCCTGAGAATATTGTTGCAGCAGTTTCTTTGCTTACTAAGCCTAAGTATATTGAAATGACTTACAAGAAATACCTTGTCGAAGTAAAAGCAAACGAATTAGCTAGACGAGTCAAAATTGCAGATATGCTTAGTAATCTAGCAGACGACCCCACAGACGATCAAATTAAAAAATACGCCAAAGGATTAGATTTTCTTGTTGATTATCCAATATGAACGAAGTCGCACTCTCTAATCTTTATTCCCATGCTAGCGGAGCTTATAACCAAGCCAAAGACGCACAAGACTTAATCATAATGATGAACGTATTGCATCTTAGACTTGAGCATAATATGGCATATCATAAGATTGCAAAAAGGTGTGGTATTAAAGTGAATAAGGTGAAGTTGATTTTATTTAATTATCAGAATGAAAAATGAAAACATAGATATGAATGATTTAATCAATAAATCAGCACGTTGTTACAAACTAAACAAAACAAAAGAATACACTGTCCAAGGGTGGTATATGGATAGTAATGGTAATCTTAAAACATACGGAGATTCTTACGAAGAATCGTTTGTAGATGAAACTGAATATGTTGATCATCAAGAAATAAAAAAATGAAAGTTTATCTTGCTTTTTTACCGGGAGATGTTGTAGGAGGTGTTTTCAAAAACAAAAGAGACGCTTTTAAATACATTGAGGCGACACTTTATAATACCAAAAAGCTAAATCAAATAGAGAATTCTATTGGAGTAGCATACACTAATAGTCAAATTAAAGAATTAATTAATGGGTGCATTGATGAATTTGAGCTTCAGTAATTAAAAAAATATTATATGACTCCAGATAATTTGTGGAGAGAAATCCCTCAAGAAGTCAAGGACGCAGCCCTGCTCCTTGGAAATTATTTCAAGAAACAAGGTATTGACAACTGGGCCTTGTATGATGTATCTTCGCGCAAGTCAGTTGATAACCTCGAAAATCAAGTCAAAAATCTTGAAACGTGGAAAAATAAACAAGTAAATGGATTTATAGATTAAATAATATGAAATTTACTCCAGAAAATATCAAACATCTTGCCCCGAATCAAGTCTTTGTTTACGGAGCCAACGAAAAAGGGATTCATGGTGCAGGAGCCGCAAAATTAGCCTTGCGTTGGGGCGCAAAAATGGGAGAATACGGCCTGAACGGTCAGACCTACGGCATCCCCACAAAAGACAAAAAAATTCAAACCTTGCCCCTTGACAAGATCCAAGTTCATGTTAATGATTTCCTCGCAACGGCATTCTCTCACCCTGAATATGAGTTTCTTGTTTCAAAAATCGGCTGCGGACTTGCGGGATACCAACCAAAAGATATTGCTCCCTTATTTAAAATAATAAAAACTGGCGTGTTTGATAATGTAATCTTACCAGAAGAGTTTTATAAAATAATATATGCAAACTAAACAATCAGCAGAACAAATACTTGCAAAGGCGTTTGTTGGCAAGAAGTTTATTGATGATGAATTCCATGAGCTAGACGATATTCTTCACAATGCCTATGAAGAAGACGTAGCTCCCAAGAAAGACATAATTGGAAAAGTTATTACTGATGTAGAAATTGTTAGTTACGGCTACAGAGAATGTGGCATCGTACTAAAATTTGACGAATATAAGAGTTCGATTTTTTTGCATGAAAACAACGGTATCACTGTAGAGGATTAATATATGGATGAATTTTTAGCTGGTATGATTTGCGGCAGTGTGATTGTGAGTGTTGTTTTAGTCTCAGTGTATTCTAGTCCCGCGCAAATAAAGCAAATAGAGCAAAAGATGCAAAAAGAAGCAATACAAATAGAGCAAAATATGCAAAAACAAGCAATCTCTCATGGGGCAGCGCACTATGAAGTAGATACTAATGGTGTTGTGACTTTTAAATGGAATAAATAATATATGAGTACACAAGTTATTGTCATTGGAAAACCTGAAAAAGGAAAAACCAAAACTGCTATTGAATTTCGGAGTTTTTTGAATACTAGCCTTAAAATTGATGATGCTACATATAGTCCTTCTCATTATAAATATATTGAGTTGATCTGCAAAAATTATGCGCTTGGATGCGATCTCATGTTCGCTTATAATGATCCTAATTATCGTTCTTGTGGCGAGTTGTATATTGGTCACTTTAATGATGGCGTTGTAAATGATGGTGAAGTAGAATAATTATGAGATACAGATATACAGGAGATACAGTTTGGGGCGCAGTATTTATTGTAATTATTGGTTTAGTTATTTATTCTTTGGTTCGTATTTGGACTTTGAATAATACCACTAAAGTTATAGATGGTTGTCAATACATTCAGAACTACAATGGTCATGGATGGAATCTAACCCATAAAGGTAACTGCACCAATATCTACCATCTTAAAAAGTAATTTTATCACCTTTGACCAAATTGTCTTTTGCCCATAGCGGTTGGAGATTTGTGTAATGGCAAGCCTTTAGTAATTCGTCTTTATTACTCAAATCAAAACTAGATAAAGGTTTAACATGATCAATATGCCAACCATTAGAACTCCAATTGTCCCAATTCATACCGGGTTGGAATTTAGATTCTAAATGGGCTTTAAGCTCTTCAAGAGAACAACCTAAATTTTTTACTGCGCTACCAGATTTAATGTTATCTTTTAAAGAAGCTCTCACTCTCGCTCTTAAATTATGAGCCAATCTAAATTGTGTATTTGTTCGTCTTTTTTTATTAAGATGCAAGCGTAGTTTATCTCTATTTGCTTTTTGATAATTTCTGCTTTTTTCATTAAGCCAATCTTTATTTTCTTGATGATATTCTTTTCTTCTTGCGCGTATTTTATCTCTATTTTTTTTGTGCCAATTTTTATTTACAGATTGTATTCTTTCTTTATTAAGAGAATATCTCTCTTTATCATACATTTTTTTTCTCAACTTTGGATCGGTAATATTTCTCCAATCGTTTGGCGTTGAGCTTGTCTTTATGTCTTTCGTAATATCGCTTGTCTCTTGCTCGTTTTTGTTCTTGCAACTGCTCTGGAGTTCTGTTAAGTTTCTTTCGTCCCATAAAATTTGATTTTGATCTATCATAATTATAATATGTATTTGAATAAAATTACACTTAAATATTGCGACTGAGAATAAAATAACGTAGAAATATTATACATTATAAAAAATGAGCCGCGATTTCATTTACCGAATCTGGGGTATTAAAGAAAAGAAATACGTTATGACTGCATCTCTTTATGAGGATGCAGAATTCATGCCTTTAAACGAATACTTTAAGCGCGAAAATTATATCATTCAAGAATACACCGGCCTCAAAGATATCAATTTAAATAGAATCTTTGAAGGCGATATTCTTGATTTCACCGCTAGGTATAAACTAAAGGGTGAAGTGCCTGTTGTTTATTACGGCGGATCTTTTGGGTGCATTATTACTGATGATAGTGATTTTAAAGAGTTTTGGAATTTGAGTCATATTGTTCAGCAATATTATCCTAAAATAGTTGGTACAATACATGATAATAATTTCATTATTTAAATGGTTCAAATGGTGGTTCTGGGAAACTCGCAGATGCCAACATTCTTCATTTGACGAATGCCATTCTCGCCTCTATGATATAGGCAGAAGCAAGGGATGGTGGTGCAAAAAGTGCGGCAAAATGTTATATAATGTATGAAAATAGTTATCAACTCAAGTTTTGGAGCTTTCTCATTAAGTGAAGAAGCTCATATTCTATACGCTAAACTTAAAGATTATAAGCTAATCATAGATGGAAATAAAGATTTTTGTACTTTCTATAAAAATGAAGAAAGTGATGAAAGTATAATTGACGATTGGACATTTGATAGAAGTGACCCATATCTTGTACAAGTCGTAGAAACTCTTGGTGAAAAAGCAGGTCACGGAAAACGATGCAAACTAAAAGTAGTAGAAATTCCAGATGGTATCAAATGGTATATTGACAACCGCGAACAAGGTGGGGGAGAATTTATTGCAGAAGAACATAAAACTTGGAGGTAAAAAATGAGCCGCGAATTTAAATTCAGAATCTATTCTTTTATTTCTAAGTCTTTTATTTACTTTGATATATATGATTACCCTCAAGGAATTGCTGGCGGCGTAAGTGAGCCACAGCAATACTTAGGAAGGAAAGACGTAGATGGCAAAGACATTTATGACGGCGACTTAGTTGAGCTTCACACTGCCGCAAACGATCATATTGTAGGTGTTAAAGAAAATCATTATGGTTTGTATCAAATCTACTGGGATCAAAAATACAAACTAAAAGAAATAAAACCAAATTGGTTCTTAAAAGTAATTGACAATGATTACAATGATTGTGGAAATTTTAATATCATGAAAGTTGTCGGCAATGTATTTGAGAATCCAGAACTATTAAACTAATATGAAAGACAAAAACTCTCACGAATTTCTTCTTAGCTTGGGCTTTAAGAAGGCAAAGAATAGCAATGATCTTTGTTCTTTTTATGAATTGGAAGGTGTTATTACCATAAAGTTATATAATTCCACCAGATGCAATACTATCGAAGATCTGATCAGAAAAATTGTAGATCAGTCTTACGATCTAGGTCGGTCTGATGGCAGCGAACAAGCCTATAAAAAGATAAGCAGTAAACTGCATGAGTTCATTTATTCTGAATAAATATGCTAGAAGTATACATATTAAGCGGTTTTTTATTACTTGTAGTTGCGGGAATACCACTATATTTTTTTGGTGACGCACTATACCAACGCAAACAAGACAAAGATAACGCAAATAAAAAGAAAGTATATGTCAGCACTCTAGTATTAACATACTGCGGCGTAGGCACAGCATTAATGAATAAAAGAGAACTGACCTATAAAAATAATACCTACGAAGAAGCAATGAAATCCAGAAAAATACTAATAGATATTGCCAACAAAGCACATCAAACATTAGCGTCATTATCAGATACAGATATTTTCAATTTTGAAGGCATTGTCGTCATTCATAAAAATCAATTCATTGCAATTGAACACTCAACGCACATTGAATATGAATAGACCGCTTAAATTCAGAATTTATAGTCCTTTAAATAAAGCTTTTCACAACTTTACTCTTGAAGAAAGTATTGCTGGCGGTGTAAGTAAACCGCAACAATATACAGGATTGAAGGATAAAAATAATAATCCCATCTACGAAGGCGACATTGTAAAATACAAAACTTGGACTGGAAGCTACGATGGAACTACTGAAGAACATCAAACTCAAGTTCAATTCAAAGACGGCGCATATTATCCAAGATATATCAATGATGAATGCGAAGATTCTTGGTATTCTTTTAAGGTTTACGATTTAGAAGTGGTAGGTAATGTATTTGAAACTCCTCATTTAGATAAAAATGAATAACCGATTAAAGTTTAGAGTTTATATACCAGAGTTTAGTAAATTTGTATATTTTGAGCTTAATGATTTTGATTATTCTGATAGATACTTGCATGATCCAATATATCCAGTCCAAGAATATACTGGTCTAAACGATAAAAATAGTACATTAATTTATGATGGCGATATTATTAAATGGGGTAATTTGAATTATCTTGTAGAATGGAATCATACAGCTTGTAAATGGCAAGGTAGATGTCCATATCATCATCCATATCATCATCCAATTACAGAACATTTTAGAGATTTAATGAATGGCATTGTTATTGGTAATGAAATTGAAAATGAAGATCTATTAAAAAAATAACATGAGAGAATATAAATTTAGAGTCTACGATCCAAGTCAAAAAAAGCTAATATATTTCGATCTTCATAATATTACTGTCGCCGACAATCTATTATGCCAGCACGATCATCCAGTCCAGCAGTATACTGGAATGAAAGATAAATACAATCAACCCATTTACGAAGGCGACGTTATTCGTGGCATATTTGATTTTGGCCCCGCTGGCTTTAAAGAAGAAATACTGCCTGTAGATTGGAATAATGAAAGAGGTTATCAATGGGATTATTGGAGGTTGATGACTATCGAAGTTCTTGGTAACTTGCATGAGTGGCCTTGTCATAAACCTAAGAGCTTTGATCATAATGGTGAGTGTTTAACTTGTGACGCATGGGCTACAGATTGCCCATTTCTTAAATTTTGCCCTTCTCGTAAATTAACATTAAAATGAAAATAAACATCATAAAAGATGAAAAAAATTTCAGATTTTTATATATTGAACTGTGTTTCCCAAGCATAAGCAGAGTCAATAGATTTAATGAATGGACTGATCAATATTTTTCTGGATTTAAAATAAGTTTCCCAACAGAAATTTATTATTTAAATGACAAAGAAGGTTATCGGCATTTTACCTTGACTTTTCTGGGTTTTGGATTCAGACTAGTGAACCAACATGGATATTGAAAAAGAATTAAATACCGCTGTTGTAAACGAAGCAATTGCAGAAAATAAATTATATATTCTTGAAAAAGAATTAGAAAAAGCAAATGATCGCATCTCTAAATTGAACGACTACATTGCATTGCTCGAAACAGCGGGTGACAAGATGGCCGAAGAACTCGGCTATGGATATGACGTTGATATGTGGAACCAAGCCAAGGAGGCCAAGCCGTGAGTGAATCCGAAAAGACAATCCAAGAAGAGTGCTACGGCACTTGTTGGGGCGCACAGCAACGAATTGATGATCTAACTCAGCAGCTAAACCTTGCCAATGAACGCATCAAGCGGTTTGAGGACATTATCAACAGAGCATCTTTGGCGTTCTTCTCGGACTCATCTCACAGAAAGGTTTCTATTGCAATGCATACAATTTTGGAAGAATTTACAAGGGAGGCTAAGCCGTGAAACGAGTTCCAGATAAATGCCCATTTTGTGAGTCATTAATTATGATTCATGGCGGAAACCCGCTGAGATCAGAAGGCGGAGAGTTTGCTACCTACGAATGCAAGACAATCCAAGATGTCAGGTTGACTAATCACTGGAAAAGAGTTAATCAATCTGACGGATGTCGTAGGCTTGAGATTGAACTACTGACGAAGCAGCGTGACGCTGCAAATAAACACATCAAACGACTAGAAAAAGCTGGCGATAAAATGCACAATTGGTTGATGTCTAAAAATCGTATTGGTTGTGATATGGAAATAGCTAGTGAATGGACAAGAGCTAAGAAAAACAAACCATGAACAAAAAACTTATCAACAAACTCTTAGAATACATCGACGCTAGAATTGCTGAGAAATCATACGATGCAAAAAATTCATCTGATGGAGGACTTGTTGAGTCGATGAATGTATGGCGAATTAAAGAAGAGTTAGATCAAATTGTACAATCTATGGAGGACAAGCAATGATTTCTTGTAAACGCTGTTTTTCATACGCAATTAACCATCATTCTCATGGACGAGATGGAACAGAAAAAGAATTATGTGATGTATGTTATTGGAGACAACTCGCTGAAATACGCCTTGCGTATTTGCAATTACTTGAAAAAAATGTTGACATATTAAAGCCCCGCATCGAACAACTAGAAGCTTTTGTTAATAGGTTTTTAGATCCTGAAGATTTAGGGTATGCTGTTAATAAATGTTTGCGTGACGACGCAAGAGAAGCTCTGGGAAGGAGCCGAGTAGAATCGCCAAGTAAGGAGAATAAATCATGAAATCAAAAATTATTATTGGATTTTTATTAATGCTGTCGGCAGGGCTTCTTTGGGACTTGACAAAGCTTCATGTTACAGCTTATATTATTGGAGGTATTGGGTTTATGTTTTTGACTTTTGGTTTTACTTCAATCGGAGATTAAGTTATGAGCAAAAAAACTTCTAAAAAAGAAAAAGACAACATCAATGTCGTCAAACTAACAGATGCTCATCTTTCTGTTATTAATGCCGCGCTTGAGACTTATTATAGATTAAAGTCTGGACAGATTGATATGGCACTTGACATTGCTTATAATTACAAAATAAAGCATGAACAGTCATCAGCTATTTCCACAATAATCAGATCTTTTGCGTTACCTGAACTATCAGTTCGCGGCTCAAGTTATGGTTACAATGCGTTAGAAATTGGCGATGCTAAAATCGCTTATGAGATCAAAAAAACTTTTGAAGAAGTTCTTGCGGTCAAGCGAAACGGCGGCTATTATGGCAACACCGTTGATTTTCATGGTCCGCTGAAGTCGAGTGACGAACCTTTACCAGAGGTTGTAGGTTTTGTCAATTATATAGATCACAAATTCACCGACAAACAATCAGATATCATAAATGACTATTATCATTTAAAAAACTTTGAAAAGATGTGGGAATATGCAGATTCTATTACTTCAAAACTGCCCCGAGGAGAAAAGCGGGAGATAATACCTAGCTTTGCTGGTGTGACTATGAGAATACATAAACCAAAAAAGCCCGATAATTCAATATGACTGAGAAAGAAATTAATATTGTTATTGCGGAAAAGTGTGAGTGGATCGGTCAGCGGTTTGACCATATAAAGCAAAGAATGACTTACGATGCTCCCGATTGTTATAATGATTTGAATTTAATGCGCGAAGCGGAGAGACTTCTTGATGATGATCAGTGGCTTGAATATATGCTTAATTTGCAGGATGTGTTGCAGCGAGACCCACACAGAGGGAAGTGGATTGTGTGTCAAGATAATATGCACTCCACCGCAGCCCAACGCGCAAAGGCGTTTGTAATAACAATTGGTAAGTATAAAGAATAACATGATTCAACAAACAAAAAAACATATCTTCTATGCGTGGTTACTTAAACATTTGATTTTGCCAAAATGTCTGAGAATGAAGCTTATTAAAAAAGTAAGTGACACTGCTCAATATTGAATATGAATACAAAATATTTAAGTATATATCCTGAATGGCATTGTAGAAATGGCGGCGGATTATTTGTTGGAATACGATTTCAATTTCCAGTGACTAACTATGATAGTGAAGCATTTGCTTCTAAACATACTTATAGTTGTTTACGCTTGACATTGGGACTATTAGTGTTTAGTATCAATGTAGAGGTAAAATACAATTATATTAAAATGTTACCCCAATGAAATATGTTAAACTAATTGCCAAGCCTGATACTTGGTTTAAGGCGGGAACAGAAGTATTTGATGATGACTGCTTTGGTAAAAGGTATACTTTAGAAGCTTATAATCGATGGCTTAAATCAGGTATTATCTTAGCAAGAGGTATCCGTGTATGCGAACACGACTATGAACTAAAGTTAGGATATGAATTAGGTGAAGAAAGACAAGATGGTGAATTATGCAATATCAATGAATTTGATATGACTATTGTGGATGATGAAAAAGATATTCCGTGGCCTAAGATATTAGGTGAAATTTTAAAAGAGGCGGGCATAGGTATAACCATTGATGAAGAAACCAGAAAAAGAAATTTTGAAGATGGTATAAAACATATTCAAGGTTGACTTTTCATAAAGTGTGTGGTAAAATAATTGTATGAAATTTAGCAAAAGCGATATTTTGACGGACACTATAACATTTCAGCCAGAAAATCTGGAAGAAGTATTTGTATTGGGCAGATTGTATCAATCACTCAAGGGATCAACATGGGGATATAGTGTGGATATGAAACTTGGAGTAACCGTTCCTCTCTCTGATTTAATTTCTAAATCTATTGAAGACACTAATAAAAACGAAGAGGATCAAGGTTGACGTTCAGAAATTTCCGTGATAAAGTAGAATTATGAAGAATCACAAGCAATTGAATGTATTTGAAATGAGTTTTGATGAATTTGTTCAACACGAAGAGAAAGAAAGACGGAGGAAAAATCTATGTGATGAATGCCGTGGTTCTGGCACAATAGCAGAGGCTGGAATCTTTAGCAAATATTACAAATGTGAAAAATGCAAGGGAAGCGGAAAAAATAAATAAGATTAAATTTGTTGATTTCGTAAAACCATTTGACTTGTTATAAAGTGTGTGGTAAAGTAGAGTTAATATGAATACTAATGTTAGCACAGAAAAACCAAATACTAGATACTTTTTAACCAACTCGAAAACAAAGGTAGCTAAAGTAAGAATTATTATATTGAAGTAATATGAGTAACAATATTAAAACCTGCACAAATTGTGGCGCACATGAAATAAAAGGTGGATATCATTCTCTTTTTGGGTGTGGATCTTATTATAGTGATGATAAAGGAGGAAGCCCTACAATTACAGAGAAGCGAGAAGGTTATAGACTTCACGAAACGCTACAGTGCGCTCATAACAGAATCGCAGTCTTAAATAATAGACTGTTTAAAGTCGAGGAATACGTTAAAAAGCAAACAGAAATTCCAAAAAAGAATTTGAAGTCTCTGGAGCAACATAACAAACAAGCATATATTAATTTTGCC
>Ga0247723_1001549_pt1 | contig 13356 bp, 2 predicted proteins | sample MSEWelMarce5H_FC_FD_189079 | JGI IMG/M metagenome (GOLD analysis project Ga0247723, IMG submission 189079) | Subsurface sediment microbial communities from gas well in West Virginia, United States - MSEEL Well Study Marcellus 5H_FC | ecosystem: Environmental > Terrestrial > Deep subsurface > Rock...
GATTTATTTGGTCATAAAGGTCTTTTCACATATAAGCTTGGAGTTGGGAACACTATAAATGGGCAAGAAATAGAATGTTACTTAACAGGAGTTTCTGATAAAGAAATATATGCTGATAAAGAATTTATAAGAATAAGAGTAAATTCTAATTTTAAACCTGATAAGATTTATTTCTATGATAGTTATGAGGACTATGTTAGTAATAACTTCTCATCTGTTGTAGATGCCACATCAAATCCAATAGCGATTAAAGATTATTTTGGATATGAATGTTATATCCCTAGAAAGATTATAGCTCCAAATAATAGACAACAAGGAAGAGTAGTGTTATTTAAAATAGTAAGTACTGATCAAGAAGATTTCTTAGTAACATCTACAGGAGTACAATATAAGGCATTAAAATAATTATTAATTTTAAAAAAATATTTATTATGGGAGCAGGAGTATTAGCAGCAAAAATTGCAGGAGTTGTTAAAAAAGGAAAAGAAAGCGGAATGCTTGGTAAAATTGGTGCGGGAGTAGTTACTGGGGTACAAGCTTTTAAGGCAAGAAAAGCAGAGAAAGAAGCTGATGCACTTCTTCCATCTCCAATTGGATTATATGACCAAAGAACGTATACTAATTTACAGAGAGAAGTTCAAAGTCGAAAGAATCAGGCATTAGGTCAGAGAGGCGCAGCATTAAGACAGGCTATGGCATCAGGATCAAGAAATATGTTTAAAACTGGAAGTCCTATTGACTACGGTGTAATTACCGCTATGGGAAGTACGTTGGCTAGAAATATGCAAGAACAATCAGGAAATGAAACTTTAGCATACACGCAAATGTTACAACAGCAAGGAGAGAAGATACAAGATACAATTAATGATCTTGGATTACTTCGATCAGGAAGAAAAGATTTAAAAGCAGCAGGATTAAGACAATCTGCTAATAGAAATACTGGCGCACTTTTGGGATTAACCTTACCTGTTGGTAAAGAATAGTAAAATAAAATTGAATTATGGCTAACGAGATAAGAGGGCAAAGAAAACAAGATCGTCTAGATAGAAAGAATAAAAGAAGGGGAATACTAACAGCTATGGATGTTAATAAGGCTTCATCAACTAAAAGCTCAGTTGTTGCTGATAATTTTGTTACTGTTGAAGCTAAAAAAAATCCACTTATTTCTACTAAAACTGTTGCTTTATTAAATACTATCGCTGATGAAGAAAGGTCTTTAAGTACTGATGAACAAAAAAATGATGCATCAAATATTATTGTTGCAAATAGTCTTCCGAATGCAGGTAATGAAATATTAGATGGAGCCATAAAAGATGAAAATACATCTTTTCAGGAATTAACAAATGCGGCAAAAATTGCAAAAGAAGCAGATACTGAAGAGCAAAAAATAAAAACACAAACAGCTCAAGAAAATATAGATTTTTCCAATGCTTTATCTGAAACAGCAAAAAATCTTTATACTTCATCTGATGGTAGTTTAGGTGGATATGAAACTACTACAACTAAAGAACAAGTTGAAAAAGATTTAGCTGAGAAAACAAAAAAAGATATTTATAGCTCTATTGATTTACCTACAGGATTAGCACTTGAACAACTTGGGGTTCAGGATTATTTCCCAACGATAGGTGACAATATTATAACGGGTAGTTTTTCAGGGAGAAGACTTGGATCTGTTACTATGTTTGGAGCAGGAGGAACAGTTATACCATTTGGGCTTATGGATGCTAGGAAAAGAGCATTGGTAGATGCTGCTCAAAAGAAACAGGCTGCTATGCAAAAGTTACAAGAGCTTCCTAATGCTCCAGAACAATTAAATGCTGCTTTTAAGCAATATGCGCATCAAAGAATTTCCGAATTATCAGAAAAGCATAATTATGATCCATCTGCTTTTATGAAAGATAAAGAAGCGATGGCTGAATTATATAGACTTCAAACAACTGCGGAGTCTATGGTTAATGTTGATAAACAATTTGATGAACTAATAAAGAATAGAGTTGGTGCAGATGGTAAGCCTGAGTACTACATACCTGAAGAACTATTAAAACAAATGTATGATTATCAAATGGGTAAACTTGATAATATGGAGGATTATTTTTCAGGGAAGAAAAATGTTTCTGAATTATTAAGGAATGCTAGAAATTTTGCAGATGGAACAAGAATGGTTGATGCTAGGATTGCTGAGTTATTGAAATATCCTAGAGAGCTTCCTATGAATCTTAAGAAAGGAACTCAGATAGATCAGGCGGCATTAGATGAAATTAACGCTGCTAGGAAAAAAGTTGCAGCAGGATCGGGATATGATGCTTATTTAAGTGTTATAAAGAAATTCTATGATATAGATGTAGATGGAGTTGTTGATCCTTGGATGAATGATGCAGGATATGCACAGGATGATCCCGCTAGAAAATGGATTAAAGATTATTTTGAAGCACAAATACCAAAAGAAACAATAGAGCAGAAGGTAGATTACCAAGCAAATAAAGATTTTGATTATTATAAATTCAATAAAGAATTTGATTATAAGAAAACGCAAGAAATGGCTTATTGGGAAACTGTTGCTGCTAAGTTTAAAGATGCCAATACAGAAAAAGAACTTATGGCTGTTCAGGCTAGAATAAATGCTGAAACAGATGATACGAAAAAAGCAGCTCTTCTAGCTGATGCTTATAATAATATACCTGGATTTGCTTCATTGAGTGCTAAAGTTCAACAAGATCAATACAATCCTAATAGAGTATATGCATCTGTAGCTGTTCCAGGAGGTGAAAGAAAAAAATCTACTACTGTTAAAAATGATAACGCAAAGATATATTGTGATGGTAAAGGATGGGTTTCATTTTCTGAATTAAAGAAAAATGTTTATTATGATGATAAAGGTGTCCTAACATATAAACCAGGATATAATCCTGTAACTAGAGGCACGGGAAACAATAAAGTAGAATTTGATACGGATATGGGGATTCTTTTAAATGCATCTGCAGGAGGAAGCGTAGATGTAACAGCAAATGAACACCAAATAGAAGCAGGATACACAAGTGGAGGTAAAAGATATCCACTAACTACAAAAAATGGTCAATATTATTCTAATGCGAAAGATAAAACTTTGTTTGTTACAACAAAAGTTAATCCAATGATATCAACTATAGGACCTGATGGTGCGCCAATTTTAAGAGCATCAAGAGTTTCTTTACAGATGCACTCTGATTTAGAAGATTTTGGGCAACTTCAAACATTAGAAGTTCTTTCAGGAGTAAAAGGAGAAACTGAAGATAAGTTCGAAGGGAACGAATAACACTATGCGGTAATGTATATAGCCTATTAATGGTTATATTTGTCTTGTAATTTTTTCAATATGAGAAAACTCAAGGCTAAAATAGGGGACTTAATGTCCACACAAACAGGTGGCGCAGGAGAAACAATCCAATCGCAACCCGAAATTCAGGTTCTACCTGAAGAATTTTCTAAAGACGTTTCTGCTCCTGTAGTTCAGGATGAAGCAATAACGCCAACAGATGTCAAACCGATAGCTGGACCTCAAGAAGCACCTAGTGTTATTGAGCCAGTTGCTACTGCTGTTGATAGTGATGAACTTGGAGACGAGCAGCCAAGTGAAATAATAACGCTTCCTGAACAACAAGAAGCTGTAATTGGAGATTCGGGCGCACCTGTATGGCCTCCAAAAACAGCAGAAGATCTTACTGTAGACCAGATTAGTAATCAAGAGCAAGCATCAATGTCGCTTCAGCTTAAGAATTCTATTGATCCGATGTCTATTGTTGATAATGATGGGGGTGAAGAAAATGTATTAAACTCATCTGCCGAAACAACATTAGGTACACTTACTACTCCTGACTTTGATTTTAATGGTCCTGAAATAATAATTCCTGTTGCCAAAGAAGATGATCAAGAGCCAATTTGGTTCAGTGGTCAAGAGAAAGAAGCTTATGAATTGGAGAAAGAGATGTCAAATTATTCTCCTGATGTTGTCTCTTATACAGAACAAGTAAATGAAAAGGACAAACAAAAGCAAGATCAATTAAAGAGAAACAACGAAGTACTGAAAGGAAATACTCCTGCTCAAACTACATACGATAAGATTGCAAAGTCTGTTGAGTTAAATCAATATAGCTCATTCAATGAAGATCTTAAGTATGATGATATGAGATATGGTCCTTCTGCCAATATGAGTACTTTCTTAAATCTATTTGGGTTAAGCTCAGATGAATTAGTTAAGCTTTCAGAATCTGCAGCAGCATCTACAGGAAAAGATATAATTGAAGAATATTCAGGTAATGTTTCAGCTTATTCTTCTCTTACAGAATATGTAAATGACTTGGAGGAAACTCTAAAAACAGGAGTGTCAAAAGATGATATTGTATTAAGCGAAAGAACAACTGCATCAGGAGTATATCTTGATGAATCAATACAAAAGGGAAAACCTCTTAACCAGGCTCAAAAGTCAGCTATATCAAAACAATTGGAATGGGCTAAGAAACAAAAGGATATAGCTAAAAAAGATGTAGATAATTTTCAATTTGACAAGAAATTTGATCCTAAATCTACAGGTGCTGATATAGATTTACAGCCTGATATTTATACAAAGTTTGAAAATCAAACAAATTGGAAATTAACAGAGGTATACGGAACTAAATGGAAAGCGGTAGTTTATGAATATCCTGATGGAAAGAAGGTAACTAGATATGAGGTTCCTCACTACAAACAATTTGCTTGGAATTCTGAAAGGTATATAGCTCCATCAGCTCTTCAAGGAGTGCAGCCATATCATTTAACAGCATCAGAGGTAAAGGTATATAAAGAATATGCTAAATGGATTGATAAAGATGGGAGAAAATTAATTCAGCAAGACGTTAAGAATGGGACAACTAATTATCTTAAAAAGGAAAAAGAACTTTTTGGAGAACAGGGTGCATTTAAAGGTAACGTTGCTACTGAAATACCTTGGGTAGCTGAATTGAGAAATGATATATTTGAAGTTGAAGCTCACAAGAATTATAGTGAAACAGGAAAGATTGACAATTTTACTTATTCAGGATTTAAAGCTACAGCCAAAAGGTTAAGTAAGCAAAATCAAAAACAAGTAAATAATACGATAACAACTGTATCCAATGATATAATATCAAAAGGTCAAGAGCAAGAAAAGGAATGGGTTAATAAGAACAGAAAGATTTTAATGTCACAAATTGATGGTGTTAAAAATAAAATGGATGTTTTATTGAAAACCAATCTAGAAACTGCATTATCATCTAGCCCTGAAGCTAGTGGAGTCTATAATGAATATTCTTTAAAAATACAGTCTGCTACAGATGCTACTGAGAAGAAGAGAATAACTAATGAAATGATGGTTGCTTTAAAAAAGTATCCAACGATTACAAAAGCATTTAATGAATATAATTCTTCATTAGAGGAGTTTGTTGCTAAAGCGCAAAACAGTTATACTCAAAGTTATTCAGAGTTTAAACAAAAATTATATGAAAGTTCTGTAAATGAACTTCAAGATGGATTGGTTTCCACATTAAAAGAGGTGTATAGATCGGGTGTAAATAATGATATCAACACCTATGAGTATGCTAATAAAATAATAAAAACACAAGAGTTCAAAGACGCTAGTTTTTATACTAAAAGAAAAATTATTTCTGATGCCTGGGATTCTGAAAAAAGCAGAATAACATCTATGGTTAAATCGGGTAATATTAGATATCCGAAAACAAGTGAAGAATCAGGAAAGCATTGGTCTGAATGGACAGGTTCAAGAAAAATGACTGCAGAGGAGAAAAAGAAATGGACTGCTGAATTGCCATCAAGAACTGGGAATGATGCTAGGTCTAGATTTATTTTTTATGCGATAGATGACTTACTATATAATCCAAAAGGAAAACCTACAGTATACGGAATACAAGCTTTTGCTAAAGATCAATTGACTGAACTTCAGGCAAAGAGAAAAGCTTTAGGATTAAAGGATAGAACGCAACTAGCTGAAGCTGCATACGCAGGAAGAGGAAAGGATAAAGATTATTCTTTAAGTGTAACTGAAGCAAAACAAATGCTTATTACGGAGGATTACTTGAATAAGATAATCAGTACTCCTGAAACAGATCAAGGTGCTTGGAATGAATTTACAAGTGGTTTTGTTGATGGATTTCAAATTCCGTTTTTAGGTGCAGTACTTGGTATACAGGAAAAAAACACATTAAAAAACACTATAGATAGATATCAGAAATCTGGTATGGATTTATTTGATGCATCATTAGTTGATGCGTATGCAGCAATGAATAAGCTATCAGAGATTCGACCTAATACTACTGCCTACAATATAGGAAGTGGACTTGGATTTACCTCTACATTTATGTTGGAAATGGTAGCTATGGGAGGTCTTAATTCTATTGGTAAAGGTGTTGGAGTAAAACTTACTGATGCCTTATTGACTATTGGTAAAACAAGTACTGATGATGTTGTTAGAGCTTCTGTTGAAGCTGCCTCACAATCTCCCGCATATGTTGAACGAACTAAAAACATAGTAGGATTTATTTCAGGTGGAGTAGCTGAAGGAGTAGCGAATCCTAGAGGATATGAAATGTCATTAGAGAGAATGATTGATAATGTCTCAGTTCAGGAATCAGGTGCATACGATGGGCTTATTGCTATAGTAGATAGAAATAGTGGGGAAGATTCATTTGAAGCATTTGCAAAAGGATATGGTAATTGGATAGGTATGTCTGTTATCGAAAGACTTGGAGCGCATTTACCTGCAAGTAAATTAACTCAAGATGCTGCTCAATATATGGGGACTTCAACATTTATGAAGCGAGCATTTGTTGGTAAGCTTATGAGGGATTATGGCTTTAAGACTGTAGATGAAGCTGCTGATTATATGGCAACTAACAAAACTCTTTGGAGTGGATTCTTACCTGAGATGATGGAAGAAGTTCTTCAAGGTGGATGGGAATCTGTTATAACGGGTGACTCTCCTGTGTTCGGTACTGATGAGAATGGTCAGATGAATTATATGGGTATGACATCTGATGAATTAATAACAACGGGAGCTGTAGTAGCTATATTTGGTTCAACTATGAGTCTTGCTAAAAAGGCAAAGGTTTATTTGAGCAACGAAAAACAAATGGTATCTATAGAAACTGAAGATCAAAATGGAATAAGTTCAATAGTCAATATGAGTAATGATACTTGGAAAAAGTACAATACTATGATGGCAGATAAGAATTTAACCTGGAGATCTATTTCTAAGATAATGTCAGAAGATGAAACATTAAGCCCTGAACAGGAATCATCTATAGCTAATATTCTTGTCCAAATGAGAGGTAAAGAAATATTAGAAGATGAGAATTATCAAAGTTGGAAATCGGAAAATGTTACTGCTGTAAAACAAAACGCTGCTATCGAACAAGTTGTAAAGGATGTCAAACAAAAAGCATATGATGCACTTACTGATGAGCAGAAGAAAAGATTACAAGAAGAGGCTGCTATTGAAAAGTTTGAATTTAGTACTACGGGAGGAACCACTATAGCTGAAGATTCTGCTAGAAGTCCTCAAAATATGGACAAGAATGAACAGATGTCAATGATTTATGAGAATGAACAAGTTCTTGACAATCCTGATATAACAATAGTTTCAACTGATAATGAAGGTAATAAAGTAGAGGAAAATGTTTCTAATAACTCTACTGTTATGGCTGATGAAAAGAAAAAAAGAAAAGATAAAAGGCTTACTAGAGGAGGCTCTAGAGGTGCAAAAGAAGTAACAAAACAAAGAGAAGAAGCAGCGAAGAAAAAAGAGGAAGAAGCAGATAAGGAGCAAGAAGGTATCCAATTTGATATGCCTAAAGCTGAAGCAGAATCTGATATAAAGCAAGGAAGAACTAGAAAATCTTCATTCCAACAGCCAGTTGATTTAACTCAAACAGAACAAACAAATGATCAAGAAAACGTCACAGGGGTATCAGGTCAAGTCGGAGAAGGGCAAGAACCTGTCCAAGTCCAACCTATCGCTGAAACAGGCCAAGAAACGCCTGGCACTAGTGGAGTGGTTCAAGAAGCTACCCAAGAAGAAATAGATGCTAAACAAGCAGAATTTGATGCAATTCAAATTGAAACAATTAAAAAAGGCGAAGAATTACAAGCTCAAGGATTAACTAATGAAGAAATAGAAAGTAATCCAGAGTTCTTATCTATTAGAGATAGAATGGATGCTGCTTGGACAGAGTTAGATGCTTTAAAACAACCGACAGAAACAGCTCCTACTGAAACAGTACCGACAGAGACTGCTCCTGCTGAAATAGCCACTACTGAAAAACAATTTGAAGCAGTAGGGCCATATTTTATTTCTCAAGAAGATAATGGAAAATGGAAAATATATAATGGGAATAAAGAATCTTTAGGCTTAACATTTGATTCAAGAGAAGAGATACTATCTGAATACAATAAAGAATTAGAAGCACAAAATGCTCCTGTTGTAGAAGAAGCAGTAGTGCCTGAAAATGAAACAAAGATTGATGACCTAAACAACCGTATAAACGAAATATACGATAACGGAGAAGAGGACACAAAAGAAGGTAGAGCAGAAATAAATATTCTTCAAGAAAGGATTAATGAATTAGAAAATGAGTCTAAACAAGAAAGAAGAAAAGAGATTGATACTGTAAAAGAACAAGCTGTAGAGGAAGAGATTCCTGATGCTGTTCAGTCATTTAGAGATCGTCTATTGAGTCTTTACGATAATACACCAAAGAAATCTACAAAGCAATACATTTCCGGTCAGCAAAATTCTGTTGATCCTATCGAAAGAGAAGCAGCAACACTTGCATTAGCTGAAATAGAAAAGAGAGAAAAGGATCAGGCACAAGCTAAGAAAGCACCTAGAAAAAAAGCGGCAGAAGGACCTAAAGCAAAAGTTGATTCTGATGGATTTGTTTCAGTTGAATCTTCTAGTAGAGGAGTTCAGAACACTCCTGAATACAATGAGAAAGGAGCATTAGTCCCACAAGGGTTCTTTAGCGTTAAAGTTTCAGAAGATGGTACAAAAGCTGATGTAAAAGATGCTGCAGGAAAATTAAGTCCTAAAGTAAAAATAAGTACTTCAGAGACTGGGAATAGATATGTTGTTGTCAATGGGAATATGATTTATGTTGACAAAGCTGTTATGGATTCTAAGCCTGTTGCTGAACAAGAAACTGTTAAAGAAGAAAAGACAGGAACATATAAGAAAAGAGTAGGTTCATTCTACAATCCTGGAAAGAAAACTGCTAATGTAGGAATGTCTCCTTCAGAAATAAATGAATTACAAAAAGAGGCAGAAGAATTAAAGAAAAATCCTAATTATGCAAATAATAAAAAAAGCATAAATAGAGTTAAAGAAATAGAAGATATAATTAATTCAAACAAAGGAAAGGTTTCTCCTAAAGCAGCAGAACTTGAAAAAGAACTTCAGTATGATCCAAAAAGTGCAGATTTCAATTCTAAAAATCTAGCATCAGCAGGGATAGTAGATCCAACAGGTAAACCATATGTTAAAATTATTGATACCGCATTAAAGAATAAAGAAATTACTGAAGAGGAGCATAAGGCATTAAGTGATTTCCTTGATCAAAAGAAAACGGAATACTACAATAATAAATCTAAATCTCAAGAGCAAAAAGAAGCAGAGAAGTTAAGCGAGAAAGCATCTGCTCTTATTGATGATGCTATAAACCAAGAAGGAAGAACTCCTGAAGAGATTGAAGCATTACAAGATGATTCTGCTCAAGTGGCTGCTGAAGTAGTATTGGCAGACACTAAGACTAAAAAACCAAGAGCACAAAAGAGAAATGCTAAATCAGCTACTAGACGTAGAGGAGCAACAGTTGGTCTTACAGAAGCACTTCTTACTAGACTTGCTATTGCGTTCCCTAACTATATTACAGGAATAGATACTACAAAGAGTGGGTTCCAGGCTGCTGCTAGAGCAACGGGTAGAAGTATGAATTCTGCTGCTATATTGTATGATGGTATTGTTTATTTAAATGAAAATGTAGCTAATGACAATACAGCACTAGAAGAATTTGCTCACATATATCTTCTTGTTATGAAGGCTAATAATAGACCTTTATATGATAGAGGTTTAAAGTTAGTAGAAAATGATGCGTTTGAATATATAACTGAAGTAATTAGTGATCCTGACTATGGATATATTCACGAAAATGAATCTTGGGCTAATTTAAGTCAAAATAAAAAAGAAGAAGTAGCATTTGAAGCATTATCTAAGATGATTGCTGATAGAGGTGAATCAATATTAGAAGATCAAAGAAAAGCTCCAATACGAACTTTCCTTAAAGATTTCTGGAAGAACATAGCGAGATTATTTATGGGTTGGGGCAGTAAGAAGTTAGATCTTGCTAAAGACGATATTGATACTTATACCAATATGATTGCTAAAGAGTTGATGAGAAGCAGACCTATATCAACGGTTAGCCCTGAACAGATTTCTACAATAATGAATAATGAAAAGGGCGATCTTAAAGCTGTTTCATTATCAAGAAGTTCAGTAATGAATTTTAAAAACAATTGGGTTGGTCTTGGAAAAAGATTATTTGCTGCTAATAAAGGATTGGGCGAGAATTGGGGAATGAAATTAAGTGCCCCAACAAAAAAGGTATCAGCTATAGATAATCAAATTAGATTGACTGTTAAAGATTTAAATACAGCCATAAAGAAATACGAAAAAGAAACAAAAAAACAAACAGGAAAGGCTGTTGATACTGTTCAATTAAAATTAGATATTGATACAGCATTAAAGGATCCTGCATTCAGAGATGACTTCTTTAAAAATGATCCTATTGCAGCAGCATTAATTAAGCCTGTTGTGACTCAAATGAGAAATGCTGTTGATGCTATATCTGCTGAATTGGTTAAATCAGGATTATTTGGGGAATCATTAGTAGCTTCAATAAATGCAAACAATGATGTTTATCTTCATACAAGTTATTTTATATTTTCAAAAGCATCAGAAACTGCTAGACAAAATTGGCTTTCTTATTTTTCAGATCAAGATCAAACTGAAATATTAGATTGGATTTACGAGGGAGGATATACAAAGGCGGTAGGAATGAAATACAATATGAATCCTACTACTGGAAAGGTTACAGTATCTTTTGAAAATTCATTTGGTGTTACTACTGATGAAAAAACATTTGACACAACTGATGATTTAAAACAATTCGTAAAAGATAATGTAAGATCAGTTATTGGATATAATCCTGCAAATATAGACAGCTATGTGTTTAATGCTATGAACGGTAAAATTGACCTTGGCGCAGCAATGAATATAAAAGACACAGGACTTCAATATGAAAAGAATAGAGCTGCTTTAGTTTCTGCGGTAGAGGAAATGGTTAAGAATAATGATAAGAGAAAACTTACAGATTTCTTAAATCTCAATCAACAAATTGTATCTTCTACAGAGGCAACTATAAAAAAGAAAAAGCAGGCTCAAATGAATGAAACTAAGAAGAAATTTCTTATGGAGATTCGTGATCCTGCATATAACTTTGCAAATACTTTAGCAAAACAAGCGGGTTTATTATACAAATCTGGACTAGAACAAGAGCTTATTGATTCAGGATATCTTGCGTATAAATATAATCCTGCATCTCAAAGTGAAGAAGGAAAAGGTAATTGGAGGGAAGTTACAAACCCAAATAGTAACCTTTACGGATATTACATACCTTCAGAGATGTATGACGTTATGTTTGGAACTGGAGTTATAGATGATAAAGCTACTGGTGTATTTAAGTATGTTTACGGTGCTAGTGCTATTACAAAAATGGCATTAACAGTATTATCTCCTGGAGCCAATGCAGCCAACTATGTTTCAGGTTGGTTTCAGTTAGCTAAAACAGGTGGATTACCAGTAAACTTATTGCGTGCAGGACATAACGCATCATTAATGGCTGTTGGTCAGCAAATGGATACAAAGGCAGAGGCTGCATCTTGGATATTTAACCTTACATCTAACACTATTAGAAACATTGTATCAATAAGAAATAAAAGTTCAAGAATAGGAGATATGAACTTACCAATAAGTGCTGTTCAACAAGCAAAATATGGTACAGATGATTTCACAAAGTTGACTCCTATACAACAAGCTCAAGTCCTTTCTGACGAACTTGTAGAAATGGGTATTATCAATAGTGGAATTGAAGCAGAGGCATTGCGTAACCTATCTGAATATGCTTTTAGAAGTGTTGATATACCTGAAAATGTTTTGAAAGCTGAAATGTCAAAAATGACATCAGTTAAAAAAGCTTCTCAAAAATTAAGAAGAGGAGTTAACAGGGGTGTTACAAAAGCAATGGAAGCGGCAGCAGATACATATTCATTCTCCGATTCTGTATTTAAAGCAATGATGTATATTGACCATAAGGAATTCAATATGAATACTTATGGAGAAGAGATGAAAAGAAATGGTATGACTGCTGATCAAATTGATGCTGCGATTAAGCAGAAAACAGCAGAACAAGTAAGAAAACAAATGCCAACATACGATAGATCTCCTGAATTCTTAAGATTTTTATCTAGATTCCCACTTATAGGACCATTCGTTCAATTTGATTTCCAAAACAAAGTAAATGATAAAAACATATTACTTGATGCTTCACGAATGATGACTGTAGATGCTCCTAGAATGATGAAGAATGGAATGACAAAAGAAGCGTCATTAATATTTTTAAAAGGATCATATAAAGCAGGTATGGCATTAAGTAGCCAATTTGCCACTTATATGTTGTATTCATTAGTTTCTTCATCGTTTGGTTGGGATGATGACGATGATGAGGCATTCAGACGAACACAGCCTGACTATAGACGATATAATGGTTTAATACATTTAGATTCTAATAAAACAGGTCAGCATACTTATATAGATGTAAATCGTGTAATTCCTCAAGCACTTTATCTTAAATATTATAGAGCATTAAAAGAAGATGGTGTTGGTGCGTTTATTGAGCAATTTTTTGATCCATACACTAAACAAGATGTATTTGTTGGAGCAGCTATGCAAACATTCCAAGGTATAAATAAATATGGAGTTTATGATAGATCTTTAGCTGAATTAGGATTTGTTGATAAGCTTGAGTATATGATTAATCAAAGATTATTGCCATCAACAGCTGTTGGTCAGGTTGAAAAAGTTATACGAGCAATAAAAGGGGAAGAAGCAATGGAAGGTGTTCCTGGAAATGCTATGAATGAAGTTATGAACTTAGCGTTTGGTGTTAAGGTAAGAACTGAAATACCTAAAGATGCTTTTGCTAAAAAAATAACTTATGGTGATTATGAAGAAATAGAAGT
>Ga0247723_1001550_pt1 | contig 13355 bp, 17 predicted proteins | sample MSEWelMarce5H_FC_FD_189079 | JGI IMG/M metagenome (GOLD analysis project Ga0247723, IMG submission 189079) | Subsurface sediment microbial communities from gas well in West Virginia, United States - MSEEL Well Study Marcellus 5H_FC | ecosystem: Environmental > Terrestrial > Deep subsurface >...
TCATAATTGGAACTGTGAAAATCCCGTTCGTTTCACTTGTTGCTTGTAGATCTTCTTCTTTATCAACAACGGTAAGAATAAGAAAGTGATCTTGAAGTTCTTTTGGAATTTCAGTATGTTTAATTCCACGAAAGGGTTTTACATCATTTTTACCTCCTCCTTTGAATTCCATCATTTGAACCGGTTGTGATGGAAGAGGAAGCAAACTCTCTGGTGCTCCTCCTCCACCTCCACCACCTCCTTGAAAGACTTTCATTGGAACAGGATTTGTTGGTTGATCTAAATTGTCGCCCATTCTAAACTACGGACAACATTAAACAGGCCTAAGAATTCCGGGAAACATAGCATAGCAATGGAACAACCTCCGACAATCACCCCTGATACGCAAACACGTAAACGAAAAATTCATTGTAAACAAGAATTAATCGTCCAAAGTCTTCAACGATTTTATAGCACCCGTACGGACATACAAGAAATTGTGAAGCATCTTCAAGGAACGTCTGAAATCAGTCTCCGACTTATTGATTGGTTTGTGACAAATTATTCCAAGACTCACAGCACTTCTTACATTGTGAATAATCAAGAATTCGTTGTGTACATGAATTACAAAAATCAGTTAAAAGCCTACAGCAAAAAGCTATTTGATCCCTTTTGTCGTCGTGAACGAATTTTATTTCAAATTCCAGATCACGAACCCTTTTTAACAACTGTTGGAAAACTGAATTTTTTCCGTTGGGCAATTGAAAAAGGGGTATTGGACTACATTCAATGTCATCAAACAGAAATTGAAAAGGAAATGAATCAAGCCATGCGTGAACAGGCAAAGCTCCGTACGGGGACAACTCCCACAAGTCGTGGAGATTCTCAAAAATCAGATGCTTCCTATGATTCCGTGGCAACGTCCGTACTGTCTACAGGAAGCGGAACACGAAAACGAAATGCCAAACATGATGTGTCTGCCATCAAACTTTTACAAAAACACGACTGTCCGATTGAGATGCGATTTGATTAGTTTGTTGAAATACTCCTAACACAACAGTATGAGTTCCTGGGGAGCTTCCACAAAAACACAGATGAAAAAAAAACCTGATGGGTATTTTTTTCAACCAACACTTCAAGACATTTGCTCATACTTCAATGACTATTTTGAAGCATGTGACTACGCCAAACAAAAACACAAAAGTTTATTCGTCCAAGAAACAAATTTGGAGCCAGGATACAAAGTACTTCAACAAACGTTTCGTGCGCCACCTTTTGTGGAATTTGTTGACTTACCCAACCCCTATTACATGCCTCTTCCGAACGAACGTAAATCAAACTCAGAAAATCCTCGTGAATTTGCCAAAGAGGTGTTTTCTCTCAGGAATGACGTCCAATCCACTCTTCAAATTCTGAATGCTTCCTTGCCTTCCACATTTGATGTTGGAATCTACATTGATCCTATCAAACACTTACCAACCGACCACTACATTTCCCTTTTACATAAACTAACAAAAGGCGCTGAACTTCACATATTTATCATGTCAATCAATGTGAAAGCTGTGGAAGAGTTTCGTGAAGCCATTACACAATACCAATTACCATGGGTGCTGTATCATTGCGATCTTCAGGTACCAAAAACAACTTCCAAAAAAATCAAAACTATTGAGTTTCTTGCGGAGCTTGAAATAATGAAACACGCGCGGATTGTTGTGTGTGGAGCTTCAACACCAATTGGAAAGTTCTTGTATCGAACATGTGATTATGTGGATAATTTTATTGGTGTGGAACCAAAATAGTCTTCATTTATACCAAGTTTGATTATCATTTATCTTAGGACGCATGAGTTCATAAGCATTTAACGTATCCAATTGATTGTCTTCGGCATAATTGGCAGGCAACCAACGATTCTGAAGTTCTCTTTGTAAGAGTTTTTGAGATTCACGCACACCACGATCCACAACATCCTCTTTGACAGCCGAACGAAGCTCACGCACAACATTGCGAGAATCACCTGCTACATCAAATTTGTCAAAATATGGATTTTGACTCAATGAATCCACTTGCGCCTGTTTTTGTTCTTGTAAAAGGGTTTGATAGAATTGTTTTTGGCTTGCCAGTTCACTCCGAATTGTGTTATAGGTGCGTTGATCAGGAGCCACAGCCATTTTTTGTGTTAGCTGTTGAATTAATTGTAATGTTTTCGTTATTTTTTCTTGAATTTGCGCTGCTTTCTTGGCATCTCCCTTTTGCTGCTTTGCCGCATTATATGTGGGAGCTTGTTGAAGAGATTCGCGATACAGTCGGGATGGTGTTGGATTCATATCTTGAACCCTTTCGGTTGCTTCAATATCACGTAATGCGTTTGTTAACGATGGCGCATCTGTTTGCCAATGTTCCACAAAGCGAGCATTCGTTGTATCAAACACATTGGCTTCACGGCGGCTACGAACAGTTAATTGTGGAACAAGGTTCGTTGGTTCAAACGGAATAGGGAACGGTTGCATTTTAATAAAAGAATGGGAATTAAAGTCTAAACCATTTCCGAATAAAGATTCAGATATGTATATTCTTCCCTATTACATTGAAAAGTTCTCGCAGACTTCAGAATTGTCCTTTCAAACCCTCTGGCTGTTCTTGTCCAAACAAGGAAATACAGTTTGGGAAACGGATGAAAAAGGAGCGGTTGATCCGCAAATTGTTGTGCGTGACTATTTACAACCCAATGGATTTCATGGTAGAGTGAAATGTGTAAAAGATAATGCGCTTTACTTTGAGGTAGATAACACAAAAACAAATGTCCAAAATTTTTACAATTGGATTGATGATGAAGCAGAAGACGAAACAGATGTTTGGAGACCTTTTTTTTGGATTGCGGATGAACAAAAAGAGTTTTGGGGATGGAAAGAAGAGGCACAACAGTTAACATTGGGGACATTTGGATCCATTGATCGTGTATGGGAAATTGTATTAGCGGTCTAAGCCCGTTCCAAGTAAATTATATAGATGCAGAACTCCTTTCAGCGCAATAGAACACGTCGCGCGTCCCCATCACCTTCCACACCAACAGAATCCATTCCCTCCTATGGCACAAATTCAGGCTTAGAACAATTTTTGAATTTAAATGCGAGTGAAGCCTATAAACGTCCTTGGCATAGATTGGAACGTGGATTACGGTTAAATCGTTTACGTAAATTTATCGATTCCGAGGCTACACGAATGAGTTTATCTGAAGCGGATCGTGATATGCTTACCAATGTGCTTCATCGCGCTTTAGATCTTAAACTTTTGAATTCAAAAACGGCCGTTGTCTACAATATGGAAGCAGAAGAAATTCAGGAAATCAAAGGATTAATTTATCATCGCACTGCGGATGGACGTATTTTATCAAAACTTGTGGAAAAAAAATCAAGTGTTACTCTACGTCGGAAAAAAACTGACGAACCAGTTCAAACAAATTCTACAGCAGACAATCAGACGAATGGAGAATCATCATAAAACAGAAAAACTAAAGGCTTTATTCCATACCATTTGTGATTATCTTCATGGTATGGAACAAATTTGCCCTGTTCCCTCTCACAGTAAGCTATTGGATGAATGGGAGGATGCTATTCGGCAACAATGGAAAGATACATTTGATGAAGATGGAGCAGGACGCAAGGCAGAGCAAGTCTTTGAAGCTGTCTTGGCATTTCGTCGTGAGGTTCATCTTGCCGCATCCTATCAAGAACATAAAAAGACTTCTAAAGAATGGTCTTGGCTCTTAACGGCAGATCAAGTGGAACAACGAACAGACGATTGGCATAAGGAGAAAGTTGATTTGTTGACAGCAAGTGAAATCGCAGACATTTGGGCTGGGCTTCGCACAAGGGCAGCACTTGTTATGTCGAAAGTTCCAAAACCAGATGATAAATTTTACACAACCCGTCTTGCGGTTTTGCGTTCCCAAGGTCATGCGATGGATTGGGGTGTACGTTACGAACCCGTTGTTAAAGAGATTTTGGAACGTGACTTGGGTGTAAAAATAGCAGAGCTTGGACGTATTCGTCATCAAACAATTACACGACTTGCCGCAAGTCCCGATGGATTGATTACAGAAGGTCCCGAAGAACTCAAAGGACGACTCATTGAAATCAAATGCCCTCCCTCCCGTGAAATTACAAATACAGTTCCCTTTGGATACTGGGCACAAATGCAAATTCAAATGGAAGTCTGTGACCGTCCCGCATGTGAATATGTGGAAGCCAAATTCAAGGAACTAACTGCGGATGATCCCGAATGTCAAGGCTGGATTACTTTGGAACAAAATACCGAAACACAAGTTCTTCGCTATCAATACCATACAACATCCACGCCTGTTCAAAATGAAGGATTTCAACAGCTTGAAACGTATGGTTGGAAACTTGTTCAAATGCGTCGTGTCACACAACATCGTGATCCCATTTGGTTTCAAGGTGTAATGAAAGATCTTGAAGCCTTCTGGGCAGATGTGGAGGGTGCTCGGTTAGGAACGTGGATTCCACCACCTCCCAAACCAAAACGTGTCAAAGAAGAAGTTTGTCGTATTGTTGACGATTCGGCTATACTCGCAGAGTAGGATTTGTGTAAACAGCATCCACTAATTCAGTTCTTAGCGCACTACAATTGTCGGGTGTGCCATGACGGAAATTGTTTGTCCGTTGAAGATAATTCCCCACTTTTTCAGTTTGTGCCAAAAAATCTTGTTGAAAGCAACTTCCTGCTGTCATTGTACCTTCTGTGCCTTTTGTTTTCAAAACATCAGCCAAAGGAGTGTAAGAGGTTGGTGCGTTGGCTTCCCCTGGAGTTCCACTTGTCAGTTTCTCAGTTCCTTCCACAACCCCTTTTACATTTTTTAGATCGGCAAAATTTTCATACCCCTGGCCATAGGAATGATACTGCTTTCCCCATGAATCAGGTAAAAAGTAAATGTTGGTTCGTTCTGAAAGTTGACGGGCAATTGCCAAAATTAACGTTAGGAGGACAAGCCATCCCAAAAAGGTAAATACCTTTTCCATCTAACGATGGTGAGGTATTTTTTACCCTGAAGCATATTTTACGGTGTGAAGACGAGCCTGGTTCTCATATTCCTTCTTATTGCTTTTATACAAGTGGGCAATATCAGGCACAAGAGGATCATTTGGATTTGGATCACATAACAGAGAACAAATACTCAGCAGCACTTTTGAAATTGTTAACGCAGGTGACCACTGATTTTTCAAAATGTCCAAACAAATCACACCGGCTGAATTTATGTTTGGATGATAAATCTTTGTGGCAAAGGTAATGTTTGGACACTTGAATGGGTAATCGGATGGAAACAGAATATTCAATTTAAAAACACCCCCGGCATATGGACTATCACTTGGACCAAAAATAACTCCTTCCCAACGAAACAAATCGTCGTCCCGAATGGGTCCCGCAGAACAACTTTCTGGCGGTGAATTTTGAATTTCCACAAGTTCGCGTTGAATACGTTTGAGTGCCATTTGTTAAGTTGTTGTCAAAATTCTTTAGCCGGATACTATAGAAAAAATGCGTGCTCTGTTTGCTGAATTTGTTGGTACCTTTGCTCTCTTGTCTGCCATTTTGTTCACTGGAAGTTGGTTATGGATTGGTGCTGCTTTGGCACTGATTGTGTTTTCTATTGGTGGTATCAGCGGTGGTCACGTGAACCCCGCTGTAAGTTTCGCCATGTACATGAAAGGCGCTCTCTCCATGAATGAATTCCTCATGTACTCCGCTGTACAACTCGCCGGCGCCTTTGCCGCTTTATACACTTACCGCGCATTAGCCTAAATGCTTGAGCGCCAATAAAACCCCTATTACTCCCGTGGCAAGCAAAATCTGTTTGGTTTGGTTGCCTTGGCTTATAAATCCCTCTTGACGTGTGCTGATCAATCGGCGATTACAATCATTCCCTTCATGGTTGCCAGGACGAAATCCATCAGGACAGTGAGTTTTTTGAGCAGCATCCCATTGTTCTTTTGTTAAGCTCCGGTCAAATACCCAGCGACCCTGATGGGGAACGCCGTTTATCATTTGAATGGATTCTGGGGTTTCCACATACGAACGACCTGATGCTGGATTCGTTGCCCGACCATTTTGATCTCCCACAGGTCTGACTTCATAGCGACATTGAGGATACCCTGAACCAAACACAGCTTCCATAACAGGTACTGGATTCAAAGCATCTTTGGCATCCTCAACAATTCCCGGTGCCAATCCTCGTAAACCATATCCCATGTTGTTCAATCCATTTTTGATTCGTTCACCAAGAGCATCACCTTTCGGAATACTGTCCGTATACTGCCACATTTTTGCCCCATTACTACACGTAAATCCTGTTGGCATCCAAAAACGAACTCCCAGCGGTCTTATATCCATTCCACGTGTCAGTCTTGAACTTGATCCGCCAAATCCAATTGTATCCACATAATATCCTACTGCTTTTACAGCATCTGTCACACTTGCCATATCATCTCCATCACGCACCCCTATTTCATTTGGCAAAGCAACATTGTCGGCAAAGCTGTAATCGGGTCCTAGTACACCAGGTCCTTTAGGAATATCAGGTGTTGGTAAAATATTTGTTCGTGTTTCCAACCCAACAGACATCTTCTATCTAAAGTTCCAGAATTGATTTCCTTCAGGTAATATGGAACCTTTTTTGTGTATGGCGATTCCAACAATGAAGCGCTGGGCTTTTTTAAAACAAAACATTCCCCTTTTTCTCTCTCGTCCAGAAGTCAAAGAGGTTGTTATTTGTGATGAAACCGGTGAAGATACTAAAGCAATTCAAGCATCCCCTTTTTACAATCATCCAAAGTTACGAGTGTATACAAATGAATCTCGTTTAGGAATTTATCACAACAAACGAAAAGCACTGAGTTTGGCAACTGCGCCTTGGGTTGCGCTTGTTGACAGTGATAATAGTTTTCCTGAAAGTTGGTTTGAAGTTTTGGTGGACTCTATTGATTTGAAGAATGAAAAAATGATGTATGGAAGTGCTGTGTACAAAGCAATTGATTTACAAACAGGACAAGTACAACAACATTGTTCTCATTTTGAAGATTTGAAGCTAAATAAACAAAATTGGAATTCAATGTTTACAAAACCGAAATGGAATTTTTTGATGAATGATGGTAATTGGGTGGTTCATAAATCTGCTCTTCAACATCTTCCTGAAGTTGTTCCCCTTGAATACAAAGCAGGTGCGAAATACTGTGACGCAATTTATAGTTTACGTTGCCTCATACAAGCGGGATTTACAATTTGGTACGTACCTGAATTTTCTTACATTCATACGGTTCATCCAGAATCGTCTTGGCTCACAAATGAACGTCCTTCCACACAAGCTTTTAATACAACAAATTGGACACTTTAATTGTTTACAAAAAAATCGATTGGTCTAAACCCTTTTTACTTTAAGCAACAGGAAATGGCAACTCTCTTTTCAGGGTTAGAAAAATCAAAACACACGGAAGATTTTAATTGGGATGACTTTGAAGAGAAAACGACAAAGCAAACCCAAAGCTGCGACAAATGTGCCGATATTGACTGGCAAGATCACGATGAGTTAAATGTTTGTAAAGCGTGTGGAGCGGTACTTGAACGCCCATTGGATATGGGCGCTGAGTATCGCTTCTTTAGCAACGATGATCGTGGCGGTGGGGATCCTTGTCGTGTGGGTGCTCCTATTGACCCCCGTTTTGCCGATTCATCTCTTGGAACCATTATTCTGGGCCTAGGAACAGGAGGAAGTAGTACTGCCCGCACACAAATGATGCGCATCCGTCGTTTTCACACATGGTCCATGTTTCCTTATAAAAAACGGTCTATCCTACAAGTCTTTGAACAAATGACTCTTGCGGCAACCAATCACGGTATTGAACAACGAGTCATTGAAATCGCAAAAGATTTGTATATGCAGCTAGTGGATCACTGTGAAAAACGAGGATTGAGTCGTGCTTCCATTATTGCCTCCTGTATTTATAGCGCGCTCAAAATGGTAGGCGCTCCTCGTAAACCAAAAGATGTAGCAGCCATCTTTCATCTTCAAAACGCACAATTTACAAAAGCGTTTAAGGACTTTCAATGTGTTCTGGCCATGGCAAAGCAAAAGGGATTGCTCTCAGAATCAACGGTCATTCCTTCTCAGCTCAAAACAACCCACGCAGCAGATTACATTGCCTTTCCACTCAGCAAACTTCCCATTCAACGCACAGATGTGGAAATGATTCGTCAAACGGCCATGAAAGTCGCAGAACTTGCGGAATCTGAAGAGCTAAGTAAAGAAAATATGCCACCCTCTTTGGCATCCGCTGTCATCGCATTTGTGCTCACCCGTTTGAAGTATGATACAATTACAACATCTGATATCGCCACAGCATGTGATGTAAGTGAAGGGACTTTGCTCAAGTGTCTCCGACGCTTGGAACAATTTGAAGATACTTTACATAAATGTTTTCTCTCTTCGAAATAGTATGGGTGCTTCCGCTTCCAAATCAAGTAAATCTTCACCAGAATATTATATTGAAGAAGCACGAAAAGTTCAAGAACTTCCCAATAAAATCCTTCACATCCTTTTTTCACAAACCGATTTCAAAGATATTTTGGCTCTGTCATCCATTGATGCTTGTCCAACCTATGTCTTTACAACCGCAACTGCTCTCGAAAGTTTATTCCAAAAACTAGAAATTGCGCCTGCGAAAGGAAAAGAAGGACAAATTTTATTTGCCCCTATTTCACGTCTGTCTCCAGGATTAATCGCCAAACGAGAAACAACTGTGGAAGAAACTGAACGGGCAAAAATTCGAAATCGCACATGTTTAGATGTTGCCTTTTTTTACGTGCGTGTCTTTCAAATCTACGCAGCACTTGCGTTAACAATTATGAACACAAATCCATCCAGACAAACATACATTGTAAAACAAAAGAAACAAGGTGTGTCCCCAGCGCCTCTTATGAGTGGTGGTGCGGATGACCGAGGCCTTTATCGTCAACGATTTGATGCTGTTTGGTCAAATATTTATTATGATGAAGTAAAACCATCACCCTTCCATGTTCTTGAAAACTATTTTTATTTTAAACGAAAACCAACAGGTGTTTTTTTGGAAAGTGAAGTTGTTTCTCCATATGGAAATTTGAGTATTGAATGGGATGCTACAAAAAATGAATTAAATGCGTATTACACTGAAAAAACGAAAAAAAGTGTTTCACCTCCAGAAAAGTTAACCGTGGAAATTGAAAGACGAGGAAGTAAAGAAGTGTCTGCCGCTGTGCGCATGAATAACAATGTGGTTCTTGTTTTGACTCCTTCTCCACAGGGATGGGTTATGGAGGAAGGACGCACAGAACGAGAAAAAGATAAGGCATTTATTGATGCGATCGATGAACATTACCGTGATTTTATTGAGGATGTTCGTGAAGGCAAAAGTGTAGGTCAAGGAAGGCCACCCGCAGCTCGACCTGGCGCTCCTATTTTAGGCATGCCTGGATCTGGGAAATCCCCCTTTTACAGTTTTGATGATTTGAAAAAATTGTTTGAAACTTACCACAAGGGCGATCCTAAAATGGGTCAGTTCCCAAAAGCCTACTGTATCGCCCGTGCCATGACATTATTAAATCCCATTTTTGAATCTGAACGTTTGGACAAATACACCCCCTTTCGCTCTTACATTTGTGCCAAAGAGTATGATTTTGAAGCTGTTCAATACATGCCTCGCGCTGGTTCACCCGCCAATGGAAATATTTATTTCCGTTCTCTCGTCGCATTGTCCTATGAAAGTTATGAATTTAACAATCAACAAGTTAATTTAGTTCAATCGGCTGTTTCACAAAAAATGCTTCAAGAAACAAGTCTACGTATGGCAAAGCTTTACAATATTAAAGGGGATGAAGCCTCTCGTCGTGGATTTTTAATGTCTCGTACCCCTTTTACACAACATACCCTCTGTGGAGGCCGTGATTCACAAATTTTTGTACAAAATGATGGATTTCGTAAATCTCTTTTGACAAATGCGATCATGCCTATGCTTGCCTTACAAGAAGAACATAATCAAAAAGCATTAGCGTTGTTGAAAGAACTCTTTATATTTGAAGAAGGTCAACTTAAATTTTCAAAGGCAATTGTCAAAGGAGGATTGTCTGCGATTAATGAAATAGCTCACAAAGCGTTCACATTACTCACAAATTATTATTTGCTGTCTGAGGCACGTTACATTCGTGGTATGTTGGTCTTTGAAAATAACAATGGAAAAGGATTTTTCTCATTTGCCTAAACAGCCAACACTGGAAATTGTGAGCTATTCACATTTGTGCTCAAATTGTAACAAACAAATTGAAAAAGAGAATCACGTGACCATCCTTTGGATCCATCAGGACATCCTGCGGATAAAAGCACACCAAATGGCCCGACTAGACTGACTTGATCAATGGCAATCGCATTTCCACTCAATACAATCCCTATTTGCTCGCCATCTGGAATACTTCGATGAAATGTATTCCAAATGGCTACTATCCCTGCTGGTACACGAAATACATTGACTTCTCGTAAGTTTCCTTCAGACCAAATATCCTTCCCTCTTACACATTCTGCCCATACTTTTGGAGTGTTTTGAAGTAAAACACATGGTATATTTTGTTTTGCCATCGACAAGGCAATTGGAAACAGTTTGGGCCGTTGTTTCACCCAATATGTATTCGCCACAAGGGGTGGTACTTTGACTTGAAGACCTTCCCATAAAATCAAATGAGGAGGCATAGGAACAGGTGCCGTATTATGTAGCATTCCTAAAATATATCGTCCAATCCCTTGATGCTGAACATCAGGATGAACACAAAAATAATCCACCATTCCTGCCTTTGGGAACACTTTGTCTTGAATGTGAAGATTGATTAACCAACGACGAACACCCGTTGCGATTATTTTACCTACAAGACGAACCACAAACACTTCCCATACACGATCACGTATACATGCTTGAATATGTTCTGGAGGAACAAGACATTGTGATACACGTGATGAAAGAAAATGTTGTTTCCAAAAATGGCTTAACTCAACCGCATCACTTTCCTTCGCCCTTTCCCCAACAAAACCCTTTGGCAAAGAAGAAGAAACCGTGTGTTTTCCTTCATGTAAAAGCTTTGTTTCATTTCCATTCCACCATGTTCCAAGACGGTTTATCCATCCAGGTACACATGGATTATCCGACCAAAAGCTGCTGGCCATCTAAAAATTGAATTTTACGAATTGCTTAACTCTAATCAGACTCTCCAATAAAGATACAATGTCCTCCATTCGTCAAAACATGCCCCCTGAGATTCAGAATCTCACCGTGAAAATCCCCTTGTTCAACCTTGAGAAGCTCATGGAGAATAAGGAAAAGCCAAAGACAAAGCCAACTCGTTGCTGTGCCGATGGATGTAAGAGGAAGCTTGCCCTTTCGGATTTTGCCTGTAAGTGTGAACTCTACTTTTGCTCCCATCATCGCATCCCTGAAGTTCACAACTGCTCCTTTGACTTCAAGCATGAACACAAACAAAATCTCCTACAGCACATGAGCACTGCCATCGTGGCATCAAAGCTCGATGTCATTTAGAATGATCGATGTAACTCCCTTGGTATACGGCACATATATGGCCTCTGTTGACGTTTTCATGCTTGGATTGTTAAAGGCAATTCATTTGGGTTGGATCAGCAAAGTTGCCATTTTTTTACCTACTTTGCTCTATGCCATGCAACCATGGGTCTTCCTCTCAGCATTGAAGTATGAAAGTTTAACCGTCATGAACTTATTATGGGATGTGATGAGTGATTTATTGGTCACTGCTACAGGGTTGTATTTCTTCAATGAAAAGTTGAAGACATCCCAAATGTTTGGTATTGCTTTTGGTTTAGTTGCCGTTTTCTTTTTGACATGTGGCGACTTTTGTGGCTTTTAGATAGATGGTTCAAACTAGGCGAAAACGTAAACAAAAGAAATCAAGAAAACTGAAACGACAAAGGGGAGGAAATGGTGTTGTGGCAACAATCCTTCTTGCTACTAAAAAAGAAATTGATGATCTCAATAAAATAGAAGCAGCTTTCTCGAAAACATTTGGAAAAGTTACAGCAAAAGAAGTATCAGAAGATGACGAAGTTCCATATATGACATTTGGAAACGCAAATATAAAAACAACAATTCAATCTCTTTTAATTGAAGATGCGTGGGGATTTCCAAGAGTTCGAAAAGAAAAAAACTTTTTTTACACCTTCACTATTGAAGAACCACCTGCTTATCTTTCTAAAACATCTTGTTCTGCGGATTCCCGTTTAACACGTCTTGAAGGAGAAATAGGATTAACATTTATAAGTGAAAAACTTCCTTATCAACTTATACCCCGCCCTCATGGACTCACCGATGAATCCAAATACTTTTTTGTTGGAATTCACGAAGGAGATTCTTCAACACATGAAGCAACACTAAAAAGTTACGCAAACAGTTGTTCGTAAAAAATGATTCTAAAAGTAAAGTAAAGAAGAAGAAGAAAAAATGCCCCGTCTTGAAGATTTTCCAGGTTTTGTAGTGCGTAAAGGTCCACTCGTGTCTTCGTCTTTTAATCCATTTGAAGACGAAATTCGAAATGAAGAAGGCGAAGAGCCTGTTGGTAAGTCAAAAAAAGAATTTCTCGTGGAAAACATTTTGGACGCACCCAAAGCAGGCAAACCACGTATGGCTGAAGAAGTTCCGGCAAAAGAAGCCTTGGATACAATGGAAGAAAAAGCAACGAATCACACTTTTGTCTCCCTCTTTCCCCAAAGTAAGCCACAGCCCACTGAAAGCATTGAATTTGACGCTGAAGTTCGAAGACATATGACCTTTGCCATGATTCAGCCTCGTGATAAAGAAGGAAAACGTTTGTTATATAAACATCCTAAAATCCCAACCGTTGGAGAGGATAAACAAAACCCCTATTTTCTTCTTGTGGGACAGTCTGATTTGAGCAAAACAGCTTACCTTTTACAGTTTGATGGTGGGGCAAATCCAAATCCAGGCCCGGCAAGTTCAGGAGCCGTTCTTTGGAGTCCTTTGGGTATTGATGGAAAACGAACGGTTTTGTTTGAACGTGGAAAGTTTCTGGGAAAAGCAACAAACAACATTGCCGAAGCACAAGGCTTGTTAATGGGACTTCAAATTGCGGCCACACGAGGTGCGCGTGAGTTATTGATTGAAGGCGATTCAGAACTCATCGTCTTTCAACAAACAGGTCGTTACAAGGTGACAAATCAGAATCTGAAACGGTGGTGGGCAGAAATTCAAGCAGCCATGATGGATGAAACTGCGTTTGATTGGATCGCAATACGCCAAGTGCCC